>Ga0114930_10005583_pt1 | contig 10324 bp, 8 predicted proteins | sample AnhtaG_FD_87300 | JGI IMG/M metagenome (GOLD analysis project Ga0114930, IMG submission 87300) | Deep subsurface microbial communities from Anholt, Denmark to uncover new lineages of life (NeLLi) - Anholt_01485 metaG | ecosystem: Environmental > Aquatic > Marine > Oceanic > Sediment | place... | reverse complement strand
GAAGTGGGGCATGCGGAAGAGATTGAAGGCTCGCATATGTGGTACTGTTACCCTGAGTTGGTAAAGATGGAACTAGCCAAGGACAATCCGCATAAGCATCGCAAGCTATATCACGTTGACCCGAGGTATACTGGAGATACACTGTGTTATGTTCCCAGTAGCCCGACAGAACAAGAAGAATTGGTTCGCATATCCGGAGGAGCTTCTGGGGAGCCGAGCAAAGCTTCCCGGGAAGGCGGCAAGAAATATCATGAGCATCTCGTTGAGAGACTGGTGGAGGTAATAGAGGCGCTACAAGAATAAGTTGAATGTATGTCGCCAGCCATTTATGCTTACCTCGTTGTGTAAGAGAACGAGTCCAAATATCCTTACAATCATACTCATCAGCCCTGCATCATTGGGTGGATGTTTTGGCATATTGTCTTAATTGTTTGTATTCTTGTGCTGTGGTATAATGAACTATAAAAATCTTAGGAGAATGGATGGCCGCTAAAAAGGTATCTGAGAAAGTATTGAGCGTAGAAGATAAGCAGTTGCGTAACTACGAACTGGTATTGATTATCAGTCCAGAGATTGCGGATGAGGTGTTTGATACTACCATAGACAATATAAGCCAGTTTATTACTGAAAAGGGGGGCGTGGTTTCCGATGTAGCGCGATGGGGCAAGAGAAAGCTAGCTTATCCTATAGGACACTTTATGGAGGGTAATTATGTGTTGGCTCAGTTCAAATTAAAGCCGGCGTTGAGTAAAGGGCTAGAAGCGAATCTGCAAATTTCTGAGGAGGTTCTGCGGCATCTGTTGATAAGAGTTGAGTAGCTAGTGAGGAGGAATGCCTTTTCCCCGTAGATGGATGAGGGTGAAAGGAGTTTTAAGACGATGTTAAGTTTAAATAAGGTGATGATTATAGGTAATATTGGCAGTGAACCAGAAATGCGCTTTACCCCTAACGGTAATCCGGTAACCTCGTTTCGTGTAGCCACTAATCGGGTGTATACTACCCCTGAGGGCGAGCGTAGACAAGAAACTGAGTGGTTTACTGTAGTTGCCTGGAACAGGCTAGCTGAGCAATGTAACCAGTATTTGACTAAAGGTCGGCTTGTCTACGCCGAGGGTAGGCTACATACCCGCACCTGGGAAGGCCAAGATGGGCAAAAGCGTTCTCGTGCCGAAGTGGTAGCTAACAGGGTGGTATTTCTTGACAGACGGGAAGCAGCCCCTCTTCCTGAGGAGAGAGCTGAGGAGAGAGCTGAGGAGAGAGCTGAGGAGAGAGCTGAGGAAACTGACACTGCTGAATTGGAGCCAGAGGACATTCCATTTTAGGTGGTAGATTAGAGCTTATTAAGTTTAATAGAGAAGGTAAGGAAGTAAGCTGAAGTGGCTGGGACAAAATTCAGAAAACCTAAAGCTAGAACAGGGAATAGGCCGAGATATGTGCCTAAGCGTAAGTTTTGTTCCTTTTGCACTAGTAAGGTTGAGGTGATAGACTATAAAGAGCCGGGGAAATTAAGTCGCTACATATCCGATAGAGGGAAGATTGAGCCTCGCCGTAGAACCGGTACCTGTGCTAAGCATCAGCGTGCCTTGGCAGTGGCGATAAAGAGAGCCCGGCACCTATCCCTGCTACCCTATGTGCCAGCCCACATTCTTCAAACGGGGAGCATCGGGATACGTGGTTGATTTAACGGGTTGACCCAATCCCCTTTCCCGTATCAGGACTTCTCTCCACTAAAGTTCCCTTAGTTACTAATCAGAACCCGGAAGTGGCTGATTAGGGGTTTGGTTTCACCTTTGGTGGAAACAGTCTTGCTGGCGCTCTTCCTAAATATTATTTCTGGTAGTGAGGTAGAATAACCGGTTCCTTCAACCTTGATTGACACCTGAGAGTGATGGAAGTATAATTTGTCTCAGTCTATCGGATTATGGAGTTAGAGTGCCGAAAAGGACTTATCAACCCAAGAAGATTCCGCGGAAGCGTGAGCATGGCTTTCGGGCGAGGATGAGCACCCGGGGTGGACGAGCGGTATTAAAAGCTAGGCGACTCAAGGGGCGTAAGCGATTGACGGTGGTTTGACCCAGGAAGAATACCCTTGATTGGGAGAGCAGGTAAGAGGGGGGTAATGCGGGGAGAAGGACATCTTACTAAACCAGGACAGTATGCATTAGTCTACAGTAACGGTAGGTCGTGGGTAAGCAGTTTGGTCGTGATGAAGGCTTTGCCCAATGGTCTTACTTTATCCCGGTATGGCTTCTCGGTCAGCCAGCGCATAGGCAAGGCAGTGACCAGGAACCGGGTAAAACGTTTGTTTCGCCAGATTTTACGTTTGAAATCGCTTGAGCCAGGGTGGGACATTGTATTTATTGCTCGCCCATTAGCCGCTAATGCCAATTATGCTGGTCTGGAGAAAGCGATTGATGATTTGTTATCCCGGGCGCAGTTATTAGGACCTAAAGACACAGTTACTCAACAGCGATTGGGGCTGGGGGTGTTATGAAGGGACTTGCCTTGAGCTTAATTAGACTCTATCAGTTAACCCTATCGCAAGTTATGCCACCATCCTGCCGTTTTATACCGAGTTGCTCCCAATATACTTATGAAGCTATCTTAAAGTTTGGTATTTTCAGGGGGGTTTGGCTGGGGACAAAGCGGCTAGCCCGATGCCATCCTTTACATCTTGGTGGTTATGACCCGGTGCCGTGATATTGGATTTTGGGAGGTAGTAAGTGACGATTAGACGTAATGGAGTATTGGTAGGCAAGATATCGTTGCTTACAGTTATACTTCTTCTGGGTGGTCTAGTTTCTCTCGGCTGCGTTGGAAACATACCTAAAGGGTGGTCGGGGGGGACAATAGCTGATGACACCTTATTCTTAGGTTCTATGGACGGTGAGCTTGTAGCCGTGAATACATCAAGTGGTGCCCGCCTGTGGGAAGTTACGTTTGAACCCCCGGCGTCAGGTGGCGGATTTGGATTTGGCTGTGCGCCGGCATCTACGGCGGTGGCTATCTATGGCACTCCGGTAGTTGAAGATGAGCTGGTCTATGTCAGTGGCTATAACGGTAAGGTCTATGCCATTAATTCTGCTTCCGGTGCGTTGAGATGGGTATATCCTCGTGAAGGCAATCTGGAACCTATTGTTGGTGGACAAGTGGTAGCTCACGGCAAGGTCTATTTTGGCTGTTCCGATGGGAAGGTTTATGCATTGGATGCAGTTACCGGTGATAAACAGTGGGAATTTAAGACTGGAGATAAGATTTGGTCGACTCCAGCTATTGATGGGGACAGCGTATTTATCGGTTCCTTTGATAATAAACTTTATGCCCTGAGTGCTGCCGATGGCAGCCAGGAGTGGGAGAAGCCTTTTGAGACTCAAGGGGCTATTGCTTCTACTCCGCTGGTCTATAATAATACGGTTTATATCGGTTCCTTTGATAGGCATCTTTACGCCGTAGATGCCACCAATGGCAAACAAGTTTGGCAGTTCCCGGTAGGGGATGAGGCTGACAACAAGCCTGAAAATTGGTTCTGGACAAAGCCGGTTGTTTATAATAATACTATCTATGTTGGAAATCTTGATGGCAAGGTTTATATCTTGAATGCTGAAACTGGTGATGAGATAGTAGACGCCATTGACCTGAGAAGCCCAGTTGCCTCGTGGCCGGTTTTAGTTGATAAATTAGTTATTGTCGCTTCCGAGGAGGGTGTGATATACGCTGTGGATACCGGTGATAATCAGATTAAGCAGTTGGCTAGCCTGGAAGAGAAAATCTATGCTCCTCTTTCTGCCAGCGATGGGGTTATCTATGTTCATACTCAGGAACAGAGCCTTGAGGCGCTGAATGCACAGACGGGGGTGACACTGTGGAGCCTGCCATTAAAGAGTTAGTGAGGTAGATTTCGTTGGATATAGGGGCAATTTGGGATTTAATTGCGCTTCAGCCAGTGATAAATGTTCTCATTGTACTGACGGACTATTTGTTCAGTAGCTTTGGGCTGGCTATTATTGCGCTAACTATTGTGGTTAACGTTTTGATGTATCCAATTACCATGAAGCAGATTAATGCGATGAAAGCCATACAATCACTTCAGCCCAAGATTGCTGAGCTTCAGAAGAAGTATGGCAAGGATAGGCAAAAACTGGCTCAAGAGCAGATGAAGATGTATAAGGAGTCGGGCATGAGCCCTGCTGGTTGCTTGCTGCCCATGTTAATGCAAATGCCCATCTGGATAGCTCTCTATCAGTCAATCATACGGGTTTTAGCGGTGACCCCTGAAGATTTCCTCGGTCTGTCTCAGTATCTCTATTCCTGGCCGATAGTATATTCTCTGCTGCCCTTGGGGAATAGGTTCCTGTGGTTAAACCTGGCTACACCTGATACGGTGCTAGCTATCCTGGTTGCCGGCGCCATGTGGCTACAGCAGAAGATGGCAACGCCGATGGTGGCTGACCCAAGGCAGGCGACGCAGAGCCGGATGATGCTGTGGATGATGCCACTCATGTTTGGTTTCATTTGTTTATCCTTCCCCAGTGGTCTGGCTCTCTTCTGGGCGACTTCAAGTGTTATCAGAATTGTTATCCAATACTACGGCACTGGCTGGGGAGGGTTGGTTAAAACAGCCACTCCCAGGTCAACCGGCAGCGATAAAAGGTATATGAAGCGTATCGCCCAAGTAGAACAAGCCCCTTCAGGGGCTCCTACTGAGGCTGATATTGTAGAGCCGAGTGCTACAGAGGAGGCGGGAGATTATGGAAGAAGTGGAGATGAGCGCCAAGAGCGTAGAGACGGCTATCCACCAAGCCTTAGAGCAATTAGGCGTCAGTCGGGACGAGGTAGAGGTCACCGTCCTAAGCGAAGGTAAAACTGGCATCCTGGGTCTGGGTGCTGAGGAGGCCAGGATTAGGGTGAGACCATTGGTGCCTATACCTGAGAAAGAAAGTGATATAGCTGAGGCAGCTAGGAGAGTCTTGGAGACGCTTCTTGGTAGAATGGGAGTGCCGGCCTCGGTTATACCTTGTACCCAACCCCCTGAGGGGGGAGAAACTGTAACGACTGCTTCTATTGCTTTTGATATAAAGGGTGATGACCTGGGGATTTTGATTGGGCGGCGTGGGGAGACACTTTCCTGTTTACAGTATATGGTTAGACTCATTATGGCTCACCAGAGGAAGGTCTGGCTGCCTATATTTATTGATGTGGATGGGTATAAGGAGCGTCGCTATAAAGCATTACGGAGTTTAGCTTTACGTATAGCGGAGCAGGTGAAGGTTAAGCGGGCGCCATTTACCCTAGAGCCGATGCCTGCTTATGAAAGGCGTATCATCCATCTTACCTTAGCTGACCATCCTGATGTTATTACTGAGAGCACTGGTGTAGGTGAGGCTCGTAAGGTAGTTATTCTGCCCAAAGAAGGTAGCCTAGGGGTAGATTAAATTTAGATTGATTTATTCTTTATAGTGTGCTAATCTTTAGTGGGAAAAGGCAGTGACGGAGAAGAGTATGGGAGGTAATTGATACCCAGCGAGTCTGGTATGGTGTAAGCAGATGTGTCCGCTCCCGGAAAATCACTCCTGAGCCACCAACCGAACGGTCTTAAAACCTAGTAGACTTGGTCGGTAACGTCAGCCGTTATCATAGACGAGGGCATAGTAGCTATGTCCTAAAAGAGCGCCCCCGCTTGTTGCGGGAGAAGTAGGGTGGTACCGCGGGTTGATAAATCCCGTCCCTGGAGGACGGGATTTGTATATAATAAGGCTGTTTATTAAGGGAGTTCAGAGGAGCTTTACCCCTTGCAAACCTCTAAAGGATGGGGGTTAGTAAACGGTCTTTGTAGGAAGGATTTGGTTATGTTCCATCCGGTAAGCAGCAAGGTAAATCTACCACAGATGGAGGAGAGCATACTCCGCTTATGGAGGGATAACAATGTCTTTGAGCGGAGTGTAGAAGCTCGCCGGGGCGCTTCTCACTTCGTATTATATGAGGGGCCACCTACCGCTAATGGTAGCCCGGGTATCCATCATATGTTGTCCCGCGTCTTTAAGGACATTATCCCACGCTATAAGGCAATGAAGGGTTATTATACGCCGCGTATGGCTGGTTGGGATACCCATGGCTTACCGGTTGAGTTAGAGGTGGAAAAGGAGCTGGGCTTTTCCGGCAAGGCTCAGATTGAGAAATTCGGCATTGATAAATTTAACGCCCGCTGTCGGGAGAATGTTTTCCGCTACAAGAAGGAGTGGGATGACTTAACCGAGCGCATTGGCTTCTGGATTGACCTGAAGCATCCTTATATCACTATGGATAATAGATATATTGAGACCGTCTGGTGGACAATAAAGCAAATGTGGGATAAGGGACTGGTGTATCAGGGCTATAAGGTTACCCCTCATTGTCCTCGGTGTGGCACCTCTTTGAGTTCACATGAGGTTGCCCTCGGCTATCAGGATAATGTTGAAGACCCTTCAGTTTACATAAAGTTCAAGATTGCCAAATCACTATATGCAAGACCAGGTTTTCTTGAGCAGCTGCGAAATCTTTATGGCGATAGGGAAGCTGATTTTGCAAAATGGCTTCTTAACCTTGTTGGAGACAAGGATGTTTATCTACTTGCTTGGACGACTACTCCCTGGACACTGCCGGGAAACACGGCTCTGGCAGTGGCGGCTGATGCTGAGTATGCGGTGGTGGAAGTAGATGGCGAATATCTTATCCTAGCTCTAGCCTTGCTTGAGCAGGTAGGGCTAGGTGGTTATGAAGTGGTGGAAAAGGTTAAAGGAAGGGATTTAGTAGGGGCACAGTATGAGCCGCTATTTAATCCACATAAGTTTGGAGTGGAGCGCCAGCGGTTTGTGACTGTTCACGATGAAACTGCGGGAACCGAATATGTTGAACTGCAGCAGCAGGAGCTAGATAAGAACTTGACTTACCGTGTCATCGCGGTGGACTTTGTATCTTTGGAAGACGGTACCGGCATTGTTCATGAAGCGCCGGCTTACGGTGATGTTGACTTTGAGGCAGGCAGGAAGCTGGGGGTGGATTTTGTCCATCCGGTAGACTTGCAGGGTAACATTACGGGTAGCTACCCCTTCTCGGGTAAGTTTGTCAAGGATGCTGACCCTCTTGTTTTAGATGATTTGAAGTCAAGGGAGCTGCTCTTCCGTAGTGAAACGATTCGTCATACCTATCCCTTCTGCTGGCGCTGTGAGACACCGCTCCTGTACTATGCCAAACAGACGTGGTATATCAGAACTACTGCGGTAAAAGAGGGTCTCATTGCCAACAATGACCAGATAAACTGGTATCCAGAGCATATCAAGTATGGTCGCTTTGGCGATTGGCTTCAGAATAATGTGGACTGGGCGTTTTCCCGAGAGCGCTACTGGGGCACGCCGCTAAATGTATGGCGTTGTGAATCTTGTAACTACCTTGAGTGTGTGGGAAGTTTGGAGGAGTTGAAAAAGAAGGCTGGGTTTTCAGGGTTTAAGGAGCCTCTCGATTTGCACCGTCCCTTTGTTGATGAGATTTTCTTTACGTGCCCGAAATGTGAGGGTAAGGGCGTGATGAGGCGGGTTCCCGAGGTAATTGACTGCTGGTTTGATTCTGGAGCCATGCCAGTAGCTCAATGGCACTACCCCTTTGACCCTGAGAGTAAAACTATACGTGAGGATGGGCGCTTTCCCGCCGACTATATTTGTGAAGCGGTTGACCAGACCCGTGGCTGGTTTTACAGTTTACATGCTATTTCTACCCTTTTGTTTAATCGTCCCTGTTTTAGCAATGTTATCTGTCTGGGACACATCCTTGATGCTAAAGGGGAGAAGATGAGCAAGGCCAGGGGGAATGTGGTGGAGCCGTGGGCAGTGGTTAATAAATATGGGGCTGATGCCCTGCGGTGGTATTTTTTTACTGCCTCGCCACTAGGTAATGTACGCCGCTTCTCGGAGAAACAGGTAGCTGAGGTAGCCCGCCGCCTTTTGACGCTGTGGAATGTTTACTCCTTTTTTGTCACCTATGCTAATATAGACCGCTTCACCCCTAGTTCGGAAGGAGCCGTATCATATCAGTCGGAGCTTGATAGGTGGATTATCTCTGAGCTTAATCAGCTTATTGCTGAGGTGGACGCATCGCTGGATGGTTATAACCCGACAGAGGCAGGGCGGAAAATAGATGGCTTTGTTGATGATTTATCCAACTGGTATGTGCGTCGGAGCCGGCGGCGATTCTGGAAGAGTGAGAATGATGCTGACAAACTAGCGGCATATACTACCCTTTACCAGTGTTTGGTTACACTGTCAAAGCTACTGGCTCCGTTTACTCCGTTCCTGGCTGAGGAAATGTATCAGAACTTGGTCTGCTCGGTCTTTCCTGAGGCTCCAGATAGCGTGCACCTGACTGATTTTCCGGTGGCTGATATGGCTAAAATTGATAAGCAGCTCACTGAGGATATCCAGTTGGCGATGAAGCTCTCCAGTCTGGGGCGGGCTGCCCGCAGCCAGGCAGGTATCAAGGTACGCCAGCCTTTGGCGACTAACTTTGTTGGCGTTAGTTCAAATTGGGAGCGAGAAGCTTTGGAGAGGGTTAAACCACAGGTATTGGAAGAACTTAATGTAAAAGACCTGCAATTTATTGATGATGTGGGTAAGCTGAATGAGGGAAGTTATGTGATTAGCTCGGAAGGTGGTTACTCGGTAGCTGTCCCGACTGAGATTCCTCCCGAGCTTGCCGCTGAGGGGATGGCACGAGAGATAGTGCATCGGTTGCAGATAATGCGCCGCTCAGCTGGGTTTGATATTGCTGACTACATTACTACCTACTATCAGGGGGATGATTATATCAGACAGGTAATGGAGAAGCATGCTGCCTATATTAAGCAGGAAACGCTGTCCCGGCAGCTTGTTGAAGGGGTTCCGGAAGAGGGCGCCTATACTGAAAGTCATAAAATAGATGGCCATGACGTATTACTGGGGGTGAAGAGATTAGGCTGACCTAGGGTGGTGGCCTTTCGCCAAGGGTGACATAAGTAGTATTTTGGGTATCCCCTCGCCAGAAGGTTATCTTTACCCTTTGCCCAACTTGGTTAGAATGGATAGCTTCTATTAGGTCTTGGGCAGTGGCTATCTCGTGGTCATCCAGACCAACAATAACATCCTCAGGCTCAAGGCCGGCTTCATCGGCTGGGCTACCAGGGGCGACTTCGGTAATAAAAGTCCCTTTGTCTACTGCCAGTTCATATTGGGATACTACAAATTGGTCTACGCTTCGCAGCACTACTCCCAGCCAGGGACGAATGATATATCCCGTTCGGATTAATTCCTCGATGATGGGTATGGCTGTTTTGGTGCTGATGGCATAGCCTATACCCTCAACTTCAACCGTAGCAATCTTGACGCTGGTAATGCCGATTACCTCTCCTTTCATATTTACCAGTGGTCCGCCACTGTTACCGGGGTTAATAGCGGCACTGGTCTCAATGAGGTCCCCTAGTATTTGTCCTGATACTGGTATGGAAACCTCCAAGCGACTAACTATACCCTCCTTGGCACTTATCCCCAGCCCCAGTGGATTACCAATAGCTACTAACCAATCACCGACCCTCAATTGGGAAGAGTCGCCTACCTTGGCTGCTGGTAGGTTCCGAGCATTAATCTCAACTACAGCCAGGTCACTAAGAGGGTCAGTTCGTATTGTTTCTGCGGAGTAAGTTTCACCATTGGCCAGGGTTACGGTAACACTCTCAGCTCCCTCTACAACATGATTGTTGGTCACGATAAGTCCACCCTCATCTATAATCCATCCCGAACCAGCCCCCTCTAGGGTAGATGGTCGGTTGAAGATGTCATAGGTTACCACTTCGGTGTTAATGGCGACTACTGATGGCTTAACTAAAGCAACTACCTTGGCAATACTGGGTAGCAGCGGATCACTATTTTCTGCAGGTGGTAGCGTCCAGTCAGGGTTAATTGGATTGGCAGTATGGTTGGCTGGCGGGCTTGATGGTGAGGGAGAGGTGTCTATGTTGGGTAGCAACTCACAGCCTGTCCCTACGAGAAGGGATAAGACGATAACAAAACAAATTACTAAATATTTCACATTCGCCCTGTTCATTAGTGATTTATATTGTAGCACACGGGCACAGTTTGAGCAAAATAAGGGGGGCTGGGTAAAGGTTATTTAGCAACCTATCCCCCTGACCCCCTTCCCTTATTAAGGGAAGGGGGGAGTATAGGTAAGAGAGGGGCTTCGCCCCTCTCTAAAATCTCTTCCCCCTCTCCTTCTCAAGGAATAGGTGCTAAAGAGAGTCAAAGAGAGGCTTCGCCTCTCTCAT
>Ga0114930_10005582_pt1 | contig 10326 bp, 8 predicted proteins | sample AnhtaG_FD_87300 | JGI IMG/M metagenome (GOLD analysis project Ga0114930, IMG submission 87300) | Deep subsurface microbial communities from Anholt, Denmark to uncover new lineages of life (NeLLi) - Anholt_01485 metaG | ecosystem: Environmental > Aquatic > Marine > Oceanic > Sediment | place... | reverse complement strand
CATCGGCGGCCCGGACCTTCTAACTCTGATCGAGCAGAATCTGTCCGAGGCCGCCCTGGACGAAGATGCCTCTGTCGAAGGGGTCGAGTTTTTCAGCATTCCTTCGGACGACGCGGAGGGTGATGACTCCGGCGATCCGATCAGCGAGGGGAGTGCGCCGCCGTTTGAGGCATTGCTCGGGATTGATTTCCCGTGCAGTGCCCTGCTGATCATTCGGTTCGAGTTCGACGACCTGGGGCCCGATCCCTTCCGCGTCGACTTTGAGCTGATCCCGTCCGAATCTACCAGATAGTAACGCGACGTCCCATCCTAGTACCGTGTTTCACAAATACTACGACTATAGATCACGCGCCGATCCGCAGGCCTTAGCCTGCGCGGAGCACCGCGCGGGCTGAAGCTCGCGGCTCAGGTAGTAGCAGAACTTATGAAACACAGCACTAGGTGTGGACAATTCACTGATTACTGGCGCGCGCACACGATCGGTGCTCGCATCGGAGCTGTCCACGAGCCAGCCTGCTGCCCTGGCCACGCAAGGACCCGAGATGCCTGGTTGGCATGGCCGCAACGTGCCACTACCATACGGACGAGTTATCCATTCCTGATTGCTGACGGCCGGGGTTTAGGCGTGTGATTCCTCGGCGGTGTACGGAACCTCGAGCCATGCGGCTAAAACTTCACCATCAAATATTGATTGCCATGGTGATCGGTGCGGCCATCGGCCTGCCCCTGAACATGCTCGCGGGTGCCGAGCGCATACCGGAGAGCTGGCCCCGCACCGTAGCGATATACGGCAAGGGGATCGGTGACGTTTTTCTCAGACTCCTCTCCATGATCGTGGCCCCATTGATCCTCACGTCGCTGGTGTCCGGCGTGACCAGCAGCGGCACGGTAAGGGGGCTGGGGCGGCTCGGCGGACGAACGCTTGTGTACTACATGTCCACCAGCATGCTGGCCATTATCACCGGGATGCTGGTGTTCAATATCATTGAGCCGGGTAAGGGCTCCAACCTCGCGTTCCTCCAGGCAGGGGCCGAGCCGGTCAAATCAGAGTTTATCGTAGAGCAACAAAGCCTGGGTGAAACGCTTTGGAGTCAGGTCTTCAACATCGTCCCCGGCAACCCTTTCGCCTCGCTGGCTGATCCCGGGAACCGGTCCATCCTCGGGGTTATCTTCTTCGCCATCCTGTTCGGGATCTTCATCAACGTGGTCGGCGGTGAGGTGGGCGAGCTGCTCACCAGGGTGTTCAACGGCGCCTTCCAGGTGATGATGAAGATGACCATGTTCATCATCAAAGCCGCCCCGGTGGGTGTTCTCGGCTTCATGCTGTACGCATCCGCGGGCAAGGGGCTGGATGTATTCCGGGCTTTAGGCTGGTACGCGCTTACGGTTGCAGTGGGGCTCAGCATTCACGCCTTTGTGACGCTGCCTCTTCTGTTGCTATTGCTGGCGAGGCGTTCGCCGTGGGAGTACTTTCAGTCGATGTCTCCGGCCCTGCTGACCGCCTTTAGCACCGCCAGCAGCAACGGGACGCTGCCTTTGACCCTTACCTGCGTCGAGGAGCGGGCCAAAATCAGCAACCGAGTCAGCTCGTTCGTCCTTCCGCTGGGGGCCACCATCAACATGGACGGCACCGCTTTGTACGAGGCCGTCGCGGTGCTCTTTATCGCCCAGGTAAGCGGGAACGAGCTGGCATTGAGTCAGCAGGTCGTCGTGGCAATCACAGCCCTGATGGTGAGCGTCGGGGCCGCCGGCATCCCACACGCCGGCACCGTCATGATGGTCGTGGTCTTAAGTGCCGTCGGCCTGCCCATTGAATACGTCGGCCTGATCCTGGCCGTGGATCGCGTCCTGGATATGTACCGCACGTCCATCAACGTCTGGAGCGACTCCACCGCCTGCGCCGTAGTAGCCCGCTTCGAACCGCCAGAGTCCGGGTAAGCGCCCGGCAACGGCTGTCAGGGTACAGCGGGTCCCACGTCTGCCTTGTCCACCCGTGCCGCTCAACTGAGCCGCAGGCTTCAGCCTGCGCGGAGATCCGCAAGGGTTGAGACGTCCCGCTCGTTGTTGATCGAGTGTGGTGGTACTACAGGCCGATGCCGTGGTTGTCGATGGCGTTTTCGATGGCCCGGCGGACTTTGGCGTGAACCTCATCCGGTTTGGCGATGGAATGCCACACATGTGGCACCTTCTCCACGTGATCCGTAACGAAGATGATCGTGCCCAGCTGAGTCGCTCTCTCGGCGGGTGGATACCGCAGGTATGTGTTGCGGATCTGAAGAAGCGGGCAGGATGAAATCTTCGGGCGGCGCACCCCATGGATGTCGATGATGCGCCTATTGGTGAGCACGTGCCAGGTTGGCACCCAGCGCACGACGGCCAGGGCGATGCGGGCCAAGGCGATCAGCAGAATCACCTGAGCGGTGGTGGTCAGCGACCAGCCCGGAAGGGGCCTGCCCAGCCACATCAGCACAACCGCAAGCACGCAGCAGGTCACCAGCCATGGGGCTGAGTCAAACGCCGGCCGCCACATCGACGGCTTGATCGCCAGCAGGACGATCTCCCCACCGTCGACGACCTCGCCGGGCAGGGCCGTCCACCTGGCCAACACCTTCGATGTCCGCGAGGGAGCATCCGACGTAGTCGCCGACATCGGAAAGTAAGTCAAACGGCTCGGAGCTGACTGGACCATGACATCTATCCTGAGCCGAGGGCGTCAGGTCTCAAGACCGCCGCAAGCGGCCCGTTGCGATCCACAGTATTGTAATCGGGGCCGCACTTCACGACAAACACATCCTCGGTATCGAACCACGCGGAGTCCGCCGAATCAACGATCGGCCGCCAGGCCGATCCTCGTGTTCATCGGCAACTGCAGGGGCGGGTCGAACCGAAAAATGATCGGACCCGTCAGGATGGGCTGCAAGGCCCGATGGTCGGGTAGCACAGGTCACGGCAATATCACTTGCCAATACTGCCACGCGCGTTTTCAGAGCAAATCGCGTCGTTGCGTTTTGCTCGACCCCCCTGTGGTCCGACCTACCAGGGGGGACGCGAGGAGGGTTGGTCGCTACATGATTGGTGAGAACGCTCTAGCACATGCTTGTCAGAGAAGCGAGTAAGGCTACTTGATGGCCACCGGTTGCGGTGACACGTTGGCCAGCATTCGTTCCAGGGCGAATATGGCCAGCCGCTTCGTCTCCGGGTCCACCCTGATCGGATTGACGACGCGACCCGCGACCAGCTCATCAAGCGACCATAGCAAATGCTTCAGGTCAATGCGGTACATGGTAGTGCACAGGCACTGAATCCCGGCCAATGAGCGGACTGGCTTGTCCGGATATTGCTTGGCAAGACGATTCACAAGATGAATCTCCGTGCCGATTGCCCATCGCGTGCCGGAGGGCGACTCGCGGACAGCCTTGATGATGAATTCCGTGCTGCCGGCCAGGTCCGCCTTCTGCACAACCTCCCAGGGGCACTCCGGGTGCACAAGGATCTTGCATTCCGGGTCGTTGCGGCGGATATCGTCGCACTGGGCCGGCGTAAACAGGCCGTGTACGCTGCAATGCCCCTTCCATAAAAGCATCTTCGCGTCACGTACCTGCTGAGGTGTCAACCCGCCGCCAGGCAGGTGCGGGTCATACACGACCATCTGTTCGAGTCGGATGCCCATCGCATAGGCCGTGTTTCGCCCTAGGTGCTGGTCCGGCAGGAAGAGCACCTTCTCGCCCCGCTGGAACGCCCATTCCAGAATGGCCCGGGCGTTGCTGCTGGTGCAGCAGGCCCCGTCGTGACCGCCGCAGAACGCCTTCACCGCAGCGGTGGAGTTCACATAGGTGACCGGGATCACCTGCGCACCACATGTCTCGACGAAGAAATCCCAGGCATCTTCGACCTGGTCGATGTCGGCCATGTCCGCCATAGAACAGCCGGCTGACAGGTCGGGCAGAATCACGGTGACGCTATCGTCGGTGAGGATGTCGGCCGACTCGGCCATGAAGTGTACGCCGCAGAAGACGATGAACTCCAGCGACTCGTGTTTGGCACCAAGCTGGGCGAGCTTCAGGCTGTCGCCGGTGAAATCGGCGAATTGAATCACGCCTTCCTGCTGGTAGTGATGACCGAGGATGACAACCCGCGACCCCAGCGTCCGCTTGCGCTCGCGGATTGCGTCGCACATCTCCTGTTCGGTCAATGCCGCGTACTTCGGCGGCAACGGTGGCTGAAACAGCATGGGCCGATTCACTCCACGGAAAGGGTCAGCAAGCCACGTGGCACCTTCGGCGCTGGGCAGGCCTTTGGTCCGGCCACACTCACGCCGGCAACCACTGGCCACCACTCCGTCCCGTACCTAATTATACTCTCTCCGCCTTTCATAAGCAAAGCCGGCTTGGTCTATGCGCCCTGGGTATCAGAGTCGTCTGGGTCCGGCGGCGCGGACTTCGTCGGGACAGCCGGAGGCGAAGAGCTTGAATTTCTCGATGTAGCGGGCGGCCAAGGCGTCGTACTTTCGCCAGTAGTCGTCCTTGTTGCCCCAGGTATTGGCCGGGTCGAGGACTTCCGGCGGCACATCGGGACAGGACGTTGGCACGTCGAAGCCGAATAGCTTGTCCTTGCGGTACTCGACGTTTGCCAGCCGGCCGTCCAGGGCGGCGTTAAGCAGGGCACGGGTGTGATGGATGCTCATCCGCTTGCCGATGCCGAAGGACCCGCCCGTCCAGCCGGTGTTGACCAGCCAGCACTCGGCACCGTGCTTGGCTATCTTCTGTCTGAGCAGGTTGGCGTACTTGAAGGGGTGGTGGACCATAAACGGTGCCCCGAAGCAGGCACTGAAGGTGATCTCCGGCTCGATCCCCAGGCCGACCTCGGTTCCGGCGATCTTGGACGTATAACCGCTAATGAAGTGGTACATGGACTGCTGGTGATCGAGTCTGGCGATCGGCGGCAGCACGCCCTGAGCATCACAGGTCAGGAAGATCACATTCTTGGGGTGCGAGCGGGCCATCTTCTCAGGCACCACATTGGGAATAAACTCCAGCGGGTAGGAAGCACGGGTGTTCTCGGTCAGAATGTCGTCATCGAGGTCGATCCGTCGGGAAGTGGGGTCGTAGACCACGTTTTCCAGGATGGTGCCGAAGCGGCGGGTGCAGGCGTAGATTTGGGGCTCGTGCTCGGCTGACAGGCGGATGACCTTGGCATAGCAGCCGCCCTCGAAGTTGAAGACACCCTCGTCGCTCCAGCCGTGCTCGTCGTCGCCGATAAGGGCCCGGCGGGGGTCGGCCGACAGCGTGGTCTTGCCCGTTCCGCTGAGCCCGAAGAACAGTGCCACGTCGCCGTCTCTCCCTACGTTCGCTGAGCAGTGCATGGCCAATACGCCTCTAAGCGGGAGCAGGAAGTTCAGAATCGTAAAGATGGTCTTCTTTATCTCCCCGCCGTAGCTGGAATCGGCGATGACCGCCAGGCGTTGAGCGAAGTTGATCAGCATTGCGGTTTCGCTGCGCGTTCCGTCGATCTTGGGGTCGGTTTTGAACGAGGGCGAGGCAATCACGGTGAATTCCGGGACGTGCTTCTTGTACTCGTCCAGGTTGTCGATCTTGATGAACATGTTGCGGGCGAACAGGCTCTGCCAGGCTTTGTCAGTGATGATGCGGATGGACATGCGGTACTCGGGGTCGGCCCCGGCATAGCAGTCCTGCACGAACAGCTCTTCACCCTGGAGGAAGGCCTGCAACCGGGTCAGCACGCCGTTGAACTTCTCGAGGCTGAACGGACGGTTGTACTCACCCCAGGCGACTTTGTCCTCGGTGGAGTGCTCACGGACGATGAACTTGTCCGCTGCCGCCCGGGCGGTGTGTTTGCCGGTGTGGACCAGGAAAGGTCCGCCGTGGGCCATGTGCCCTTCGCCGCGGAAGATGGCTTCTTCATACAAAGCCGACGTCGGCAGGTTCCAGAAAACACGGTCCAGGTGAAGCAGACCGTGGTTTTTCAGCCTGTAGTCGCTGGCTAGGTCTCCCGCCTGCTTTATGGCCGGCGTATCGAATTCGAGATATTTGGTCATAGGGGAGAGTCCTCAGTTTTCAGTTATCAGTCGTCAGTGAGCAATCCTCAGTTCGAACGGTCGCCGGCTTGCCGGCTGAAAATTGATTACTGACGACTGATGACTTCCTCACATCCAGTCCCTTACCAGTTTGCGATCGCCGATGTATAGCTCGTTGGGCGAGTTGGGGTCCAGGGCCCATTTCATCCGTTCGACACCCTCGATAACGTCCTTCACGGAGCCGCAGGTGGATAGTCGCAGGTAGCCCTCCAAGCCGAACTCGACGCCCGGTACCGTAATGACCCGGACCTTCTCCACCAGGAACTCTGCGAGCTTGGTGGAGTCCTTTCCGTAGACGCTGAAATCGGCGAAGCAGTAGAACGTGCCGTCCGGCTTGGTGACCTTGATCCCGTCGAACGAATTGAGCTGTTCGACCATAACGTTGCGGTTGTTCTCCAGCGTCAGCCTCAGGCTCTCTACGCTGGACTGTACGCCGTTGATGGCTCCGACGGCCGCGTGCTGCAAAAGTGCCGAGGGGCCTGAGGTCTGATGGCTCTGGATGTTGGTCATCACCTCGATGAGCTTCTTGTTGGCCACCGCCCAGCCGATCCGAAAGCCGGTCATCGCGTATTGTTTAGACACGCCGTTAACCACCACGAGCTTGGAGTTCTCGGTGGTATCCTTGGCGTAGTCGTAGCAATTGATCGGCCTTCGCCCGTCGAAGAGGAGCCGATGATAGATGTCGTCCATGATCAGATATAACCCGCGTTTCTCGCAGAACTCCACGATCTCGGCAATGAACTGCTCCGAGTACATTGCCCCGGTGGGATTGTTGGGGCTGTTGATGATGACGGCCTTGGTGTAAGTGGTGAAACGCTGCTCGATATCTTGCAGGCGCGGGTAGAACGTACCGTCTTCGGGAAACACCGGTACGGGTACGGCCCCACAGAGCTTGACCATCTCCGGGTAGCTGACCCAATATGGCGAGGGGAAGATGACCTCGTCCTGGGGATTGAGGATGGCCTGGAGACAAACCATGACGGCCTGCTTGGCGCCCCCGGAGGCCATCACGTTCTCGGGCTCCACCTTGCGGCGGTAGAACTCGTCGGTATAGCGGATGATGGCCTGCTTGAGCGCGGGAATACCATCCGCGGGGGTATAGCGGATCTCCCCGGAGTTGAGCAGGGCCGAGGCGCTTATCAGGGCGTCGATCGGCGCTCTACTTTTGGGCTCTCCTCCGCCCAGGTGGATCACCGGCTCGCCTTTGTCCCTCAGGATCGCCGCAATCTCGTTGAGCTTCAGGGTGGCCGACTCGGCAATCGACCTTCCAATCAGGCTTAGGCTCATCGTTTCACCTTTGATACTGTTGCTTGGGCACCCGGCCGGCGCCGCGCTGGCAGCGATGTCCCAGGTCCGCTGGAAAAAGAGCGAGGGGACACATCCTCGCTGCTGAGAAGCACTTAGGCGAAGGAACGCATCCCCGATGGGGGGGAGCATACCACGGAGCCGGCAGACAAGCCAGAGCCTCGAGGGATTCCCGGCGGTGTAGTTGCCGGGGAGTCCGAGCTGCTGTATCCAAGCAGGTGGGTAGGAAGGGGCTACTGCGGCTAATCCAACGGACCGAGTTGGATGGAGAGCGATGCGGCGAGCGCCCAGGATCAGACGGAGGACCGTAACTAACCGCCTCCTGGTCATAAACGGTTACTTCGGTAAACTGAATCCCACTATAAGACATCGTCCCAAGATCCTGGTCGATGCAGTGGGGCATGAATTGAGGCGGGAGTGAACTCATGGACGTGATCGAAGTGATCGAGAAGAGACGTAGCGTACGCTCATACACGGATAAACCGGTGGAGCGTGACAAGATTCAGCGGCTGCTGGAGGCGGCTCGCTTGGCGCCGTCGGCCAGTAATCGACAGGAGTGGCGGTTTGTTGTCGTCACGGACAAAAAGCGTCGCGCCGCTCTCGCCGAAGCTGCCAATAATCAGGAATTCGTTGCCCAGGCCCCCGTGGTCATAGCGGCGTGTGCCGAACATGACGGCCACGTGATGCGCTGTGGGCAAACGTGCTACCCGATAGATGTGGCCATTGCCGTCGACCACATGACACTTCAGGCGGTGGCTGAGGGACTGGGCACCTGCTGGATCGGTGCTTTCTACGAGGACCGGGTCAGACAGATTTTGGGTATTCCCGAAGAGATTCGTGTGGTCCAGTTGTTGACGGTGGGTTATGCAGCCGGCACGCCCGGCCCGCGGTCACGCTTGCCCCTTCAACGAATTGTCCGCTGGGAAACCTGGTAGTGGGATCGACTTGAGTACTCAACCGTGCGGGAATCGCCGTCCGGTTATTGGCACCGTTGATCTCTGGTAGAGGCGGCCCATCATTGACACCCGTTCCGGTCGGTGGGAGTCTGGGGTGGACTATCATCGTGGGCTGAAAAGCACATTGCGGCCAGATCAGTGATCGGCCCGAGACCGAATCACCGCTTCGATGCCGGCCAACTTTCTGAATCCTTTCACGCCCTGCATAACACTGCTGATAAGCTCATCCGTATCCGTCACTCGAACTCCAGCCAGTATGTCTGCTCCGTAGTCGAAAAGGACATTGTTCATCGGTGTGCTGGGGCCGAGAACTATGGCCGTAGCGTCCCTGCTGAGCTCGAGAAGACGCGGAAGGGTTTTATTGATAAGAGCAGTTGCAGTGATCACCACGACGTCGGACTCAGGTATCACCTCTTCACAGGCATAAGGGGGTAGTTCTCCTTGCTGGGGGTCTATTTCGAGAAAGTAGACATGCCGTGCAACCTGTGCAATCCGTTCGTTCGATGGGAATCGGCCGATGACCGTCACCGTCTTTCCCGCAGCAATACCGAGGACATGTTCAAATGCATTACCTGGTTCTCCCACGGGATTAATGAGGGAATTCATCGCCGCTAGTCCCAGGCTCGCCTCCAACGGCTGCCAACTCCGCATGCGCGTAGCCAGCTCGAACGCACTTTTCCCCACAAGATCTCCCGACAACTCCAGCTCGGCCTTGGTGCCGCCCTTGTATGTATGGGCCATGCCCGTGTATTTGCTTTCCACAACCGTCCAATGGAGACCGACACATACTCGTTTGACATGGCAATCCAAATGGGCAACACTTTCGATCAGGTCGTCGACTAGTCTCATTGACCATTTTCCACGATCGTATGAACTCTGCCGGGTATGTTCCATGCCCCTTTCTTCTCCCGTTCTCCACGCTTGGCACGTAGTTGACGATAGAGAGAGGCTGTCTTACAGACCGAGTACGTCGTAAGGCCGGCAGCAGAGAGCTGGGCGAGCCGGATGACACAGGTGTTAAGAGCATCAAAGTCAGCGGGACCACACACGACCTGTTCCTTTCATTTAACGGCAAGAGCCTTCGATAGAGGTCTGGATATCCCCCACGCAATGCAACCGGATACAAGTCCACAGACAAAACAAAGCCCTACTAAGACAGGCGCGTCGCTCCAACGAATCCACCCGGCGGTACCTGGGAATATCACAGTCCAGTAAATCACGAGCAGGACAACATTCGCCATAGCGCCGCAGAGCATGCACCGCCATACCATGCTTAAGCGTTTCCCTAGCGCCATTGCCGCTTCAGAGACGACCGAGAACACTATAACGGCCACAATGAACAGCGAACTCCCGAACACTCCCTTTTGGCTGGTAGGAATCTTAAAGAGGTGGACAATGAGCGCATAGGCCACTGCAAACATCAATGAGGCGATCAGGGCGCCGCCGCTTCCGTGACTCAAAAGGGATGAGACGACAGCGACAACAATCAAAAAAGGACCAAGAACCAGTCCGATGCCGGCACCTGGTCCGGGAAGGCCCAGGACCTCATGCACCAAGGTGCTTATCGAACCCTTTGGAAAGGCGAACAGGAAGATTAACGCACCGACCACCCCTAGTATTGCACTGGTACGCGCTTCCTTTTCGCAAATCAGAGTGATTTTCACAGGGACGGTCACTCCACCCAAATGTGCCGAAGGCAGCAGTCGCTGCCGGATGGGAGGGAACTCTTCGTCTCGATCTTGATGTTCGTTCCTAGGGTCTTGTTGATCTCACGGACAGCCGTGAAGAACCACGTATCGCATCCCGACTGATCTTCTTTCAGTATGTCCAGACGCTTGTGCCAGTGATACCACGGGCAGTCAGCGTGCCTCACGAAGGCTTGGTCTCCCTCTCCCAACTCCACGGTTGCATCTTCCCCCATGCAGACCGAAGACCAGGCGATGCACTGGGCCACTTGCATAGCCAGAGGTT
>Ga0114930_10005581_pt1 | contig 10328 bp, 5 predicted proteins | sample AnhtaG_FD_87300 | JGI IMG/M metagenome (GOLD analysis project Ga0114930, IMG submission 87300) | Deep subsurface microbial communities from Anholt, Denmark to uncover new lineages of life (NeLLi) - Anholt_01485 metaG | ecosystem: Environmental > Aquatic > Marine > Oceanic > Sediment | place... | reverse complement strand
CCATGGCATCGCCATACATGTAAGAGTTGATCGTCGCGCGATACCCGCTGCCGCCGATGGAGACTTCCATGCCGTCGCGGTCGTCGATTTGCCAGAAGAGTCCCTCCGGCCCCAGCCGCGACGTCTCCCACGCCCCGTAGTTGGCCACCAGGTCGTCCAGAAGCCCGGTGATGAGCGCTTTGTCGGGCCGGACAAGGTATCGGGCGTACAGCGCGTCGGCGGCCCAGAAACTGTAGCGGCGCGGCTGGCCGCCCTTGCGGAACCAGAAGACGGAGTAGTCGTCCAGGGGCGTCGGGTCGTGCAGCCACCGGCCTTCGTAGTAATGGTGCCCCGCGGGGCAACTGATCGTGTTGTGCTTGCCCGACCAGCCGACCTTGGGCAGGAATTCGGTGATCACGAACCCGTCCGGCGTCTTCTTGACGTGCTTGCGGTAGGTCCACCAGCGGAAGTAGTAGATCTCCTGGAGGTCCTTGTCCGGGCACTCGAACCAGGGGATGTTCGCCCGAAGGAACTGCCATGCGGCGGCGTTCGGGACGTGCTGGGGGTAGAGATCCTCGTCATGCTGGTTGAAGCGCTCCACGCAGGGCTTGAACGCATCGGGTTTGAGGACGGCGGGCTCAGGCGCCGGCGGGGGCCACAACTCGCGGCCCGTGTGCGTGGCTACGCCAATCTGCTCGACCCCGCTCTTGCGGCCGTTGTACCAGAGGAGCCAGCGGTTGCCCTTCTCCTCGAAAACGGCGTACGGCTTGTAGCAGGCGTCGTAGTCCCAGGCATCTTTGCGAACGCGAGCCCGAATGATGGGGTTGGCCGGGTGACGCTCCCATCCGGTAATACCGTCCCGCGAACGGGCGGCGCCGATCTGGGCCGTCCGCTCATCCGCAAAGCCGATGTAGAACATGAGGTGCCAGTCGCCCTCGCGGATGACCTGGCAGGCCGTCACCTTGTGCTGTTCCCACGCGCTCGTCTTCTGTGCCCGGAAGACCGGGTTGTCCGGGTGCCTGGTCCACGTGAGGCCGTCCTTGCTCGTGGCGTAGCCAATGGCGTTGGGCTCGTGCTGTTCGCCGCCCGAGTACCACATCCGATACTCCTGCCGCGCTTCGTCCCAGAGGACGTGCGGGCACATGACGGCGATGTTCTTCTCCCAGCCGGTCTCGGCCCGGAGCACGGGGTCCTTGCTCATCCGCTTCCACGTTACGCCGTCGGGACTGGTGGCGTAGCCGATCCACGACCGACGTTGTGTCTGGCCGGTGTACCACAGGTGATACGTGTCGCCGCGTTTGAGGACTGCCGGGCGGTTGATCTTCTTCTCCCAGTCGGTGTCACGGTTGGGGCCGAGGACGATCTTCGGTTCGCTCCATCGGAAGCCGTCGCGACTCTCAACGAGCGCCAGGCTCGCCTTCGGCCGCCACGAGAACCACATGCGGAACGTGCCGCTCTCCTCGAGGACCGCGACGTCGAAGCAGGTGCCCAGTTTTCCGCCCAGGACGGGGTTCTTCTCGTACTTGCGCCAGCCGCCGGCCGTTTCGCCCATGGCAGGCTCTTTCTCCGGTGTCGCTGCCCCCGGTTGCCGCGTGGCGGGCGCGGGAGTGGATGCGGCGTCAGGTGTTTCTGCCCACGCCCTGGCGCCGAGCATGGCCAGACAGAGGCCGAACGCTACGGCCGGCCGATACCGTTTCATGGTGCCGTTGATCCTCATGGCTTCCCGATCGCGAAGACCCGTTACTGCCGCCACGATTCGCCGCGGCGGGCGAAGTGCTCGTTCTTCTCGGCCACCGTCTTGAACCGGTCGCGGGCCCGGTCGCCGAGGTAGCCCCCCTCGCCGGCAAGGACGGCCGCCGTGTGGCCGACCAGGACGGCCGCACCCCGCAGGAATGGGTCGATGACGGGCGCGAGTTCGGGGACGTCGAAATCGTCCACGAACTTCAGGCCCGGGGCGTTCATCTCGGTGCCGATGACCAGCGGCAGGTCGCGCGCCGCCGCCAACTCGACGATCCGGTAGAGGTTCTTGACCTTCAGGTCCCTGGTCTCGGGGTCGCTGATGTTCCAGTTGCGGTCGGGGATGATGTTCAGGGCCGCCGCCCCGGCCGCCATGTGGAGGTCGAGCAATTCGTCGATGTCCTGCTCGCCCCGGCTGGTTCCGTCGAGCCAGGTGGCGGTGGGGATGCCGCCGACCGCCAGCGCGAAACGGTTGACGTCGGTCATCAGCGGGAAACTCTCGGGCGTGGGTTTCTGATAGCCCACGCCGCCGCGTTTCATCGTCTTGGCGCGGATGAGGGCCTGGAGTTTGCGGCTGTCGCCGAGCAGATCCGCGACTTGGTCCGGTGGTGTGCTCAGTCGATCGGACCAGAAACGGACGCGGTCGGCGCGGTCGGGATACACGACCCCGGCCTTCGTCTCGTACGCGACGCACAGGTGCCGCTCGATGGGCGTCGCGGACGGCGAAAGCGGCAGGACGTCGGCCTCGTAATCGAGCGCGACCGGGTCCAGGTAAGCGTTCACCCGTTCGACGACCGATTCGTTGCGATGGCGGGCGCCGGCGCGGAGCATGGTGGCGAACTGGCGCGCCGCCGGGTCGTCGATGGCCGACCGCGTCACGCCCGTGACCATGTGGTAGGTGATGCCCGGCTCGCCGGGTGAATTGATCTCGCGGGTGGCGAACTCCGGAATGCAGGCCCGCGTCTCCATCCCGGCGACGGTGGGTATGCCGAGGAGTTCGCCTGCCCGGAAGAACTCGTCGATGCCGTCGAAGACGTCGAAATCGATGAGGCCGACCGCCCTGAGCCCCTCCCGCCGGGCCCGCCATACGATGTGCGTCGGCGAGTAGCCCATCGCGTTGTACGAGTAGAAGGAGTGGGCGTGGAGGTTGACCTTCGGCTCGGGGTCGGGGAGCCGCAGGCGGCCGTCACGGACGAGGCGCACGAGATCGTCCAGCGCCTGGTCGCGCTCGGCCCGGTCGAAACGGTCGAGCCGCGCTTCGAGTTCTGCGATTCTCTCGTTCACGCGGGATCTTCCTCCGAACCAGGGCCTGCTGTAGCGCGGCGGGCCTCCTGACCTGCCGCGCGGCGCGCACTCTCCAGACGTTCTATAACAGGTTTCCCCTCGGGACGCAACGTTCTCGCCATCCACTGTCGCCAGACCCTTGGCGGCCGGTACATCGACGCCGACTTCCTCCCTGAGTAGACGCAACACGCGGGGCCGGCGACCGGATTCCTCCCGAAACCACCGGCCGCACGGCGCGTTTGAGATAGCGGCGCCGCTGGGGCGGCGGATGCAGACGGTGTCCGGCGGCCGTCCTCGCCATCGGAATTGTTACGTAAAGGAGATGTGGTCATGTCGAAATGCCGAGCCGTGACGAGACGCGCCTTTCTCAAAGGGATGACCGCCGCCGCGTTTGCCGCACCCGCCGTCGTCGGCTCCGAGGTGTTCGGGGCGAACGACCGGATCACCATGGGCTGCATCGGCATGGGCGGGCAGGGCCGGGGCGACATGGGAGGCTTCATGGGACACCAGCAGGTCCGCGTGCGGGCCGTCTGCGACGTCGTCGGCAGGCACCGCGATATGGCCAAGGGCATGGTGGACAAACGGTATAACAGCACCGACTGCGAGACCTACGCCGATTTCCGCGACGTCGTGGCCCGCGACGACATCGACGCGGTCCTCATCGGGACGCCCGACCACTGGCACGCCATCATCGCGTGCGAGGCGATGAAGAGCGGCAAGGACGTCTACTGCGAGAAGCCCGAGACGCTGACCGTCCGCGAAGGCCGCATCATGACCGAGACCGCCCGCCGCTACGGCCGCGTCTTCTCCGGCGGCAGCCAGCGCGTCTGGGGAGACTACAACTGGTTCCACCGGATGGTCTGGGGCGGCGCCATCGGCGAGCCCGAAGAGTGCTGGGTGAACGTCGGCGGCCCGTCGGGCGAGTGTTACCTGCCGCCCGTCGAGACGCCGCCCGACGTCAATTGGGACCAGTGGCTCGGGCCCGCGCCGTGGCGGCCGTTCCATCCGCAACTGATTCGCGGCGGGTTCCGTCCGTTCCGCGACTACTCGGGCGGCGGCATGACCGACTGGGGATGCCACGGCTTCGGCGGCGCCCTGTTCTGCCTCCAGTTGCACAAGACCGGCCCGATGGAGATCATCCCGCCCGACGGCAAGGACGTCCGGCATCTGACCTACGTCTTCGCCAGCGGCGTCCGCATCTACCACGGCGGCGGATGGGGCGGCATCCTCTCGTTCAAGGGCACCGAGAGAGAGATCCCCGCACGCGACCGCTCGAAGCAGACGCCGCCCGACGTCCACATCCCCAACTACAAGGGACGGGGGGGCATCTTCGGCGACTTCCTCCACTGCGTCCGCACGCGCGAGCGCCCGTTCCGCGACATCGAGATCGCCCACCGCACCGCCACCCACGCGCATCTCGGGAACATCGCCTACTGGCTCAAGCGGCCGCTGAAGTGGGACCCTGTGAAGGAAGAGATCGTCGGCGACGTCGAGGCCAACCGGTGGCTCGACCGTCCGAAACGTGAACCGTGGCGCCTGTAGGAGCCAAGGCAAGCGCCGCGCGGTGGGTCTCCCGACCCACCGCGCACCGGCTCGAGTTCTGCGCAGTGGGTCTCCCGACCCGCCGTGCCCGACGGCGTACGTTCTTAGCGGGAGCGTTTCTGACCACCAGCGAAAGGAAGAATCGATGAGGCGTCTGCACGCAACTGCCTTGCTTGCCCTGACCCTGGCCGTCGTGCCGACCGCGCTGGCCGCCGACGCCGACCGGATGGCACAACTCGACAAGGACCTGAAGGACGTAGCCGCCTTCGAACACGGCAAAGACGCCGGCCCGCTCGCGCGTGTCGAAGACCTGGTCATGGCCGTCGCCAAGGACCCGAAGGTGTGAGATGCCGTCGAGCGGCGGCTCCTGGGTGTTCTCGGTTCAACTGCCACGACCGACGCCAAGGCCTTCATCTGCCGCCAACTCCGCACCATCGGGACGGCCCGCTCGGTGCCGCACCTGGCAGCGCTGCTGACCGACCCGCGCCTCTCGCACATGGCCCGCTATGCCCTCGGCCGCATCGAGGACCCGGCCGCCGTGCAGGCCTTGCACCGTGCCCTCGCGAAGACGTCGGGCAAGGTCCAGGTCGGCATTATCAACACGCTCGGCGACCGGCGCTGCCAGAAGGCCGTGCCCGACCTGGCGAGACTCCTTACCTCGGTGGATCGTGCCGTGGCCGAGGCGGCGGCGGGGGCGCTTGGCCGGATCGGAGGCTCGGGCGTTGTGACGGTTCTTGAGGCGGCGCGGCCCAAGGCCGCCGAACCGCTCCGCCGGTGCATCGACGACGCCCTTCTCGCCTGCGCCGACCGGTTCCTGGTTGCCGGCCGGAAGACCGAGGCGGCGCGAATCTACGAGACCTTCTACGCGCCGACGATGCCCAGGCACGTGCGGATCGGCGCCCTGCGCGGCCTCGTCGCGGCCCGTGAGGCCGCAGCCGCGCCGCTCCTCGCCCAGGCCATCAAGAGCCCCGACCGCCGGATGCAGACCAGCGCCATCGCCTTCGCGCGAATCCTCACGGGACCGCAGGCCACAAAGATGTTCGTGGACCTGCTCCCGTCGCTCCCGCCCGACACGCAGGAACTCCTGGTGCGGGCCCTGGCTGCACGCGGCGACCCGACGGCCGCCCCGGCCATCGTCACGGCCACGAGGAGTGAGAGCGAGGCCGTGCGTGTGGCGGCACTGGAGGCGTTGGGGTCGCTGGGCGATGCCTCGTCCATCGGCCTCCTTGCCCGGGCGGCTGCCACGGGCGGCGGCACCGAACAGAAGGTGGCCCGCGCGAGCCTGGTCCGCCTTCCGGGCGATGGGGTCAACCGCGCTATCCTCCGCGCCGTCGGTGCCGGCGAGGCGAACGTGAGGGTCGAACTCATCCGGGCACTGGCCGGACGCCGCGCGCGCGAAGCCGCGGGTGACCTGCTGAAGATCGCGCGCGACGCCGAGCCTTCCGTCCGCCGCGAGGCGATCCTCGCCTTGGGGGCGGTCGTCGATGAAGCACGCCTCGGCGCGCTCATCGCACTCGCCGTCAAGCCCAAGGACCCCGGCGACCGGTCGGCCGCCGAGAAGGCCGTCGCCTCGGCCCTGCGGCGCGTCGAGGACCCCGACAGACGGGCCGCGCCCGTGCTCGCCGCGCTGGCGGGAGCACCGGCCGACGCGAAGGCCGTCCTCCTGCGGCTGCTCGGAAAGGCCCCCACGCCCCAGGCGTTCAAGGCGCTCGGTGCAGCGATGAGAGACCCGAACGAGGCCGTCCGGGACGCAGCCATCCGGACGCTCTCGGAGTGGCCCGACCCGGCGGCCGCCGAGACGCTGCTGCAACTCGCCCGGACGGCGGCCAAGCCGGCTCACAAGGTGCTGGCGCTGCGGGGTTACGTCCGCCTGGCCGCCCAGACGAAGGACGCGACGGCCATGTACCTGCGCGCCATGCAACTGGCCGAGCGGCCCGACGACAAGAAACTCGTCCTCGGCGGCCTGGGCGGCGCCGACTCGGCCGACGCCTTGGCGCTCGTCGAACAGTATCTGACGGACGAGCGGCTCCAGACCGAGGCGGCTGCGGCGGCTGTCCAGATCGCCGACAGGCTCCGCCAGAGCGACCCCACCCGCGCGCGGGCCGCCATGAAGAAGGTCGTCGCCACGGTCAAGGACCCGCGCGTCCGCGGGAAAGCGCAGGAAGTCATCAACCAGATGGACCAGTTCGAGGGCTACATCCTCAACTGGCTCGTTACCGGCCCGTATATGGAGAAGGGGAAGGAGGCCCGCGAACTGTTCGACGTGGCCTTTCCGCCCGAAAGGAGCGGTGCGAAAGACGTGACGTGGAAGCCCCTGACCAAGGGCATCGGCTCCTGGGAAATCACGTTGGATGCGGCCGTCGGCAGCGGCGAGAACCGCGCGGCCTACATGCGGACGTGCGTGACCTCGCCCGCCGACCAGGACGTGCGGCTGGAACTGGGAAGCGACGATTCCATCAAGGTATGGATCAACGGCAAGGTCGTCCACGCCAACAACGCCGACCGCGGCATCGCCCCCCGGCAGGACCTCGTGAAGGCCCGCCTCAAGAAGGGCGCGAACGACCTGATGATCCGCGTCATCAATCACGGCAGCGGCTGGGGCTTCGCTTGCCGCATCCGCAGCCCCGACGGCTCCGCGCTGGACGGCCTCACCGTCAAAGCCAAGCCGTAGGTGCAGGGATGTCCCGCGGGGGTGCTGCAGGAGCCGTTCGCGGTTGAGTGCACTCCCCGTCACGGCCCGCCGTAGAAGACGAGGTTGTCGTACGTGCGGCGGTCGGCGCGCTTCTGCTGGTGGGGTGCAAGGTCGCCGTCGTACTCGCAGTGGAAGAAGCGGCTGTCGAGAACGGCCGGCGGCAGCGCCGACCGCTTGCCGTCCAGTGCCCCTGCAAGATGCAGGAGCGCCAGCGGCGCCTCGTCGCCCGTCCGCGCGTAATCCCGTCCCGGGCGGGGGAAGAGGCCCGTCGGCGTCTGCATCTTCAGGACGTTGTCGGCGATGCGGCAAGCAAGGCGCAGCAGCCCGGGGTCGCCGACGGCTCGGTGAAGTTCCAGAACCGCGTAGATGATGCGCCAGTCCCGCTGGTCGGTATCCAGGCGCAAGGCTCGCCCGTCGCCATCGCGCTGCCCGAAGTCGCCGAGGCCCATCTGCTTACCCAACTCTCGCGCCATCCTCCAATGTGCCTCGTCGCGCGTCAGGCGGTAGGCCATGGCGTAGCCCCACAGGAGGGTGCCGTCGGGCCCGCGCGGGCTGAACGACTTCGGCACGTAGTAACCCGAGCGCGCCTCCTGCCATTTCAGCGGCGTCCCGTCGATCATCATCGCGATGAACCGCCCCGTCTTCGCGTCGTAACAGTGGCGGGCGTAGACCTTGAGGTCGCCCGAGGCCCACGCCAGCAGGTCGCGTCCCACCTCGGCGCACGGCCCGCCCTTCGTGAGCAGGGCCTCGGCCGCCTGCATCTGCGCGAGCGGCAACTGGTGATAGCGGCACGTCTGGTGGTACGACGCCACGATCTTTGCCTCGTTGATGGTGGGGTGGACGTGGCCCAGGGCGTCGCGGGCGCGGTCGTGGGCGCGGTAACTGAGTTGCCCGCCGCACAGGCCTGTCTCGGGGTGCCTCGCCTGCTGCCAGCGAAGGAGCAGGCGGCGGGTCCACTTGAGGGCGTCGGCGTGGTCGCCCAGGACGGCGAGCATCGTCCCGCTGTGCATGAGCGGCGGCGTGACGTTGACGAACGAGAGGTTGCTGCCCTTCGTGGGGAAGGGCACCTCGATGGTCTCGTCGAACGCGCGATCCCACCCCGGCCGGACGTCCTTTCGGACGCTGGCGTGGCGGTTGTAGTCGAGGCGCGACCAGTCGAGGACGTGGGCCGCCCACACCGTCTCTGCGAGCCGCGCCGCCGCCTCGGCGTCCACGCGCCACATTAGGCGGTAGTAGGGCTGGTGGGTTTTGAGTTCGTGGACGTCGGCGTATTGGCCGACGGGCCGTTCCCCCTCCAGGTCCCAGGCCAGGTGACCGCCCCAGTACAGGAGTCCGTTCGGCCCGCGCAGATGCTTAAGCGCGTACCGCGTCGCGTCCTCGGCCGCCTGCCGGTACGTCGGCTCGCCGGTCAGCGCGGTCAGACCGTCCAGCAGGCGCATGAGCGGCTGCTGGCTGGCCAGGTTCGAGAGGACCCACGTCTCGCCGCGGCGTTTCCATCGCGCCGGCTCCAGATTGCCCGCGTGCAGGCCATCGACGAACAGGGGTGTCTTGTCTCGACCGTACGTATCGCGCCCGTCTGCAAGGACGCGGTCGGCGAAGCGGCGGACCGCCTCCAGGTACGGCTTGCCGGCGGACGTGGTCTCCAGGGCTATCGCCTGGTGCGCAAGGAAAGCAACCACCGCGGATGCGAACACGAGGTGCCGCGCCGATCGGTTCTTCATAGCCGCGCTCCGCTTGTCGTGCTACTTGCCGCCCATACAGATGACGCGGCCGTCGATCGTGGAGAAGTAGAGTCGCCCGCGCGCGGCGGCCATGCCGTCCCAGGCGGGGACGGTGTCGAGCGTGTACTCGGCGAGTTTTTTGCCGTCCGACGCGGAGACGGCCCAGAGGAGGGCGCCCTTCTGCCCTTGGAGTGCAGAAACCTGGTCGGCGAGTTTCGCCTGGATCGCGGGGTCGCTGAGATTGCGGAAGACCTCCTCCTCGTCCACGAGGTCGGGCGGCCCGGCGACAAAGAGCGTCCCCGCGGCAAGGACCATGGCACGGACCAGAAGCGGCGTGTCCTGGTTCCAACGGTACGTGACGCGGCTCCCCCCGCCGCGCGCGGCCCTGCCGGTGAACTTCATGGCATCGCCGACCTTGCCCTTGGCGGCGTGAACGCTTCCGACCTGGCCGTGGTTCTTGTTCCCGGACTCGTCTTTGGCGTCGCCCTTGTCGAAGGAGCACGCCAGGACCAGCGTGGCGTCCTTGGCGGCCGCATCGCCCGGCGTCGCGCAGTGCTTCCGGATTTCGTCGGCGGTGACGGTGCCGTGGTAGACCCGGACTTCGTCGATGAGGCCTGTGAACGTGAAGGGGCTCCTGTAATCGCCCACGTTGCCGGCGTCGTCGGCGCCGATTTCCATGGCCTGCTTCGGGTCGGACGCGATGAACCCCGGCGCCTTGGCCGACGCCGCGAGTTTGCCGTCCACGTAGATTTGGAGTTGTTTGTCGGCGGTCAGGACGCCCGCGAGGTGGACCCACTTGCCGAGGATCTTCTCCTTGGCGGTGACCTGGCTGACCTCGTTGCTGATGCGGACGGTGAACCGCGGCCGTCCGCCTTGGACCAGGAGTGCGTACCCGTGCGAGGGACCGCCGCGGGCGAGGATGACGCCGCTGGGCTTGGCGGCCTTGACCCACGCCTCGACGGCCAGGGGCTTGCCGGCGGGGTTGAGGCTCTCGGAAATGGCAAAGCGGATCATGGAGCCGCCGCCCTGTGCGGCAGGCTTGCCGACGTCCGGGGCCTCCTTGTCCGTGGCAAACAGTTGGTGCTCGATGGGCGTGGTCCAGCGGTAATACTGCGGCTTGCGCCCGTAGGCGTAGACGGACGAGTCGTCGAACGTGAGAATCCGTCCGGCAGGGGCGAACTTGCCCGCCTGATGATACCCGGCGTGTCCGCCGGCGAAACTGCGACCGTACACCCAGTAGGTCCGATGCCACCACGTGCCGTCCAGGAATCCGCTGGGGCAGAACACGTGCGCCCCCTCGCCGCGCTGGACGGCGCCTTGCTCGGCGGGGTTGCCGGAATGGGGGCCGATCTCGAGGCGTTTGCCGTCGAGGT
>Ga0114930_10005580_pt1 | contig 10330 bp, 7 predicted proteins | sample AnhtaG_FD_87300 | JGI IMG/M metagenome (GOLD analysis project Ga0114930, IMG submission 87300) | Deep subsurface microbial communities from Anholt, Denmark to uncover new lineages of life (NeLLi) - Anholt_01485 metaG | ecosystem: Environmental > Aquatic > Marine > Oceanic > Sediment | place... | reverse complement strand
CTAAGTTATTAGCTGTTTCAGGAAGCATTAAAGGTTCAATAAAGAATTATATAGGAATAAATTTGATTGAAGAAGACGGCCTGCCTACAATTATGGTTCCTACTACTTCAGGTACTGGAGCAGAAGTTACTCCTAATGCTATTGTTCAGGATCCAGTAAAAGGATGGAAAAAGGGAGTAGTAAGTTCTCGTTTAGTTCCTGATAGGGTGATTATTGATCCAGAACTTACCATATCATTACCTCCTAAAATAACTGCTGAGACGGGGATAGATGCCTTTACTCATGCAATTGAATGTTTTATTTGTAATAAATCAAATGCAACGAGTGATTTATTTGCTCTAGATTCTATGAGGTTAATCAATAAATATCTTCGGAGAGCTGTTAGGAATGGAAGTGATAAAGAAGCGAGGTATTATATGGCACTCGGAAGTCTTTATGGAGGGATAGCTATAACAAACTCTGGTACTGGAGGAGTGCATGCTCTTGCTTATCCTTTGGGGGGTAAATATAACCTAAGCCATGGTTTGTCTAACTCAATTCTGCTAACTGAAGTGATGAGATTCAATGCAGAAACCGTACCTGAAAAATTTGTTCAAGTTGCAGGAACTATGGGAATTAGAAAGGATGCCCTTTCAAAAGAGAGAATTGTAGAATTAGCAATTAATAAAATTCACGAGTTAGTTAATGATGTTGGAATTTCATTTAGAGAGTTTAAAGTTTCGGAGGAGGTCTTAGAAGATTTGGCAGGGTTAGCTATGGCTGAGCAACGCCTTCTCCAGAATAATCCTCGTCCCATCGGTTACAAGATTGCCAAAAATATCTATAGAAAAACACTATTATCTGAAAATTAAGAAAGAAACAATTTAAAGCATTTTTTCAAACAATTTTTATTGCAAAACTCTTCTAAAAAGGAGAGCAGAAGAAGGATGAAAAAAAGAATATTATTAATGGAGCCCATTCATAAAATCAGTTATTTAGTCTTTGGTGACAACTTTGATGTTCGTGTCGCTCCAAACACTTCTGTGGAAATCATAAAAAAAGAAATTCAAGGAGTTCACGGTGTATTGGTAAGGATGGCTCCTCTTACTGGAGAGATGATAGAAGCAGCTAACTGTTTACAGATTATCTCTAAACACGGAGTAGGAATAGACAACATTGATGTTCAAACAGCTACCAAGAAAGGTATCTTAGTAGTTAATACTGGGGATGCAAATTCTATTTCCGTTGCAGAACATACCTTGATAGCTATGGGAACTTTAACCAAAAAAATTTTCGATATGGACCGAGCTGTGCGGGAAGGAAACTGGGAAAGAAGGATGGCCTACAGTGCCATGGATCTAGAGGGGAAGACCTTAGGATTAATAGGATTAGGAAGAATAGGCTGTCTTGTAGCAAAGAAAGCTCAAGAAGCTTTCTGCATGAAAATATTAGCTTACGACCCTTATATAATGATATCTGATGTAGCAAAACTAAGAGTTCGCTTAGTTGATGATCTGGATAGGATTTTTAAAGAATCGGATGTAATCTCTCTTCACATTCCCCTTACTGAAGAGACGAAGGGTTTAGTAAACAAAAAGAGGATTTCTTTGATGAAACCTTCGGCTTTTTTGCTTAATTTTTCACGGGGAGAGGTGGTGGATGAAAGGGTTCTTTACACGGCTTTAAAGGAAAAGAGGATTGGTGGTGCCGCATTAGACGTTTTTCAGCAAGAGCCTTTGCCAAAGAACAGCCCTTTTTGTAAACTGGACAATGTCCTACTGTCTCCCCATAGTGCTATGGCTACTAAGGAGTGTATACTTAGATTAGCAAAAACAGCTACTCAGGGTATAGTAGATTTTTTTAACGGTAAGCAGCCCAAATTTGTAGTAAATCCCGAAGTTTTGAAAAAGAATTAATTCAAAAATTTGCGAATAAGCTGATGATTAGAATCGAGTTCAGTAGTTAATGATATGATTAGCTTACGGTATAGAAATTTCAATAATTTAATGAGAGGAGGTGCCCTAATTATATATTAGTGATTATTAACTGTAAGCCATAGCGAAGTTACTTCGGAATTTATATATTGAGTGAATTTTTATTATCTGTATTGCTATTTTGAAAAACGGAGGGTATAAAAATGGAAAGTAAGGAATTCAAAGGTGTAATTCCACCAATACTTACCTTGTTTAACGAGCAAGGGAGAGTTGATGAGGAAAAGCAACGAAATTATGTTGAATATTTGGTAAAAGCTGGTATACACGGTCTCTTTGTTTGTGGTACTTTTGGTTGCGGTATTATGATGACAGTGGAAGAACATAAAAAGGTAGTAGAAATAGTAATAGATCAAGTTAAAGGTAGGATTCCGATAATAGTTCATGTAGGGAGTACTAGCACCGACATTAGTATAGCTTTAGCAAAAAACGCTGAGGCTTTAGGAGCAGATGCAATTTCTGCCGTAACTCCTTTCTATTACAAGCATAGCGATGAGGCTATTGTAAATTTTTTTAATTCTCTAGTTAAAATTGTAAATATTCCCGTGTTAGCTTATAACAACGTAACTACTTCTGGTTATCTAATTACGCCCAATGTAGCTATTAAGCTTGCTAAGGTTGGGGTAAGAGGTATAAAGGATACAGGTCCAATAGAAAATTTTTATCTTATGAAAACACGAATGGAACAAAAAGGGTTTGACTTCCAGTTTATTATCGGAACCTGTGGTCATTGGCTTCCAGCTGCTTCTACTGGAGTGAAAGCAATGATCTCGGGAACTGCTAATTCCTTCCCTGAAGTAGTTCTAGATATGTATAACACCACTGTAGAAAAAGGGTCGGAAGCAGCGGCTGAATTACAGATGAAAATTATCAGGCTGCGTGACTTACAGTTAATTGGAGGCAAAATCTTAACCACTATGGCTGTTCTAGAATTAAGGGGGATTTCAGCAGGTTATCCTAAAAGGCCTTTTATACCTCTTAGCGAGACTGCAAAACAGCGCATCCGTGAGGCCGTTATAGAAGAGAGTCTAGAAGAGATAATTAAAAAGTAGGATGCCAAAAAATTCCAGAACTGGAAAGGAGGTGGTTTGGAGTTTAATAGAAAATTTTTAAATTTCAAAGTCAATAATTAAAAGATAACTAATTTAAGGAGGTAAAAGTCGTGAAGAAGTGCTTTTGTATAATTATTTTAGTGTGCTTACTGTTTTTCGTTTTAATGGGAGGTTATGTCGCTGCTTCTAGTGGCAAAGAGGTTGATTTTCCCAAAAAAACTATCAATATTATAGTCCCCTATTCACCAGGTGGGTCTAGTGAACCACCCGCTCGAATAATGGCTCAAATCATGAAAGATGAGCTCTTTAATGTAGATGTTATAGTTACCTGTATGCCTGGCGCAGGAACTCTTCTGGGGCAGGAGGAAGTAATTAACGCGAAACCTGATGGATATACTCTTCTCTTTCACCATACAGCTATGGTAACTGGTCATTTATTAGGGAGACAGGAGTTCAGCTTTAAAAAGTACACTCCTGTGGCTATGTTGATGAGTAACGTTCAGAATCTTAATGTAAGAGCTGATGCCCCTTGGAAGGACTTTGGAGAACTTTTAGAAGATTTAAGGCAACGGCCTGAAGAAATTAGCTTTACTTGGCCAGGTATGGGCGGAGTTTCTCACTTCCTTTGTGAATGGTTTTTTACGGAAGCAGGCATTAAAGGGGTAAAAAAACTAATTGCTGAAGGTGGTGCTCAGGCAGACCAGTGGCTGTTAGGTGGTCATGTAGACGTAGCTGGCCAGGGTGGTATACGATCCCTGGCTTTGTCAGGGGATTTCAGGGTATTGGCTTTGGCGACAGAGGAACGTTGGGATATGTTACCGGATGTACCCACTTTTAAAGAGCATGGCTTTGATAATATAATTCTAGCAGTTGACTACGGTTTATGGGCTCCTCCTAATACTTCCACTGAAGTAGTAGAAGTATTGAGCGAGGCAGTGAAGTACGTTGTAGGACACCCCAAATTTTTAGAATTTTGTAAGAAAAACATGATTATGCCCAACTACAAAGATACAAAAGGGTTAGCAGAAAACTTTTCCAGAATAACCGAAAATCTCACGCCTATTGCAAAAATTATAAAAGGAGAATAAAAGTAAAAAATTAGGTGGCTAAAGATGAGAGGGCAGAAAGAAGGCAGATTTAATTCATTCTTGCCCTCTCATTAAAACTTAATTAAAGAAGAAAAAAGGGAGGCAGTATTTTGCTTGAGGCTATCTCCATAATAATTTTAGCTATATTTACTGGAAGCTTTCTCTACCAGTCCTTTCAGGTTCCCAGTGACCCTTATAGGCCTCTTCACCCCAGAGTTTACCCTGGAATTATTTCTACGATATTACTAATTCTATTAATTCTACTTCTGGTAAGTGCTCGTAAAGAATTAGTTAAGCAGCTACGGGAAAGAGGTTTTAAAGTCAAACTGAGTAATAGAGAAAAAGTGGTTATCATGACTATTGTTATATGTATTTTGTATTTAATTTCTCTAACTTACATTGGATATTTTGTATCAATTCTTTGGCTTATAACTGTACTAGTTTGGTATTATGGATCTCGTGACAATATTAGCTTAATAGCTTCTTTTGGCATTTCTTTGGGAGTAACCCTTGCTATATATGTAATTCTAAAAATTTTGTTAAATATATATCTTCCATCTGCTCTATTATTTTAACTAAAGAGAAAAAGGAGTTTCTTATTAATCATGTTTGAAAATTTTATCTTGGGCATTCGACTCATTGCTCAATGGGATATAGTTCTGTTGATCATATTCGGTACAGTTCTTGGTTTGCTGCTAGGTGCAATTCCTGGTTTAACAGGAACTTTGGGTATAGTGCTTCTTCTTCCCATAACTTTTAGCATGAAGCCTATTGCTGGAATTATAACCTTAGTAGCTATTTATGTGGGAGGTATGTCGGGAGGTTTAGTATCTGCTGCCTTATTGGGTATGCCAGGAACTCCCGCTTCTGTAGCCACTACTTTCGATGCTTTCCCTATGGCGAAAAAGGGTTTTCCTGGGAAAGCTTTAGCTACAGGTGTTTTATGCAGTTTTATGGGGGGAGTATTGAGTTGGATTGTCTTGGTTATTGCAACTCCTCTTTTAGCTTCTTTAGCACTAAAGTTTGGTCCGTTCGAGTATGCTATGGTTTGCATATTCGGAATAATCGTGGTAACAGGAATGGCTGGAAAAGGATTGAAAGGAGCCATATCACTGTTTTTGGGGCTTATAGTGGCTACTATTGGGTTTGACCCTGTAGGAGGAATTGCTCGCCTTACATTCGGCATTCGTCAGTTGCGGATTGGTTTCAGTATTGTTCCTGTATTTATGGGTATGTTTGTAGTTGCGGAAGTATTAAGCAATGCAGAGAGAGTTAGTGAGAAATATATCATAACTGTAAAACAGGATGATAAGCTTATTCCTCCATGGATCGAAATCATTAAAAATTGGTTTAATATCATTCGGTCTTGTGCTATTGGAGTGTTTATAGGAATTCTTCCCGGTATAGGTGGCATAGTAAGCAATTTTGTCTGTTGGGATGTAGCACGAAGAAGTTCCAAAAAACCTGAAGAATTCGGCCATGGTTCTATTGAAGGAATAATAGCAAGTGAGACAGGGAACAATTCTTCACTCTCCGGCGCCTTTGTACCTTTATTAGGTCTGGGGATACCTGGCTGCACTGTTACTGCTATAATATTAGCAGGATTTACCCTTCATGGCCTTCAGCCTGGTCCTGTTCTCTTTCGAGATCATGTAGATTTAGTTTATGCAATTTTCGCTGGTATGTTTTTTTCTAATATAGTTATGGTATTGACACAATTTTTAGGAGGAATGAAATTATTTATCCGGGCTATGCAAGCACCCAAATGGCTACTCCTTCCAATAGTATTAGCAATGGTAGTAGCTGGTTGCTATGCTACCCACTATCGAATTTTTGATGTTTATGTTACGATTGGTTTTGGAGTAATTGGTTATATTATGAAAAAAACAGGTTTTCCCATTGCTCCTTTTGTCTTTGCAGTAGTATTGGGTCCTATGATTGAAGAATATCTTAGTAGAGCTTTAATGTTAAGTGGAGGTAGCTGGTTACCTTTTTTCACAAAGCCTATTTGTATTGTATTAATAATATTAACTGTAGTATTCTCGTATTTATCTGTTATCAGTAAAGGTGGCTTTAAATTAAAAGGCAAAGCTCCTTTACCCTCGGTTCAAGGATTACCCCCCGACGAAGATAAATCTTCTCAACCTTGAGACTAAAAAAGATTCAAAGGTAATGCATAAAAGCTAATATATTATGCTCTTTTAACAAAAAATAGATCTATTTTTATTACTAACTCCATTAAAATATCGGCAAGAGATAGAAATACTTCTGGACTCGTTTCGATGACATCCTCCATTCTCGCACCCGTTGCCAAGATAAGAAGACTGGTAAAGCTCGTTATCTTGTAGATGAAGCCCTAAACATCAAGAAGAACCAGTGTATCGGCCTATGCCGGGAGAAGATAGAGTGCTTTCTAGCTAGCCTCTCCTCATATCGAGAGGTAGTAGAGGGAATAAGAATTCTAATAGGTTGTCCGCGCTGCCATGAGTCGATAAGAGAAACGATAATAAAAGAGGCTGAACTAATCATCAAAGATCAAGAGAAGAGACTACAAAAAATTAGGAATCTTGATTACCAGGATAGTGATGCCCCCGATACTGCCTATCTAGAGGCAGACGCTACCTTTATTAAACTACAGAACAAAGGTAAGAAAAAGGATAAAGGGTCTCTGGAGGTAAAATTAGGGATAGGCTATACCGGCCAAGAAGATCGCTATTCTACTGGTAAATCCCAGAGACTTGCCCACAAATTTAGCTGGGTTAGTGTAGGGAAGAGCGGAAAGAAATTTATGGAAGAATTGAGTCTCTTAGCCGAAGAAAAACTCTCCCTTTCTAAAGTAAAAAGACTTTTCTTCGGGGGAGATGGAGATTCCTGGATCATCTCCGAGATAAAAGAGTATTTTCCCAATTCTATTTATCTTCTCTGTCTCTACCATCTTTTTAAGAAATTTAAAGAATCTTTGGGAAGAAGGAAAGAAGAACAAAAGACCATAAAAGGTCTGCTTTTATCTAATCAGATAAATAATGCTTTATTAAAGATAGACCAGATGATCAGAAACTCTGACCTTAAAGAAAAAGATAAACTAGTAAAACTCTATACCTATATATCTCGTAATCGCCAGGGGATTACCAATCAGATTAGGCTAAAAGATAGAGGGATAGAAAGGGCAGGAGCGATAGAATCAAGTGTAAACCAGGCTATTGCCTCCCGTTTTAAAAAGAAGGGGATGAGCTGGAGTAAGAATGGAGCCTTAAGTTTTCTAAAGGTAAAAGAGACTATCCTAAATAACGAATGGGACATCTGGTGGAAAACAGAAAGAGAACGAAATATTAAAGTAGGCAAATACTAGCCACCTCTACTTGCTTCCTATTTTAAGAAAGAAACGGGGACTTCTCCTCTTATAGAGGTAAGTCTACCTGCTTTAAGAGGGCCAGATCAGGGCAAACTCTGGGTAGGTGTTTTGCGTAAACTTTCTGAAGTAGGATATTATTGATCAGTTAAAAAAATGTTTAAGAAAGTTGATAGCAATGTATTATCATGACCTAAATAAAATAAGGACAATTATACTTATTTGTCCAAACAATAAGCTATAATAAAACAAGGGGTAGGTCTGCACGAAACCAGAAGATATTTTTTCACTAAAAAAACTATCCCCAAAGTATTGATATTGACAATTCCATTTTTGAGTTTTACTTTTTTCTATGGGCACTCCTAAATGTTTGGTTATTTTTCTTTTAGATATTTTTTAAAAGTATAGTGGATCGATCTTTTTTCTTAGCTTAATTAGACTGGATTTAACATAAATACTTTTTAAAGATGGGATGACATTACTTTGATAATATTTTGTATTCTAGTGTGAATTTTGGAATTTATAAATGGCAAAGTTTTATTTGTTATATAACTATTTGGGAATTTAAAAGTGTTAAAACTATTGGTCGCTAAATTACAAATTATTGAGGAAATTTAAATTTTATTTCTATGGAATGAAAATAATGGTTATAATAATTTGTTGTATTCCATTTCCACATTTAATAAAGTGAGGTTTTTATGATAGAAGATATTAAAGTAAGAAAAATAAAACAAAATTTTAATAAAACAAAAATAGATAATTTATCTGAATATATTCATCATTCTTTTAAAGATTCTGATTTAAAAAATAGAGTAAAACCAGGAGATAAAATTGGTATAACTGTGGGTAGTAGAGGAATCACTAATATTAAATTTATAATAAAACAAATTATTTCTGAATTAAAAAATCTCAATGCTTCCCCCTTTATTTTGCCTGCCATGGGAAGTCATGGAGGTGCTAATAGCGAAGGACAAAAAGAGATTCTAGCTTCTTACGGTATAACAGAAAAAGAAATGGGTGTACCTATTATGGCCTCTATGGATGTAATACAAATCGGAAAAGTAGAGAATAAAATACCTATATATTTTAGCAAAGATGCAATGAAAGCCGATGGCATCATTGCTTTAAATAGAGTTAAAATGCATACAGATTTTAAAAGTAATCTTGTTGAAAGTGGAATGTCTAAAATTTTAGTTATAGGTTTGGGCAAGGCAACAGGAGCGAGATCTATTCATTCCTTGGGAGTCTATGGTTTAAAAAATGTTATTCCTCAAGCCGCAGAATTAATAATTAGAAATGCTCCTATTATTCAGGGTATAGCTATTTTAGAAAACAGTTATGACCAAAGCATGAAAATATTATTTGTTCCACCAGAAGATATAATTAGAACCGATACTAAACTTTTAAAAGAGTCTAAACAACTAATACCGAAATTACCTATTGATGAAATTGATGTATTAATTACTCAAGAAATTGGTAAAAATATAAGTGGTACAGGTTTTGATACAAATGTGATAGGAAGACTATATATTAATGGAGAAAAAGAAGTTGCAAAACCTAAGATTAATAAATTAGTAGCTCTAGATTTGACAGAAGAGTCTCATGGCAATGCTTATGGAATTGGTCTAGCTGATATTACTACCAAACGATTTGTTAATAAAATAGATTTTAAAAATATGAATACTAATTTAATAGCAAGTACTTTCTTAAATCGTGGCAAGATACCCATAACAGCAGATACTGAAAAAGAAGCTGTAGAAATAGCTTTAAAAACATGTTGGCAATTGAATCAAAAAGATTTAAAATTACTAATAATGAAAAATACATTAGATCTTGAGTACCTATATATTTCAGAAGCAATTTGGAATGAAATTAAAAATAACAATAAGATTGAAGCATGTGGGAACTGGGAACAATTATCTTTTAATAGTGATGGAAAAATGAAAATTAGGATATAAAAAATAAACAAATAAATATTATTATGATATGATATTTGCTAACGATTTCCAAGATTAGAAGACAAATAGTTTTATGCAAATTAATTGGAAATATTATACATAATTGGTTTTCCCGAAAAATATTTTTTAAAATTAATTAAAAGAGAGTTGTTTTTAAAAGTGAGAAAATTAATATAATTTTATCAGCTGATAACAATAAGTTGGCAATTAGAGTTTTTCATCAAATTATCCTAAATTCTCTTTAACCTCAAAGTTTTTTATTAACCCGAAGGGTAGAATACCACGGGCTTGCTGTTGGGTTTCCACGCTTAAAACAAGTTTAGTAAAAAAATGGATGGTAAAATTGGTCTTTAGAAATATCAAAATAACTAGTTAGAACTTAAAAAAGATGAGCACGATAGAATTATTCTCTATGTGAGTTTTATGCTTCTTCTATGGTAAGCAATATGGATAATTTTGAAAGAAAGAGAATTTTTGCCTTACATTATCTAAGAATACAACTGAGTGGAGAATATAGAGGAATATTTTTTTAATTCTTACAAATTTTAAACATTTATTTATAAATCCAGAGATTACAAAGGTTCATTTAATGGAAAAAATAGAATTAGAGGGGGGGGGATTAAAAGTTATATTCCCTCTAATCCTGCATATTAAATTAATTGTCAACTACCTTAATTATTGTCCAACTTTTAATACTTTTATAATTTTAAATTTTTCATTCTTTCCATTGCTTCTTCTAATCTTTTCTCATCTACGGTAAGGGCAATTCGTACATATCCTTCGCCATATTCTCCGTAGCCGATTCCCGGTGTTACAATTATTCCCGTTTTTTCTAGTAAGAGATTAGAAAATTCCATAGAATTCATTTTGTTTAAAGTGGGAATCCAGATGTAAAAAGTAGCTTTAGTTGGTT
>Ga0114930_10005579_pt1 | contig 10330 bp, 7 predicted proteins | sample AnhtaG_FD_87300 | JGI IMG/M metagenome (GOLD analysis project Ga0114930, IMG submission 87300) | Deep subsurface microbial communities from Anholt, Denmark to uncover new lineages of life (NeLLi) - Anholt_01485 metaG | ecosystem: Environmental > Aquatic > Marine > Oceanic > Sediment | place... | reverse complement strand
TATTTTTACTACAAATGTTAAAGAGGTTTAACTTTTTCATAAAAAAATATCTCTATAACACTAATTTAAATATAAATACAGTTATGGTCAGCTCCACTTTTTGAGTATTATGCCCGCAATGACATTTCCAAATGTCAAATGTTGAGACGCGACCCCTTTTTCCGACTTTTTCACTTTTTCATTGCGGGTTTGATGAATCGAACCCCTACAAAAAAGAATTGGGTTGATGGGTCAAATCCCTTCAGGTGAACCAAGGCCTTACTGGTTCAGAAAAAATAGCCCATACATTTTTTTCTCATTTTTTATTGCTTCTTGATTTTTGATTTGTTATAATCCGCCACTGAAAATATAAATTTAAATCCTAATGTTTTTGGGAGGTATTTCAATGGGAAAATTTTTAGCCATCTTAGGTGGCTTAGTTGCCATGGCCGGAGGAGTTATTTTAGTAGTTTTCGTGTGGTGGCAAGAATTTTATGAGCTCGTTTTTGGCTGCATTCCCCCTTTTCTCTTCTTTGGCGGTCTCATTGCATTTATTGCTGGAATCAGCGGCATTAAAGATGCAAGAAGAACTAAAAAACTAGAAGAAGAAACAGTAGAAGAAGAAAAAGAAGAAACAGTAGAAGAAGAAAAAGAAGAAGAAGTAGAAGAAGAAAAAGCAGAAGAGGAAGAAGAACCAAAAGAGTAATTCTTAAAAACTAAGCCTTCTACTGTTCGACTGAGATTTTCACGTATCTTTTTAAGTATTAGTCCACAATCAATTTCTAATATAACTATATTTTTACCCTATTCTAGCCTCATTTCTGATAGCTATAAGAGGGGCATCTCAACATTTGATATATTTGGGATTCATTTTTGGGATCAGGCCTTGCCATCAGGAAGAGACATTTCCCTCTTTTAATAGCATAGATTTCCTTGGGATAAGGTCTGATTCCAAACATATCTTTTAATACGAGCTCTTATATTGAGATATAACCCTAAAACCTTGACAGGATGCTTGTAATATGGTAATTTGTAATTAAATTACATATTATTGGAGGTTCTTATTATGGATAACAAAAAAACAAAACAAAAAGCAAAACCAAAGGCAAAAGAGAAGAAATATAAGAGTACTTTTGATGAATTTGGTTCTCACATGGAAAAGTTAGCCACAAAGACTGCAGAGTCAATCAAAAAAGTTTTTGATAAGGCTTCTGCCACAAGAAACACTGTGCTGACCATCAGGGTCAGTGAAGAAAGCAATAAGAGATTGAGAATGCTTGTTGATGTTGGCCTGTTTAAAAGTCGTTCTGAAAGCGCAGCATTTCTTATTCAAGAAGGCGTGAAAAGCCAGGAAGCTCTTTTCGAAAAGATTTCGAGCAAGCTTGAAAAAATAGACAAAATCAAAGAAGAACTCAAAGGTATAATCGCCAAGGAGATGGAGCCCCAGGAAACAAAAAACAAAAAAGAAGCAAAAAAATAGCAAAATTGTGTGATTGCTGCACCTCGTTCTCAAAAACATTTTATGGACTTGATGAATCAAGCCCTTACATATGAATTAAGCCCCTTCAATCAAGAAAAATTAGCCTGTTTCCCTTTTTGTTTCCTTGCCTAATTCAGGATAGCTATGATAATATTTTTTAAGTGGCACACCTCAATATTTTACTATTAACAGTCTTCCTTCCCCTTCTTTCTACAACAACTCAAAATATTGAAAAAGCATTCCTTCAGAACAATCCAAAAATTCTTTATTCTCTTTTCTCTTCAGAAAGTGCTGTAAACATTTCTCTCCCTGAACCAATCTCTTTTTCTGATCAGGTTTCTAACCAGCAAGCATATTTTCTCTTTAGGAAAATCTTTTCTTCCTTCACCACATTTGAATTCTATTCAGAAACCGAACTTCCTCTCTCCCCTGAAGAAAAAAGCTTCATCTTTAAAGCAAGGTGGTCTTTTAAAGATGACAAAAACAATAATCAGCATGTCATTCACATCTTTTTTTACTTAACGAAGGAAACAATCCAAAAAAACAGGAATTCACCCTTTCAGTTAAGTCAAAAAAATAAAGAAACCAAAAACACGTGGAAAATTATAGAAATTAAGGCAGAGAAAATTTGAATAATCTTAAAAGACCTGTCAAGAAAGAAGGATTCTTTTACGGATTTCTCTTTGGAGCTGCACTCTCTATAATTTTCTTGATTCTTTCTTTTTTCCTCCCCGCTCTTTTATCATCCGATTATTCCAAGAAAAGCATAAGCCAGTTGAAAAACCAGGCGAAGGCAATTAAAAATGAATTTTCCAACCTAATTAATGAAATAGAGCAAAAACAGAAGTTATTTCTGGATTCTCCTTTCCCTGGAAATAAAAAAGAAATGTTCAACATGTTCAAAAGACTTGACCTGGACACAGAAAAAGAAGGCATCAGCTACTACAACAGTGAATGGAACCTCGTCCTATGGCTGGGCAATATTGTTGACTTAGCTAAAATCCCATATTTAGAAAAAAAGGAGACTAATCCTTTTCAGCAAGAATCTTCTTTTCTCATTCGTTATAAAGCCTCAGTCTATCTTGTTTCTGTCCAGGAAGTTAAAGAGAATGAATATATTGTTTTTTATCGACTTTTAGCCTTCATTCCTCGATTTAAAGCCGGCTATCTTCAAGAATATCAATTCTTGAAAGCAGAACTCCAGAGTAACTGTGAGATCAACTATTCGGACTTTCAAGAAGATGTTTCAGGATTTGAAAAGATTTTCGCCAGACACAAAGATGAATATTTCGGCCAGTCAAGACCTCAAGATGAGATTCAAACTCTTCACTTTCCTTTGAGGAATGAAAAGAACAAAATCGTAGCTACTATTGCACTCAGCTCTCCATCTCGTTCAGCTAAATTATTAAATCACAAAGAAAACTTTCTACTTATTTTTTACTTGCTTCTTGGAGGAGCACTTCTCTCCCTTCTTTTTTATTTTCTTAAATCCCCCTCATTTTACAGGGAGCGAAAACCTTTACCCGGACTTTTTATTATTCTGACCTTAATCGGGCTAAGGTTCATTTTTTTCCCTTTAAGCAATTTGGGAAAAATCCAATCCCTCCCTGTTTTTTCTCCCTCTTCAGCAAGTTTTCTCTCTATCTGGGATCTCACAAAGTCCCCTGCTGACATTTTCCTCTCCGCTTTTTTTCTCTTTATGATAACAGGCTGTTTGGCTGTTTACTCTCGAGGCTTTTTCGAATATAAAAAGAGAAAAACCTCTCTTATTCTTTCGTTGGCATTCACTTCTGTACTAATTCTCTTTTCGCTGTTTTTTATCTTTCTCTATCAAGAAACCTTGTTTCGCCTCGTTCCAAACTCTAATATCAATCTGCTCCGTTTCTCTTTTAATCCCTCCTTTTTTCTCCTTCACCTGAGTATTTTTCTTTTCTTTTTTGTCTCATTTTTTGCCATCTTTATTGGATTAAGAGCTGCCGCTCTCTTTTCTCCAAACCTTATTGCCCCTCTTCTTATACTCCTCCTGGAGTTTGGAGTTTATTTAATACTTTTTAAGGATAGAAATCTTCCTCTTCTCTTTCTCCTTCAGGCAATTATCTTAACTTTTATCCTTTTTCTCTCCATCTTTCCAAAGGCAATAAAAAGAAAAGAAGTCCTATTATATGTTTTTCTTCTAAGCACGATATTTATATATACCTCTCTCCACTTCTCCTCTTCCCACCGGAACAAGGTTCTCATCCAGAATTCTCTACAAAAAACAATCAAATCCCAGGAATCCTGGGGAGTTTTTGTGTTAAACCAATCCTTGCAAAAAATTGATGAAAGGAAAGAATCCATTGTCTCCCTTCTTCAAACTTCCGAACCCTCTGATTTAGCACATTCCGTATGGGAAAGAACACTTGCTGCAAAATTTAACTGGTATTCGAGTTTGGAAATACTGAACTCTGAAGAAGAGTTCCTCTCTCGTTTTTCTCTTAATGTTCCTGAACTCTATCGAGTTGATTTTGACCTCCCTCTCAGCCAAGAATGGTCCATATCACATTTGAATATCCCAGGCGAAGTTAAAGATATTCTCCTTGGATACAAAGACTGGTATGAAGAAGAAAATTATCTGGGCAGAACGATTCTTTACCTATCCATTAATTATGACATGCTTCCCTTTCTCTACTCAGCCAATCCTTATTATGAGCTCCTGAGGGTAACTTCCATACCTTCGCTCAATCAGTTTGATTTTGGTTTTGCAATTTTTGATTCAGAGGGAAAATTACTTTTTAATCCTAACAAAATATCCTCAGGCATCTCTCCAACTCTTCTGGAGACAATAAATTCTTCCCAGGACTCCCTATGGTCAACTTTTACAGACAAAAAAGAACAATTCCAATCTTTTTATTTCAAGAAAGATAACAGAATATATTCTTTATTCCTGCCTAAAAAAAATTTCTTTAATTACTCTGCAGAATTTTTAAAGCTTCTCTGCTTCTATTTGGCATTTTTTCTCTTCTTTTTTCTTCTTTTCTCAATCCTTTCAGGAAGAAAATTCAGAAATCTTTTCTGGTCTTTCTCGAACCGCGTCTATATTTCTTTCGCTACAGTCGCGCTGATACCTCTTCTCCTTTTCACCTTTTCCACAAGAAGCTTCTTCAGTCAAATCTTTTCACAGCAATTCACAGAAAAAGCCGAAGTCCATGCCAATATCGTTCATCGTATCATGGAAGAGTTTTTCCTAGTCCAGCAAGAAGAGATGGTCTCCCTGACCCTTCCCCCTGAAAATGTAGTTCTTGAGATAAGCTCCACAATTTCGAACGATGTGAATTTGTACCAGGATGGAAAACTTATTTCTTCCAGCCGCAGGGAATTTTTTGACTACGGGCTTCTTCCTGACCTCATAGATGGAGAGATATACTATAAAATCCAGTACGAAAATAATCCTTTCTATACCCAAACCCAAAAAATTGGAGATTATTCCTTCCACACCCTCACAACTCCCTATTCCCTGGGAGATTCTCTTCTCCTCATCTCACTCCCCTTTCCTTTAGAGCAACAAGAAATATCTAAAGCTACAGAAGATCTGATTGAGTTTTTATTTTTTATATCTGTTTTTTTTATTGCTGTTGTCCTAATTTTTGCTCGCGGGATAGGACATATGATTGTGACTCCAATTAAAAAGCTTCTGGTGGGGACAAAAGAAGTAAGCCTGGGAAACCTTGAAATATCTATCCCGCATAAGCCTCAGGACGAGATGAAAACTCTTATTGATGGATTTAACTCGATGATAAAAAATCTAAAAAAACACCAGCAAGAAATGGCAGATATGAGCAAAAAAATGGCCTGGGCAGAAATGGCCCGTAAAGTAGCCCACGAAATCAAGAATCCTCTCACACCCATTCAACTCTCCGCCGAACACCTGCTAAAAGTATACAGGGATAAAAAGGAGAACTTTGGCCAAGCTCTAAAAGAGTCCGCCTCTTATATCATCAAAGAAGTCGAAAACTTAAGAAAGATTGCCCAGGAATTTCTTGAGACTTCAAAGGAACCGGTCCTTAAAAAAGAACCGATTGACTTAAAGGCTCTCATCCAGGAAACAATTGCTCCTTATAAAAAAATGCTTTCAGAAAGGATCCTTTTCAAGGAAACATATGCAGGTCAAGATTTTCATTTTGAAGGAGATAAAAGCAGGATAATGATTGCGCTAAGAAACATCTTCACTAACGCCATTGAAGCCATTCAAGCCCATGGTGAGATTATAATTAAGGCTTCCAGGGAAAAAAGCAAAATAATACTCGAAATTAAAGATACAGGAATGGGTATAGAAAAAAACATATTGGATAAAATTTTTGAATCCTATTTTTCAACAAAAGATGTAGGAACCGGCCTTGGACTCCCAATCGCAAAAAAGGTCATAGAAGACCATGGAGGAACAATTCAGGCGTCTAGTAAAAAAAATGAAGGGACAAAAATCCTGATAAAACTCCCCCAAGCAAAACAACCTTAAAAAAGGACGTTTTTTTCATTCAAGTATTTTTTTCAACCTTCCGATTATCTCATCAGCAACCGTATAAGGATCGATTTCTCTCTTGTATATTTTCTCAATAAGGCTATCAAATTCTGAAGCCTGAATATTTTGAGCAACAGTGTCGTAAATTTTTTCGTTAATTATGTCTCTCAACATCCAGGATATCAGCTTTTTCTTCCTGGCATCACGGAATTCCTGATCTTTATTCTTCACAAATTTATGGATCTCGCTAATCAGAAGACTTATCCCTTCTCCCTCTGTGGCAATGGTTCTAACAACAGGAGGTTTGGTCTCTCCAGTAAATCCTAAATCCAACATGGCTTTGAGCTGTCTTTCCATCTTATCAGTTTCCGGAGAATCGGCTTTATTTAGTGCAAAAATATCAGCAATCTCCATAATCCCTGCTTTATAAACCTGAATATCATCCCCGGTGCCCGGAATTAAAACGACAAGAACAATATCTGCCAGTTTAACAACTTCAACCTCATCCTGGCCTACTCCAACGGTTTCTACAAGAATGAAATTTTTTCCTGCTGCTTCAAGTATTGCTATGGCTTCACCTGTTGCCTTTGCTAAACCTCCTAAGTTGCCCCGTGCTGCCATACTGCGAATGAATATTTCCGGATCTGCACTGTGCTGCATCATCCGTATCCTGTCTCCTAAAATAGCTCCTCCGGTGAAAGGACTAGAAGGGTCCACAGCAACAATGCCAATTTTTTTTCCGTTTTTTCGCAGAAAACTTACCATCTGGTCAACCAATGTGCTCTTACCAGAACCCGGCGAGCCTGTAATTCCTACAACAAGCGATTCTCCTGTACGGGGGAAAATTTTCTTCATCATTTCTTGAGCCGCATCTCTGTCATTTTCAACCAGAGAAATTGCCCGGGCAATAGCTCTTTGATTACCTTTAATCACTTCTTGCGCAAGATTCAGCACTTTTATCTCTCTTGTTAATTCTGCCTTTTTTAGTATTTGGCTCCTTGACTCAGTTTAACATTTCAGCAGGATTTAATATTTTAAGTCAACTAAATTAATATTCTGATAGAACTTTCTGGGCAATAATCCAGCGCTGGATTTCAGAAGTCCCTTCCCCGATAGTTGCTAATTTTGAATCCCGGTAGAACTTCTCCACAGGGTATTCCTTAGTAAGTCCATAGCCACCAAAAATTTGAACTGCCATTGAAGAAGCTTTTACAGCTAATTCGCTAGAGAAGAGCTTGGCCATAGCAGATTCTTTTGGAACCTTTTTTCCCTGGTCCTCAATAAAAGCGGCTCTATATGTTAAAAGACGAGCAGCTTCCAGTTCGGTAAAGCCATCAGCAAGCATCCATTGAATGGCCTGAAAATTGGCTATAGGCTGATCAAACTGAATTCTCTCTTTTGCATACTTCAAGCTTGATTCTAATGCACCAGCAGCAATACCCAAAGAAAATCCGGCTATACTAACTCGCCCTCCATCTAAAATAGTCATGGCTTGCCTGTAACCCTTTTCTTCTTCTCCTATCAAATTTTCTGCAGGAACCTTTACATCTTCAAAAATAAGCTCAGCTGTATCAGCTGCTCTAATGCACATCTTATCTTCTTTTTTCCCTACTTTAAAGCCTTCCATTCCCTTCTCCAAGATGAAGGAAGAAATACCTTTCCTGCCTTTTTCAGGGGCCGTGACAGCCATAATGACATGGATCTCGGCTAAAGAAGCGTTAGTGATAAAAAGCTTTGAACCATTAATCACCCAATAATCTCCATCTTTTACGGCCTTGGTTTTTAAAGCAGCTGCATCTGAACCAGCCTCTGGTTCAGTAAGACCCCAGGCTCCTAACGTCTGGCCAGAAGCCAGTCTTGTCAGGTATTTCTTTTTTTGTTCTTCGTTCCCGAAAAGATTGATATGATTCGAACAGAGCGAATTATGTGCCGCAACAACCAGGCCAACAGAAGGATCAACCTTGGAAATCTCTTCTAAAATAATGACATAGTCCACATTAGAATAACCTGCCCCTGAATATTCTGTAGGAATGACTATTCCAAGCAGTCCCATCTCTCCCAGTTTTTTTGTCAGCCCCTCTGGCCACTCTTGTTTTTCATCACTTTCTTTAACAAAGGGACGTATTTCTTTTTCGGCAAAGTTTCTAATCGATTCTTTTAAAATTTCCTGTTCCTGGGAAAATAAAAAGTCCATTCTTTCTCCTTCATCAGGAAGAATAAAGTATTAAATTTATGATTTATTGCTTCCTTTTTATAACATCTTAAAACATTACTTTTTTGCTTTTCCATATTACGTTTAAGCCTGCCAATAATCAAGAAAAATTTGGGAGTGGCTAAAATTCGAGAACGATTAATTCCCTTTGGCTTCTTTAGAAATTGGGGGTAAAAATTGGGGACGGTTCTAAAAATTGGGGACGGTTCTATTTTTATTGATTAAAATTATATTTTTAAAATTAATTTAAATAATCAGAAAAAAATAGAAGCGTCCCTATTTAATACAAAATTTGACATGATTATTTAAATCGTCTAATTTAAAGACATGATTACCGGATTATTTAGGATTATCTTCTATGCCTTCCTTGCCTACATCCTCTTCTGGCTTTTCCGTTTTTTCAAGGCTATAAACAAAGGGAGTAAATCCCCAAAGACTCCAAAACGACCTTCAGGTATAATGGTTAAGGATGGAATCTGCAACACCTACCTTCCCAAAGAAGATGCTATTAAGGAAATCTATGAGGGGAGAGAATATTTTTTTTGTTCAAAGGACTGTCAACAAAAATTTTTAGAGCGGAAAAAACCCCATTAACCTTCCTTTATTCTTTACCAATCCGGCTATTTGCCTCGCCTCTTTAGTGAGTGAAAATCACAAATTATTGTTCCCAATTTACTATCCTGGTTTTTGATCTTCAGCCTCTTTCTTTTTCAGGTGCTTACACTCTGTTATTTACCATAACCATTCTCTGTGCTAACATATAGAACAGTAAATAATGAAGGCAAGGGCTCATATTTTTGTCTCTGGGAGAGTTCAAGGTGTCTTTTTCCGCGATTATGCACAAAGATGCGCCTCCTCTCTTGATCTCACAGGATGGGTGAGGAATTTAAGAGATGGACGAGTCGAAGCATTGGCTGAAGGGGACAAGGATAATATCAGAGACTTAATCAATAAGTTAAATCAAGGGCCACCTTCATCTCGAGTGGATAATGTTAATGTAGACTGGGAAGATTATAAAGGTGAATTCAAATATTTTCAGGTAACTTACTCCGATCTCTGGTAAGGCACAAATTTAAAACTAACTCATCATAATCAACCCATAACAGAATAGATGAGCCCTTACTGTTCCTGAAAAAGCAGCCTGTTCTCTTTTTACGATTGACAAGGGGAATTGAGTCTGATAGAAATTTTTTAGGCTTCAGGAAATACATCTTCCATGAAAAAAATTCTTCTCTCCGTAGCAGGATATGACCCAACTTCAGGAGCAGGTGTCTCCCTGGATCTAAAAGTCTTCCACATCTTAGGTTTCCAGGGAATGGCAGCTTTAACCTCTGTAACATCACAAAACACAAAACATGTTAAAGAAGTCCAGTGCCTTCCTCCTGAATTCTTGTGGAATCAATACACAACACTTTGTAAAGATGTTACTTTTTCCGGGATTAAAATCGGCATGGCTGGATGCGGAAAGAACATTCCGATTTTAAAAAAAATCTTAGCGGACAACCCGAATATTCAAAAAGTTGTGGACCCCGTTTTTAAATCCAGTTCCGGTAAATGGCTTTTAGAAAAAAAATTCCTCCCAATTTATATCTCAGGGATAAAAGGAAAAGCCTCGCTCCTGACTCCAAATCTAGAAGAAGCAGGCTTGATATCCGGAATAAGTATCAAAAACAAAGAAGATATGAAAAAAGCGGCAAAAAGCATTCACTCTCTCACTCATATCCCCTGTTTCATCAAAGGGGGGCATTTTCCAGGGCAGATAATTAATTTACTGTATGACGGAAAAGAATTTTTTCTTTTCAAAAAGGGAAAACTCAAAAAAAAGGTCCATGGAACAGGATGCTTTTTATCTTCAAGTCTTCTGGCTTACCTTGTACAAGGAAACTCCCTGGATAAATCATGCTTTCTTGCCACTCAACTTACTCATGAAGCCATAAAAAAAGCGGCCCAAATCGGTCAGGGACAGTTCATTTTCTCTTTTTGAAAAAACAGGAACACTCCCCAATTATTTGCTGGAATAGCATATAAATTAAATAAAATAAGGTTCATCTCCCAATTAGTTGAAAATCATGACGGAGCAAGAAAGCAAGTTGTCATTCCTGCGGAAGCAGGAATCCAGAAGAATAAAAAAATATTTTATAATAGACTGGATTCCTGCTTCCGC
>Ga0114930_10005577_pt1 | contig 10331 bp, 10 predicted proteins | sample AnhtaG_FD_87300 | JGI IMG/M metagenome (GOLD analysis project Ga0114930, IMG submission 87300) | Deep subsurface microbial communities from Anholt, Denmark to uncover new lineages of life (NeLLi) - Anholt_01485 metaG | ecosystem: Environmental > Aquatic > Marine > Oceanic > Sediment | place... | reverse complement strand
ACGCCACAAAAAAGGGAAAAGCTTTTGGATTACATCGCGCTATGGATACATTAGGGGCCGTTTTTGGGTCTCTACTATCTTTTCTTCTATTATTTTTGGCGTGGAGTTATTCCCAAATAATCTTTTTCTCCATAATCCCTGGGCTTATAGCTGTAGCCCTTTTAATACCAGTTAAAGATGTTTCTCCAGAAGAATTAGATAAAAAATTAAAAAGAAAAAATCAAAAGGATAAGATGGAGAAAATTGATAGAAACTTTATAAAGTTAATCGTTATACTTGGAGTTATCGAATTTGCTAGTTTAGATGTAATTTTTTTGATACACAGAGCTTATGCTTATATCCCTGGAGATTCAGACTACCTTATAGCCGTCTTTTATCTAATTTTGAATGTAGTTTATACTATCTTCTCGCCTATTAATGGCTCTTTATCGGATAAAGTTGGACGAAAACCGATAATTGTCATAGGATTATCTATTTTATTGATATCTTGCGTAATTCTTGCTTTCCCTATTGAAGTTTCCTTATTTTCAGTTGTTCTAATAATTATTGTTTATATTATGCATGGTTTTTACCTGGCTTCCGTAGATCCTATCTCTAGAGCATATATTGCTGACCTAGCAGGTAAAGAAAAAAGAGGCCGAGCTTATGGGTATTATTATTTTTCGGTTGGATTCATTAGTATGGTTGAGGCTTTAATTTTCGGCTATTTATATGAAGTGTTCTCGTTTACTTGGGCGTTTATTTACATTTCAATTCTGTTAGCTGTATGTATCGTTATCTTTGCAATTACAGATTTTTCTAAAATAATGAAAAAAAGTTGAAATAATTACATTTTCCGAGTTTTCAATTAAAATTAAGCTGAAGTCCATAACTGTGCTAAGTGTAATAAGACTTCTGAAGCCTTCTGTAACGCTAATGTGGGAATGTGCTCTTTTCTAGAATGGAATAATAATCCTCCTGAAAAAATATTAGGCGTTGGTATCCCCATTTCGCTCAATCTGGACCCGTCAGTTCCACCCCTAATAGAATGAAACTTTACTTCCAACCCCGCCATTTTTATAGCTTTTTCCGCTAAATTTACAACAATTTTATCATTTTCAATAAATTGGAGCATATTACGATATTGATGTTCGAATTGTAAATCAATTTTTAAGCCTGGATATCGTAATTCATAAAGTTCTTTTAATTTTTGAAGAAACCGCATCCTTCTTTTATTATTCTTTTCTATGTAATCTCTGATTATTAAAATTGTTTTAGCTTCTTCAACTTCTCCTTTAAATCCTGTTACATAATAAAAACCTTCTCGATCTTCAGTATTCTCTGGGGACTCTTGTTCTGGAATTTCGCTAAGGAAACGACTTGTAATATGGGCGGCATTAATTAAAAGATTTTTCGCGTAACCTGGATGCACGCTAAGTCCTGTGAAGGTAATTGTTGCCTTCCACGCATCAAAACATTCAAACTCTAATTCACCCATTTTTGAACCGTCCATGGTATAACAAATTTCAGGTAACCTTTTTTTGTTAATATTAAGAGTTCCCTTTCCTACTTCTTCATCGGGAGTAAAGCATATAGTAATAGGTCCATGTTTCAGTTCTGGAAAATTACGCCAAGCAAAGCAAGCCGCCATAATTTCTGCTATACCTGCCTTATCATCAGCGCCAAGTAAAGTGTCACCTTCTGAAGTAATTATGTCTAATCCAATATACTCTTTCAATATTGGTGAATCTTCCGTTGTCAGTTTAATGTCCTTATTGCTAGCATATTCTATGGTTCCGCCGTCGTAATTTTTGTGAATAACAGGTTTAACATTTTTACCGCTTACTGCCTGTGAAGTATCTATGTGAGCAATAAGCCCAATTCTTCTAGCATTCTCTAATCCGCTACTTGCCGGTAAATCTGCGTAAATATAGCCAAAATTGTCATGTAATATGTTTTCTAAATTTAGTTCCTTCAGTTCAGCGGCTAAGATTTTTCCTAATTCAAATTGATTTTCTGTGGAAGGATTTGATTGGGAAAGATCGTTAGAGGTGGTCCATACTCGAACATATCTTAAAAATCTATTTACTGCTTCTTCTAGTAAGAATTCTTTTATTTCTTTTGATAGCATAATAATCCCGTTTTAACTAATAATAAATATCTTAATGTCAAAATTTATTTAATCATTTTCCTTTAAATTTAGGTTCCCTTTTTTGCTTAAAAGACTTCATTCCTTCCCCGAAATCATAAGATGCAATGTTTTTGCAATAAAGTTTAAATTCGTGATTAAGCGAAGGAATTAACTCGTTATATTGAGAATAATTTAACATATTTTTATTATAACCTAAACATTTTGTGGGTAGATTTACTATAGATTGAATAAATTCTTCTGATTTAGTACTAAATTCCGATAATGCGTAGACTTTATTCACTAAACCAATAGATAGTGCTTCTTTAGCATCAAGTAAGCGCCCCGTTAAAATTATATCTGTTGCCCGCGCAAACCCTACCATTCTAGGTAGGAGCCAACTTGCTCCACTCATAACGCAATGAGCCCTATTTACGCGTTGATCTCCCATTTTTAGGTTATCTGCCGCTATCCGAAAGTCACATGCGAGAGCTAATTCAAAACCAGCTCCTAAGCAATAACCTTTCAATAGCGCGATAAAAGGTTTTTGAATATCTCTTATTAATCTAATGACTTTATGATGCGGAAGTTTAGATCCGTCTTCCAGTGGCTTAAACTTTACACCTTCGGGCCCCATACTCTTTAAATCATCACCCGAACTGAATGATTGATTATTACCCTCAATAACAAAAGCGCGGATTAGTTTATTCTTAGAATTTGATTCTAAAACATTAATTATTTCCATTAAAAGGGGATAATTTAGAGCATTTAATCGTTTTGGACGATTTAAAGTAATAATTCCAATATTATTTTTGATTTTAAATATTATATTCTCAAAATCTTTTTGAAGTATCATCATCACCTTGTTAGAAAGATAATTTAAACTTAAACTTAAATCTGTTCATGATAGTATCATTTCTAAAATAATCATAGAATTAAGAAAATCAAAAAAAGTTAAAAGAAATAAAAAAAAAAGAATTACCAAATTGAGAAATTCTTATCGATTTTAAAACCAAACACGATCGCATAAGGGATAAGCAGATCCCATATACTTGTAAAAGCATTAATAATAATTACCCCAATAATAATTGCTGTCCAACCTGATAAACCTGGAAGTCCTATAAAATCCAAATTCACATACGCTATACTCTCAGTATATAATGTTACAAAAAGTAAGTAATTAGCTAGCATCATAACCCCAATTCTTAAGATTATTCCAAATATACCGTAAACAACATAGTTTCTCAGTTTTTTAATTTTTTGGCTGCTCCTAACTCCATCGTCATTACTAGTTAGTTTTAAAAACAATATGGGAACTATGATAAGATAAAATGTCGCTGCAAACTTCATTATAGGACCTATAGGTGCAAATGGATCAAATGGCATTAAGCCTAATGTCCCAATTAAACAACATAGTATTCCCGATTTAGTTCCAAATACGAGAAAACATATTATCCATATTATTGATACGGGATCTATAATAGCAATACCCCATCCAGGAATCCTTGGAATGATTGGTGTTAAAAATGCAGATAGAACAATAGAAAGTGCTCCAAAAAGCGCAGCTCCAGATATTTGTAGAACAAGTTGAGAAGATTTTGACATAGTCGTTTCTCTTTCTTCAGCTATGTGCTCTTGCGTTAAATCCGTCATTTTTTGACTATACTCTAATTTTTTTTTAGTTACGAGTTGAAATTAACTTGTAAATTTAAATACCCATGGTAGGTTTTTTAATAATCATTCTACTAATTCTGAGATTTATTTCTGAAATAAGGTAAAATTCAATTATCTTTGCATAAATTTGGAATCTAAATTCTTTGAAATACTTGAGAGCGCTTGTATTGTCAAATAAGTAATTTAAAAGTTTGATTTACTTAACACATTTATCTACCCAAATTTGGAGATATCAAGATTATAATTAGGTTTATTTCAAGATTTTTTTTTCTTTAGAGTCTAATTCAAACCAAGTACTCACATCTCCTAACTGTTTTCTCGAAGAATTGCTCAATATTCTTAAAAATGGGATAAAATCTTGAACAATTTCGATGTCAGAGATTTTATACTTCTTTTGAATTTTTTCTACGATTGATTTTTCATTCGCAGATAACGAAAAAAAGCCAGATGATGTGTATCTTGGGAACACAATTCTACGATAGCCTTCATTAGGTGATCTATTTTTTCTTGATAAAACAACACCCCCTGCGAAGAGATCGTAGAAATAAGGCAGTAATGACCAATATTGATTTTTACGGATTCTTCCGAAAATCTCGTCAGCTAAAGAGAGGTTTTCATAAGCGTTTTCGATCTCATTATTAAGTCTAATAAACGAAGTAAGATTCTCGTTAATCCATTTGTATAAGAAATTATAATCTACATCTGATTTATAAGTTAAATCTCGTACTTCCTTTAGTGTGTTAGCGTTTTGAAACAAATCTCTAATTAAAGTAAAAATTCCTTCCGTGTTATCTCTACTTAATTTTAAAATCAGTTCTTTATTATCTTTATCTGAATAACCTTGACTTATCCCTTGTAAATCGTTAATTACTCCCCGCAAATCCCCGGAATTTTTATTAATAACTAAGTTTAAGTCATTTACACTTAAATTAGAAATTTTTTCTTTAGTAACTATTTTTCTCGCAATTTTTAGCATTTCTTCATTTGATAGTGAATTTACTTCAAATCTTCTTATTTTTTTATAGAGTGATTGAAGATTCTGTTTATATTTATTAGAACACATCATTATAGGAAATTGCGTATTTTCAATAAGTTTTATAATTGTTGGGACGGCTCCTCTATCTGTAACTCCATAAATCCCATCAATTTCATCAATTAATATTAATTTTCTTCTACTTTGAACTACAAAATCCATAATACCTCGTGATTTTGTTGTTTCTCTTAGTTTGGATTCTAGAGCCTTTTTTGTACGAGTATCAGAAGCATTAGTTTCCACTACATCCATATTAAGATCATTAGCTAGCGCAAAAGCAATTGTTGTTTTACCAACTCCTGGAGGCCCCTCTAATAGGACAGCTGCTTTCTCGGTAGCCAATTTTAATTCTTCTTTTTGTTCTTTTTCTTCGTGAATTCGATTATAGGCCCTAATCTTTTTGTTTGCTTCGTTTATTTTTCTCTTTTCTTTAAAGAACTCTATTATGAAACTTCTCAACTCTTCAGCAAGGTCAACTTTCTGACTACCTACCTTAGCTGTAGGTAATGCCATGTCCTTTATTGATCTAGGCCTGTACTTTTCTACCCATGGAATTTTATCATTAGAACTTACTACCATATTATCCACCTATAGAAACGCTGAAAAGCGACATATTTTAGCTAGCAAATTCGAAATCTGAATATCGGTATCTCTTCCATCAACTGCCCTAAAATCAGCTTCAGCTATTAGATTTAATAATTTATTTCTAGAATATTTGCTAATTGGTATTTTTGTCAGCTCAGTTAACAAGAGCTGAAACATTTCTTGAGAATTAAATTTATAACTCGTTTGAATCTTCCTAGATAACTCTCTTGCTTTAAGGAAGTTTCCCTTAAAACACATTAATAAAAGACCTCTAACCATATCGTTTTTTGAATTTATTGAGTTTTCATACAATTTCTCTAAATCAATTACTTCTCCGCTAACAGAGCAAAGTTGTAATAGGTCTATCGCATGTGAAATCTTTCCTTCTGAAGTCTTATAGAGAAATTCGATAGCTTCTTTTTCGATTTTTAAAGATTCCTCTTGTGCAATATTTTCTATTAACCCTTTAAACGAGTTAAAATCAACGGGTGAAATTAGAAAAATTTGACATCTACTCATTATTGGATCTATAATTCTTGAGACTTTAGTTGTTATTAATATCATTCTACAATTAGTACCGTAAATTTCCATTAATCTCCGAAACGCTTGTTGATTTGAACCTAAAGAATCAAAATTTTTTACTATCAGAATTTTAAATGGAGCATCTCCCAATACTTTTAATTGTACAAACGGTTTTATTTTAACTCGAATAAAAGCTGGAGTTGTAATTCTTTTTCCCGCCATACTTCCTAATTTACTAGTTGAAACATATGCTTCAGAGCGAGCTTGTTTCATTTCCTCGTCTGTTAAAGGTACTTTTGAATACACTATTTTTGAATTTGCATCAAAATAACTCCCGAGGAATTCTTTTGAAAACAAATTTGCAACTGTTGTTTTTCCGATACCTTCCTCTCCAACGAATATCAAATGTGGGAAATTTCCATGATTGATAGCTTCCCGTAACCGCTCTTTAATTGGTTCTCTCCCACATACTTCATTTAGGGTTTTAGGTAAATATTTTATGCGCCAAATTGGAATCTCTGAAAGCAAACACATTTCCTCCTTATGTTTCTATATCCATTTTACAAATTAATATTTCTGATCAATTGACCAATTAAAGCGATTAATTGAATTTTCTCGTCTGCTCCTTGACTAATTCTATAATCTACATCCCCAAAGAAAGCTATAATATCATTGTAATCCTTAGATTGAATATTAAGATCATCAATTCTTTCTATAATCTGTCTTATAAAATTTCTGGAATCTATATTTTCAATTGTGTCAAAAAATCTTTTCACTTCATCTATGTCTTTAGTTTTAATTGCATCCATTAATTTTTCTAATCTTATATCGTCCAAAAACCCAGAAATCTTTAAAATTTCGTTTGGATCTAATTTGTCGATCAATTCAAGTGCAACTGACATTTGTAACGTATTAATAGCTTTTCGTAAATCTCCACCTGAGATAAAAAATAGAGTATCGTAAAATTTATTTGCGTGAGTTTGAGGAATTTGTAATTTTTCTTTGTCTGCTATAAACCTTAATCGCTCTACTATTTTATTTTTTGTAAGATGAGTAAATCTAAATACAGCACATCTTGAAACAATTGGATCGATTATTCTATTGATATAGTTACATAATAAAATAAATTTTACATTGCTAGATGCTTTTTCAATGATTCTTCTTAATGCTTGTTGGACTTGAGTAGGAATATTGTCCGCTTCGTCTAAAATTATGAATTTTAGAGTATTATCTTCAAGTAATAGATTTTGGTTGACAAAACTTTTAATTACGTTTCTAACATAGTCCATCCTTACTGTGTCTGAAGCGTTTAATTCTAAAACGTTAGCGTAATAATTTTGCTTCTTAATCACAGTTTTAGCAATAACTAAGGCTGTGCTCGTTTTGCCCGTTCCTGCTGGACCTGCAAAAATCATATGAGGCATATTAGTGCTCAGGGCAAACTCTTTTAAATTATTAATAGCTATGCTCTGACTTACCACTTCGTCAAAAGAATTTGGTCTATATTTTTCGACCCAAGGTTCTTCTTCTTTAATCCCAATAATCTTTCCCTTCTTATCTGGAATCTTCAAGATTTTCTTTGGATATATCTAGTTCTAAAACCTCGTACACCTTCTTAAAATGCATCTTTGCGTAAAGACTGGCTGCTTTTCTCGCTTTTTCTTTAATATTTACTTTAATTTTTTCGACTTTGATTTTCTGTAAATGCTCAATGGCTTTTTTAACAAGTAATTCGCCAATACCTTGGCCCCGGTATTCTTCCATAAGATATACCTGTTTAATGTATCCCTCAGAAGTGCCAAATGGATCGATTCTTAACTCTGCGATAATCATACCAATAACCTCATTATCCTTGTCTTCATCGATCGCAATCAAAATCCCATGGCGCTGTAAAGGGTCATAAAGACGTCTTCGAATTCCCCAATCAAATCTTTTCATATCGAAAGAGTCACCGAATCTTGAAATTAATAATTTCATCAATTTTTCGAGGGAATCTATATCATCTGGTGTAGCGTTTTCTATTCTTATATTCTTCTTCATATCAAATCAACTAGAAAAACAAAATAACTAACAATAAATTATAAATTGCTTTCTAAAAATTTATATTTTCTTGATTAATAAATAACGGCTTTTAACAATATCTTAAAATGTAAAATTAATATTAACAAGTTAAGTTTTTAACGCGCTGAGACTCCATCCCAAGCTTTAACCTCAGGATCTTCATAACCACAAACTGCGCATTTCTGGTTTACTTCCCATGCTTCTAAAGCAGGATGGACCCTAGTAAAAAGCGATCCACACTGACTACATACTAGATATTTAGCTCCACAGCCATCGCACATTTTTAATTGACCTTTTTCAACGAATCGAAATGTTCTCGACATCCAGTCATCGTTAACCAAACGAAATTTTTCGCCTCCGCACATTATACACTTTTTACCATCAAGTTCAGCCATGATACCCTACCCTTTTTTATATTTTTAGTTTTAATGTAATGAATAATAAATAAATAGTGTGAATATTTAAAAAAATAAAGTTTTCTAGATTTAAAATTATTCGAAAATGTTTTAAATTATAATTAAATAAATTAAAAAAATTACATTTCTAACTTTTTAACTGCTCCGTTTGTAGTCACTGGATTAATTTTTTCGAGTTCTCCAATTAATTGAAAAACTTTATCGTCATTTAAAGCTTCACCAAATTTTATCAACATTTCTTTAGAACCAACAAACAATCCTTTTCTTTTCATAGGTTTCCCGTCCTCTTTTATAGGATTTACTTCTAAGAATAATAATGCGGGTCGAGTTTTAGTAGCAGGAACTTTAACTACATAAACACCTGGTACCGGAGTTTGCATCTTTTCCCAATCGGCTCCATTTTTTAGGTGATCTTCTAATTGACCTTCAATATCAGTCATATTCAATCATTCTTTTATTTTATATTTTTATTAATTATTATGTGTTACATATAAGATATAACATATATACTTGGTGGCATATAAAAAGTTTTTGGTAGCGAAATTTTGTTAGCTAATCTTAAAAGCGAGCAGACAAAAATCTAAAATTATATTAAAGTAGTGAGAAGATGTCTAATTTTAATTCGTCGGATTACTTGGGGGCGATTTCCATTAAAAACCTTAAATATCACCTCGGTATATATAATTGTATAGAAAAATTAAGAGTTTTTCTAAAATTCTCAAAAAATTGGTGATTAAAATAAAATTAATTTCAGTAAACTTGCCAGAATCTTATCTTAAGGTCCTTGAACTGCTTGTTGTTGAAGGTAAATTCCCAAATCGAAGTGAAGCTATTAGAGTTGGAATTAGGGATTTAATTCGGACGGAATATCTAATAGAGGAGTCCGTGAAGCGAAATATGAGCCCGAGTTTAATTCAATCCGAAATTGAAAACGAAATTCAGGAAATTATTTAATATTCATCTTCTTTTTTTTCTTTTTAATCCATCAAATCATTTATTCTTTTTCTTCTCTCTTCTCGTCTTTTAGCAATTCTATCTCTAATATCGTCGCCTTCGACTTTAGAGGCTTTTACTTTCGGTTCTGGTGTTTTCTTAATATTTAATTCCTTTTTGTAAGTATTTATCTTTTCTTCTATTGTCGAAATAAATCTAATTCCAATTTTGGTCTCTTTTAAATTAAATAAAGCCTCGTTTAATTCTGTGATTGCTCTCATAAAGGAGTTGCTCGATAGAGAAATTTGAGCTTTGTCTAACGCTTGATAGGCTAGCTTGAATTTATCGAGATTCTCGTCTCTATCGAGATCGACCTTTGTAATAATTGGAATCTGACTCGCGTTTTCTAATACTTCAATTTGCTTATTCATATCTTTGATTAATTTATTTAAATCTGTGTTTTCTATTTTCTTGATTATTTTTCTTAAAGCTAAAACTCCTTCATTGTATTTCAGCTTCTTAACTATATCATTAGCACCATCACGCTCTTTTTGAATTAATTTTGCTCGTTGTTTGCGTTTTTCTGCTTTCCTTATTTTATCAAGTTCTTTTTGTTTTTCATCTGCGTCTTTTAGTAATTCTTCAAGTTCTCTTTTTTCTTCCACCTTCTTCTCTTGATAAGCTTTCCTCTTCTCTGTTTGCTTCATTTCTTTCTTGAGAATAAACAAAAGATCGTTATTAATCCGTGATACTTCGTGTTCCCATCCAATTTTTTTGAACATATCTCGTGCCAGTATATATTTTTCATAGGCTTCTTCGAACTTTCTTCTTTCTTTTAATTTAGTGCCCTCTTCCAAGAAGCCATAAGCTTTCTCTGATATTTCTCTCTCTCTTTCCTTTTCCTCTTGTATTGCTAATATTTCCCGTCTTCTTTGATCTTGTTGCAAATCACGTAAATCTTTAGCTTTACTGATTTGTTCTTCAATTTGAGCCGTATTTT
>Ga0114930_10005576_pt1 | contig 10332 bp, 9 predicted proteins | sample AnhtaG_FD_87300 | JGI IMG/M metagenome (GOLD analysis project Ga0114930, IMG submission 87300) | Deep subsurface microbial communities from Anholt, Denmark to uncover new lineages of life (NeLLi) - Anholt_01485 metaG | ecosystem: Environmental > Aquatic > Marine > Oceanic > Sediment | place... | reverse complement strand
GGCATCCTGCCCGCCAGCAAGTGACGGAGGGTTCAGCCTGTAGCGTCCGCCCCCCGTGGCGGATGTAGGGTTCAGGGTTCGGGGTACAGGATTTGGTGTGTGCCACTGCTTTCAAGCAGTGCCCTTCGGGGACCTTTCGAGGTCGCACTGCTCAAGAGCAGTGGCACACGGTCACTGCCACCCGCCCGACTTCCTCATTCCTCCTCGATTCCGTTGAAGAGGTCGCCGGTGGGGCGTCCCTCACAGCGCGCGCGCCGCGTCGATGAGCAACTCAAGCTCAAAACGGTCCAGCTTCAGCGTCGTTAGGTCGGCTCGTTTCAGATTATGTAGCGCCACGTCGAGATCATCCGTCGATCCGAGCAACGATTCAATCCGCTCGGCCACCTGTAGCGGGATTCCGTACTCATCCAATGCCGCGACTACCGGGTTTCGGAAGAGACACTCAACCTGCGACGCAAAGTAACGGTAGTCCCCGCTAGACAATCCCTGCGTCTGGAGGACGTACTCCTGAATCCTAGACACAGCCATGAGGTAACGTGGAAATTCGAATCCCGCCCAAACACGCTCAAACTGCAATACTCTCTCAACAGCATCATCCGGCGATCGAGCCGCAAATTGCCCGGGTTCGAGCTCTTGACGCACGCGAACTGAGGAATCCTTGACCCGCCGCAACTGCCAGACCTTGAAGGCCAGTTGTCGTCCTGAGAATACGCCGGACTTAAATCGTGTCTCCGCAAAGAAGTAGGACCAGATCAATTCGCATACATACCTAAGCTGGTCGACGGATGGAATCCGGTTCCACGACAATAGCTGTTCTACGTGGCGCGCATCGCCCCGGATTTCGCGTGCTAGCGAAAGTTGGGCGTCTGGGTCGATTGTAGCGTTTTCTCGGAGAACATTGACATCCAGCACTTCTTGCTCTGACCATTTCTTAGCCCGCGCCTTCGCATCCACCTCCAAGTCTTCGTCCGCGATCTGTACCAGTAAGCTATCAGGAACGCGCCGATCTTGCGTAAACAGGGGAAAGTCCACGAAGGGAAGCTGCTCATCGGGCGGTTCTGCAAAGAGAAACACGCGACCAATGAAGTGCTCGAACATTCGACCAGATCGCCCTTTGATGTTGTTAAAGGTAAAGAAGTCGATTTGCTGCTTGGCGATCTTGTCGTCGAACACGACAACGTTCTTCGCCTTGGTATTCACACCCTCTATCAGAGTAGACGTGCAAATCAAGAATCGCAGGCTCAGGTCATTGAACATGCGGACCGTGTATTGTGCAAGCGCTCGCGGGAGCCGGCCATGATGAACGCCGATCCCATTGACGATGGCCCGACCCCAAATCCAATCCGGATGATAGTGTCGGGCCGCCCATTGCGCTGCGGGGCCGAGATGTACAGCAGTCTGCCCAAGCTCCTCATCGACCAATCGCGCCGCGATTGTGTTCGCCCTTGCCGGTGATCTGCAGAAAATCAACGTAGGTTCGTCGAGACGCTTGCACAGCTCCACCAAGCGGTCCATCTCCTTACCTCGCCGGGGGACGCGATGCGGTTCGGCGATCACGGTTGCGAAATCCGTGAAGTGTAGGTGGCACTGCAATTTTTCCCGGACTTCCACTGGTATACGCTCGACATTCGGTCCTAATAGATAGAACTGGCCGCGCATTCTCCACAGTTTTCTGAACGCGATATTCAGAGCTACTGCGCGACTCGGATCGGCTCCTGGACTGTCCCCAAGGTCATCGAGCTTATAGAACTCGTCTATGACGAAGAACTCAATCTTCGGAAAGTGGGCATATGCGACCGCGCGTTCCGCGGTCAGGACAAATATGTTCTTCTTCGCAGGACGTTGTGACAGATGCGTCACGATCTTGAAGTCTTCAGAAAACTGCGCTAGGCGCCGTCGCGTCTCATCGATCAATGCAAGCGTCGGAACTACAACGACAATGTTGGCGAACTTCCCGGAGGCTATGACCGCGTCGATGATCCGGCTCTTGCCGAAGCTCGTCGGCGCACTGAGAATGACGCTTTCACCAGCCAGTAAACGATGGTATACCTCCGTCTGCTCCCGGTGAAACACAAAATCGGGCGCCATATTCAACGGTCGGTTGAATTCATAGGCTATTCGGTCACGAAGGTCGAGTGCTTCCACGTCAGTGTACGGGAACAAACCCACGGTGCGCGTCAGTGATTCAACGATCGGGCGTGTTGTGCGAAATGCCATCCGATGTTCCAAGGCTCGCAAGACGAGTTCGCGCGCCTCCGATTCCTGTGCAGGGTCTCCGACGATGAGCCCGATGTTCTTGACGATATCGAACTCACGATCAGCGATCGAGGCGGGCTCGGCGAGGCTCCTCCGAAGCTCGTCTATAGTCATCTCTCCTGCCATTGCTTCAACCTCTTATCCAACGCAACAATCAAGTCTTCTTTTGTATTGAGGGGCAACAGAAACAGATGGATGCGCAGCTCCGCTGGGAGGTCTTTCTGCGCAAACCTCCTCCAATAGGTTTCTATTTCCTCGGTGAACGCAGCAGCGTATGCGTCATCGCAGGCCGTATGAGCTGCGAGAACAGGGCTGTCGTATGTTAATAGAACGGGTATGCACGTACGGGTGAAGACTTCGTCGAGCGATGTATTTGGATCGAGGAGCCTCTTGAGCGTCTCCGAGTGTTCCCAGGAATCGTCGATCTTGTTCGTGATGAGCGCGAATTCCGATCGCAAGTAGTCCGTCTTCGTGTGGTCGTCAAGCTCTCTCACCACTTCGCGGATCGCGTCGCTTATGTCCTTGTAGAATTTCGCTTCACCAATCCACAGTTCAAGCTCGCCTGGGAGCCCGACCACATGGACAGCGTCGAATCCTTTGACCGTCTCGTTGTTTGCCGTCTTGTAGTAAAGCTTCGATATGGCTGGAAGCGACCCGAAGACCTGGCGGATGGCGATGTGAAGGAAGAGTTCCCCGAATTCACCTCGCTTTTCGAATTTCTGCGAGTCGTAGACAGCCTTTGCGGCGCGCCTCATGAACCTCACGGCATTTGCATGGCTCATCTTCTCGCATTCAGCGGCTGACAGAGCGAACTCGGGCAGCCATTCCATGGCATGATGGGCTAGTTGCTCTGCCCGCCAATTTCCGCGCTCGTAGCCGACACAAAGCCCCGTGCACCCAGGAGACTGATCCAAATGGTGAACACGCACCGCCAAGAAGGGTTCAGGCTTGTCCATCAGTGATCGCCACGATTGACACGTTAGCCCAGCATGTAATGCGCGCTCTTCCCACCGTCCGGGCCGGTGAACTCGGCCACTGCGGGGGTGCGGGTGCTCAGCAGCAGGAACGTCAGGTCCGCGGGATTGCCCGGGGGCGGGTCGCCAGCCGCGAGCCCCAAATCGGCCAGGTGGCCGTTGATGTACGTGACGAAGCTGTTCCGCCAGGCGTGGAACTGGGCGTCCGGGCGCGGGATATAGTCGTTGGCCATAACAGCTTGCTACTGTGCGAGTTGACCGCCACAGCAGCGTCCAGCCCGCATTATCGCCGTGCCGAGTGGCCGGTGTCAACGAGTATCGGCCGTAAACGTCGAAACGTCGAAACGTCGAAATAGCGGCCCGGCGGAAAAAGGGGACGGGCACCTCGCAGGGGGTGTTTCTCTGTGGCGTGACGGGCCATGAGCTCGGAGCCAGTACCCTTTTGGGGGGACGGGCACCTCGCGGGGGGCGTTTCTCGGTGGCGTGACGGGCCATGAGCTCGGAGCCAGTCCCCTTTTTGAATCGAGGCCGCGATAGGGGCACCTTGGTATTTCCGCCGGGTCGGTCCCGGCGCTATCCCCAGGGCGGATTGTGCTGATGAACCGAGAAACGTGGGCCGAAAACAAAAAAAACGCCGAGACCGCCCCGATGGCCTTGACAGAAGTTCGGCATACCGTAGAATATTTGGAGGGGTGAACTTCTTGGGCGTTCGATAACAGGAGCGGCCCCGATGGCTACAACCATGAAGCTCAGCGCCAGCCTTGAGGATTACTTGGAGACCATCTTCCACCTGGTTGCGGAGGAGCAGGTCGCCAGGGCTCGAGATATCGCCAAGCGCCTTAAGGTCGGCCAATCCTCGGTGACTGGAGCCTTACATGCCCTGGCCGAGAAGGGACTCGTCAACTACGCACCTTACGAAGTGATCACGCTTACCCCCAAGGGGGAGACGGCCGCTCGGGAAGTGGTCAGGCGGCATGAGGTTCTGCGTGATTTTCTGGTGAATGTGTTGTCGGTTGACGAACGCGCCGCAGACAAGGCTGCCTGTGAGATGGAGCACGCCATCCCCCCCTCCATCCTCGAGAGACTCATCGAGTTCGTCGAGTTCGTGGAGGTTTGTCCGCGCGGTGGAGCCAAGTGGATCAAGGGCTTCAGGTACCACTGCGAGCACGGCGACCTGGACAATTGCGAGCGCTGTATCGCCTCGTGTCTGGACGATGTCACAAAGAAAAAGTCCGAAGCTGGGAGGAAAGCTGTGATGACCGTCACTCTAGCGGAACTGAGCCCGGGTCAGAAGGCCAAAGTCGAGCGTATCAAGGGACGGAGCGAAATCAATAAGCGCCTCGTTGACATGGGTCTCACCCCGGGCTCGGTCATCGAGATGGGTCGGATCGCTCCCCTTGGTGATCCGATTGAGATCAAGGTCAGGGGATATCACCTTTCACTTAGAAAGGAAGAAGCGGAGAAGGTTACGGTCGAGTTGCTTTGAATCAGGAGACCGGGACGTCGCGCGATTGGGCTTGCGACAGGAGAGACGGGATGGTACCGCTTTCGCTGATCGATAGAGGCCGCAAGGCTCGCCTTCACACGGTATGCGCAGGACGGAGGCTTACTGCACGCCTCGCTTCCATGGGGTTAGTGCCGGGCGTGGAGGTGGAAGTCGTCAACAGCAGCGCGAAAGGCCCCTTCGTCGTGTCGGTGAAGGGGACCCGCCTGATCCTAGGCCGGGGCATGGTGAGCAAGATCCTGGTCATACCATGACAAACGGGCACGACGTGTTTTTTTGCAGCGGAAGTTCGTGATGGCAAACATTATGCGTGTTGCCGAACACCAGAACCAGCGGAAAGCAGCCACCCGGTCGCGGCATATCGACGTGGCCCTGGCCGGCAATCCGAACTCAGGAAAAACCACGATCTTCAACAACCTGACGGGCGCGCGGCAGCACGTGGGAAATTACCCGGGCGTGACCGTCGAGAAGAAGACCGGAACCTGCGAGCACCACGGTATCAAGATGAGCGTCGTCGATCTGCCCGGCACCTACAGCCTGACCGCGCATTCCGGGGAAGAGATGGTGGCCAGGGACTACATCATCAACGAGCGGCCGGATGTCGTTGTGGCCGTCCTCGACGCGTCAAACCTTGAACGGAATCTCTATCTCGCCACCCAGTTGATGGAGATGAATGTGCGCCTCGTGTTGGCCCTCAACATGAGCGACGTTGCCGCGGCACGCGGAATCAAGTTCGACCTCAGACTTCTGTCTCAACTACTCGGGGCGCCCGTGGTTCCCACGGTCGGCCACAGAAACGAGGGGACTAGCGAACTCCTCCACGCCATCGTATCCGCGGCCACGAACGAGCAGCCTGAGCATGTGTCGGTCAGCTACGGGAAGGAGCTTGAAGACGGAATCGGAAGGATCTCCGACCTGATCACGACCAGCGGTACGCCGTTGGGGCAATACCAGCCGCGGTGGCTGGCCATCAAGTTGTTGGAGAGTGACCAGGATGTACGGGAGAAGGTGGGCTCGGAGGAGATCCTCGGCGCTGTCGAGCAGACTGCCGAGCGCCTGGAGAAGCTGTTCGGCCATCCTCTGGAGGTAATCATCGCGGGTCAACGGTACGGATTCATCAGCGGTGCTTGCACGGAAGCGGTTCGTTCCACTGTAGAAGCCCGTCATACGGCCTCCGACCAGATCGATGCAGTGGTCACGAACCGTGTTGGGGGCCTGCCGATCTTCTTCGGATTGATGTACCTGGTTTTCCACCTCACGTTCACACTCGGCGATCCCCCCATGGGCTGGCTCGAGAGCCTGTTTGGCTGGCTCGGTAAGGTGATCGACTCCTGGTGGTCTCCGGGTTCAGAAAGCACCCTCAAGTCACTTCTTACCGATGGCGTCATCGGCGGCGTTGGAGGAGTGATCGTTTTCCTGCCAAATATACTGCTGTTATTCGTGGCGATCACCATTCTGGAAGACTCGGGCTACATGGCCAGAGCCGCGTTCATCATGGACCGGTTCATGCACAAGATTGGGTTGCACGGCAAGAGCTTCATACCAATGTTGATCGGCTTCGGATGCTCCGTCCCGGCGATCATGGCCACGCGCACCATCGAGAATCGAAAAGACCGACTGACGACGATGCTAGTTGTGCCGCTTATGAGTTGCGGAGCTCGCCTTCCGATCTACGCACTGATCATCCCAGCTTTCTTCCCACACTACTGGCACGGACCGATGCTATGGACGATCTACGTCATCGGCATCATCCTGGCGGTGAGCAGTGCGAAGCTGCTGAAGTTCACCCTCCTCAAAGGTCAGGCACCCCCTTTCGTCATGGAGTTGCCGCCCTATCGCCTGCCCACGCTTAAGGGCACGCTGATTCACACCTGGGAGCGGGCTTGGCTATATCTTCGGAAGGCCGGCACCATCATTCTGGGCATATCGATCATTCTGTGGGCGCTGACCAGCTATCCCAAGAAGACGGACTTTGGCCGAGTGTATTCTGCCGAGATTGCGGCGGCCGAATCTGCATACGAATCGGATCCCGAGACTCTGGCAGCGAAGATGGACGAGATCGAACAAGCGATGCAGGCGGAGGAGTTGGCTCACACGATGGCCGGTCGTATCGGTCACGCGATCGAACCTCTTCTCAGACCGATGGGTTTTGACTGGAAGATTGGAACGGCCCTCATCGGAGCTTTCGCCGCCAAGGAAGTGTTCGTTGCCCAGATGGGCATCGTCTACGCGGTGGGCGAGGCTGATGAGGAATCCGATCCGCTGCGTGCGCGCCTGCATGAGAGCTATACGCCGCTGCAGGCCTTCTGCATCATGCTGTTTTGTCTCGTGAGCGCTCCGTGTATGGCCACCGTTGCCGTCACCAAACGGGAAAGCGGCTCATGGAAATGGGCCCTGTTTCAGTTGGGAGGACTAACCACGCTGGCCTACGTGTTGACGACCGTAGTCTATCAAGTGGGTAGTGTGTTCACGGCCGGCACCGGCTAGGAGGGAATGACCTTGGTCGAGAACGTTGTCGTAGGGGCCATCGTGGGAATCGTATTGCTCCTGACGGGCAGGTTTTTCTACCGGACGCTTACCGGCAAGTCCGACGGCTGCGGCTGTGGAAACGCCCAATGCGGGATGTCCGGTTGGTGTGCCCTGCCATGTGATGGCGCATCTGAGCGAAGAGAGAGTCTGACACAGTGTGCCGAGCTTCCGAAGGAGACCAGGCGATAAAGTCGCTTCAGTGTGAGCAGGGCTGCTTTCATCTGACGATCAGTAATACAACGGTGCATCTCTTGCAGAGTCAAGTCTGAACGCTAGCAACGATCATGTATCAGGTTATGTGCCGGTGGGGAAAGGTCTTGGAGCAGGGAAGCGATGAAGAGGGTTGGAGGCGTCGGTTCTTCCCTGATCCCGGACGCAATTGAGTCGAACGTGGGCTACGAGATGGAGCGTGAGCCAGCACAGAGCGAAGTCTTGGCATGGAAACGCACGTGCCGACCATATAGGAAACAACCAGCTTGGAATCGGCGTCAATGCCGATCCACGTCCAGGCATCGCCGTGAGCTTACTCACACGACACATGCGACCGGTGGCGTTTATGCTGTTTCCCTCGCACAAAGCGTGAATGATCGCGGCCCGCTTTTCTTTGCTTAGTTTTCTCATGCTTGTAGTATACTTGCCCAGTACGTATTGTCAAATACTTTCTCTGCAAGTATTGACTTTTCTTGCCGGGCAGGTATACTGTAGTTGAGCGGTCTATTATGGAGACAACTAAATGGCCAAGAAAACGCAGACCCCCATACAGAAACAAGCATCTAGTGGCGGAAAGGCCCGCGCAAAGGCTCTGACCCCAGGTGAGCGAACCGAAATTGCCCGACGGGCTGTCGAGGAGAGATGGCGCAGAGCTGGCAAACCCCCCGTCCCCAAAGCTACGTATGGATCGGCGGACCATCCATTAAAAATCGGTGATTTTGCGATCCCGTGCTACGTGCTCGAAGACGGCCGCAGAGTACTTGTGCAAAGGGGGATGGTGAGCGCCTTGGGGATGGCTCGCGGCAGCAGTGGCGGTACAGGTGGTGACCGATTAGCTAAGTTTGTCGCCGGAGAACGCCTTAAGGACTTTGTTTCCAAGGAGTTGCGCGCGGTGACCCAAGGCCCAATTAAGTTTCGCACACCGCACGGCTCAGCCGCATACAGCTACGAAGCAACGGTGCTTGCAGATATCTGTGATGCAGTTCTATCCGCCCGACAAGCGGGGGTGTTGCAAAGGCAGCAAGAGCACATTGCAAAGCGGTGTGAAATCTTGGTTCGCGGGTTTGCCAGGGTCGGCATTATCGCGCTGGTCGACGAAATCACAGGCTACCAAGACGCACGAGAGCGGGATGCGCTAGCGAAGATTCTTGAGCAATTCATCGCGAAAGAGTTGCGCAAGTGGGTCAAAACATTCCCCGCAGAGTTCTACAAGGAGATGTTCCGACTTCGAGGGCTGCCGTACGACGGAACGTGCAAGAAGCCCCAGTACATTGGGCATCTGACCAACGATTTGATTTATGCACGATTGGCGCCTGGGATTCTGGGAGAGCTTAGACGAAGGAATCCAGCAGATGATCGCGGGCGGAGAAAGGTCACACATCACCAGTGGCTGACGGTTGACCTTGGGCATCCCAAGCTACTGCAACACCTGTCGGCAGTCAGCGCTCTAATGCGTGGCCATGATAGCTGGGACGAGTTCTACAACATGCTTGAGCGGGCGATCCCAAAGCACATTCCGATGCCGCTTTGGGAGGATCAGGGTATGCCAGTCAGATAGCTGGGCTCGTCACCATCGCTGTCCTGAGTCGTCTGATCCACGATCCACTTGGCTAGGATCCTGTCCGAGAAATCGGCTGGTCCAATGGATGCTCGACCTCGGAACGGCTTGGGGGCGACTCGTCGGCAGGTGCGTGTTGGGGAGGCCGGGGGTGTCGGGTCGGAGGCATCGCTTGACGCCCATCTGATCATCGCTCAATGGACGGTTTCGACGATCCTCCTATCGATCCCTCAGGCAACTGCTCGCTTCCGGCATGACGGCGAACCCAAGGCGGATCGCGCAAAACCCGTCACGGCAAGGCCCCACCCGGATAGGCCAACCCCTTCGAAAACGAAGGACTCTCACGAAAAAGGACGTTAGATCTGGTGGGAACGAAGATTCACTTGCACCGGGCGGGTTCGGAGCGCGACCGCTTGGAAACCAGGCTGAGCGATGGGAGATACATCTGTAGCGAATGGCTGTGAAGCCTATGGCGCTCTGGCGGGGATGGGTGTTTCCAGCTCAGCAGGTTGGGCACGTCCGGGGACGCGCCACATGTGCATGTCCGCCGCCTTTTGGACTTTCTTGATCTCCCTGGCGGGAACGCCGACCACCGTTGACATGGGGGCGACATCGTGGGTCACAACGGCCCCGGCACCGACCACGGCCTCATAGCCGATGCGGACATTCTGAATGATCGTTGCACCAATACCGACAAACGCTCCGGACTCGACCGTCACCCGGCCCGCAAGTCTGGCTCCCGGGCAAATGTGCGTTGCGGTGCCGATCAACGACTCATGATCGACTAAGCAGCCGGTGTTGAGAATCACGGAGTCGCCGATCTGACAATGGGCGCAAACCAGCGCACCGGCAGCGATAACGATGTTTCGACCCAAGGTGACGTTGCGGGCCAAGTTGGCAGAGGGGTGAATAGCATTGATGAGCACGAAGCCTGCAGCCTCAACGTAATCCGCCAGGGCCCGGCGCGCACCATTGTCTCCAACCGCGATGATCGTGTGTTGAGCGCCGAGTTGGTCACGGATGCGCGGAAGGTCGTCAGGCCGCCCGAGCACCTTAATGCCGTCCACTCGACGGCCGGTCATGTCCGGATTCGAGTCGACGAACCCGAGCACCTCGTGTTCACCGGCGTTGACAAGTATGTCGAGTACAACACGCCCATGGCCTCCGCACCCGTTGATGACACACGGTACTCGCTGCTGGCGCTTTGACAGCATCTGTCCTGAGCCTTGTGAAACCGAGTTTATTGGCGGTCTCGCGCAGTCCCAGCGCACAAGCTCGCCGCAAAATCTTATCGGACGACT
>Ga0114930_10005575_pt1 | contig 10332 bp, 11 predicted proteins | sample AnhtaG_FD_87300 | JGI IMG/M metagenome (GOLD analysis project Ga0114930, IMG submission 87300) | Deep subsurface microbial communities from Anholt, Denmark to uncover new lineages of life (NeLLi) - Anholt_01485 metaG | ecosystem: Environmental > Aquatic > Marine > Oceanic > Sediment | place... | reverse complement strand
TTTTTACACAGAAAGAATTCAGTCCACGCAAAAAGAATTAAATATCCTGACTGAGCAATTAGCCAATCCTATCGGCACGCTTAAATTTCTTACTCCGGGCTTCGAGGAAGACGCCACCGCCAGAGTTAAGGAGTTGAGAATCGAGCTTGCCGAATTAATAAAGCTGCGCGTAATTGCGACTCAAAACGATAAGCCAGCCGAGAAGCCAGTAACGCCAAACCTAAAAAAAATACAATCTGCCCTTGGTGGCAATGGTGACAAGGCCGCAGCGGAAGAAGAAAGACGAAAGAAAGCCCTGCAAAAAATACAGGATGATCTTGTAAAATCAAATGACGAGTACGTTAAAAGTTTACAGGATAAGGCCGCAGTCGAGGGCTTAAGTGCTTCTCAGGCCGAGCTTTATGAGGCGTCAACAAGACAGCTTAGCGCCAGCCAGTTCGGGGCGGCGAGAACAGCCATAGAATTTACTGCCAAACAAAAAGATCAAGCGGAAGTAACTAAAAAATGGACTGATGCAGTAGCCGAGGCCAATAAAGAGATAGACGACGATAAGGCGAAAAAGGCCGAAGCCTATGCTGATGCTATTTCCCGCGCCTTTCCTGAGCGAGGCGAAGGGTTGCAATACGCAGAAGATGTTGCAGCTATTAACGAGCAACTACGACTTACAAACATCACTGGCACAGAAGCCGCAGCAGCGATTGAAGCGCTTGGTGAAAAGTTTGGCGAGGTCAAAGAGAAATCAAAAACATTCGCCGATGAATTCAAGGAGACATGGGCAGACGCGTCAAGATCGTTCTCGGATAATTTTGGCAGGGCTACAGCGGACGCCATTTTAAATTCCACCAAAGGCATTGACGTTTTACGCACCAGCGTTAAATCTTTTGCGCGGGAAATGATAGCCGCAATGGTATCCATCGCCGCACGAAAGGCCGTTGACTTTGTTTTGTCGAAAACCATGCTGGCTGGATCGACGGCTGCAAATATTGCGGCTGGAACTGCTACTGCATTGGCATGGGCACCAGCAGCCGCCGCCGTTTCGCTAGCTTCGTTCGGTGGCAATTCCATACCCGCAACAGCAGGTATTGCGTCAACGTATTCTCTAACAAGCAGCTTGGCATTATTAGGTATCGCGCATGACGGACTGGAGAATGTGCCGAAAACCGGAACCTATCTGCTTGAGGGCGGGGAGCGCGTGGTAAAAAAAGAGGATAACAAGCGGCTTGAGAAATTCCTTGATGACGGACAGGATGGTGGGAATATAAATATCACATTCAATGTGCGCGGCGTTGACGCCCCACGAGCCTCTGAGATTGTCGCTAGCCAACGCGGGCAGATAATTGGCATCATACAAGGGGCTTATGATAATCGACTTGCACGCGGGGGGCCGTTACGATAATGAGCGGCACATATCCAGCAATACCGGGCGCGTCAACCATCACGATAGGCGACGCGCCGGGATCGGAAGCGCTTAAGTCGCTGTCTCAATCGGGCGTGACGTTTACGCGCTTCACGAACCGTCACAGATGGGCGATTAAAGCAACATATAATTATCTAACCGCAGATCAGGGGCGTGACCTGAAAGCCTTCGTGGACTCACAGCAGGGCGGTGATAAATTCCAGTTCGTTGCATCGCACATGACGCCGCGTGGGGTTGCAACAGGTACACCATTGGTTAATGGCGCAGGGCAGACCGGCTATAACCTTGTTACAGACGGGTGGACTGTCAGTGTCACAAACATCATGCGCAAGGATGATATTTTAAAAGTTGGTAATCATTCGCGGGTCTACAAGTTGGCGGCAGATGCAAGCAGTAATGCTTCAGGCCAAGCCACGCTGGTGTTGACTACGCCATTACGCACGGCGACAACCGATAACGACATCATTACCGTTCGCGATGTACCGTTTACAGTAGTTTTCTCCACTGTTCCAGAATTTTCCGTTCATGCACCTCATTACTACGCTATAGATATTAGCATGATAGAGGAATTTTAATGCCTGCCCGTGGGATGACTGCGGCAGCGATTGCGGCGAGTGCCAGCCAGCAGCAGCGCATCGTCTATTTTGTCGAATTATATTTTTCCACTATCGAACGCGCGACCACATGGGGCAGGAGCATAACGTGGGGCGGCAACACCTATATGGCCGGGGGTAATCTGCTTACCCTACCCGACATTGAAGAGTCAGTTGAGATTCAATCCAGTAGCGCCAGCGTCGTTCTAAGCGGCGTCAACCAAGCAAATATAGCCATTGCACTTACTGAGAATTTCATCGACAAGCGCATGGTTATAATGCGGGGGTTTATCGGCACCAACGACCAACTTATTATTGATCCGGTAATACAGTTCGATGGCCGCATTGACGGCTGGTCATTGTCCGAGGATGTTGACAATGGAACTTCGACCATCACATGGGTGGCGGCGTCCCACTGGGTTGATTTTGAACGTACCGCAGGCCGCGCGACGAACGACAAAGAGCATCAAGTTTTATTCCCCGGCGATAAGTTTTTTGAGTTTTCCGGCGAGACTGTTGATATTAAATGGGGCGCGGTCTGATGGGGTGGTTTAAAGACACGTTTTTAGATGACTTCCTTGGGTTTGATGATAGCGGCGGCCTCACGAGCGTTTTTGACGGCACGTCCATCGAGAAAAATTGGCTTAAACCGATTAATGACTTTTTCAACCCGCCTATACCCGAAAATCCGGGCGGCCAGCAAGACGTAAACCGCAGCATCCTTGCGACAACGTCAGGCGGCACTCAAGACATCCCCGTGGTTTATGGCAATCGGCGAGTAGGGTCGAAGCGCGTATTTCACGGCGTTTCCGGCACATCCAATGAGTTTTATTGGCGCGTCATGGTGCTGTGCGAAGGGCAGATCAGCGCAATACCTAACGTGTATCTTGACGGTGTTATTTCTACAGATGCAAAGTTCGGCTCCACTGTCACCATTGAAAAATATTTAGGGACAGACACACAGGCCGCAAGCGCGGCGCTGGTGGCCGCGTTTCCGGGGCGCTGGACAACCGCGCACCAGGGTAAGGGGCTTGCTTATATTGTTGTGCGGCTCACTTTCGATCCGGCGATTTACAACAGCGTGCCGGAGATTACCGCCGACATAATGGGGAAGCTGGTATACGATCCACGATCCGCGCTTACCGCTTACAGCCCTAACCCTGCTCTATGTATTCGTGACTATCTCACAAACACCAGATATGGCAAAGGGCTTGCATCCGTGCCGGACGCCGAAATTATAACGGCGGCAAATGTTTGTGATAGTCAAATACAATCATATTCCGGCGGCGCCAATATCAATATGTTTGAGTGCCACGCTGTTGTTTCTACGGCACAGACGATCAAGCAAAACATTGATCAGCTTCTTTCGTCTTGCCGGGGAATGCTGCCGTTCACCGGGGGAAGTTACAAGCTAATCATCGAGCGCGACGAGGCCAGCGTGATGAATCTCAACGCCGACAACCTTATCGGCGGCTGGTCGATTAACGGCGGCTCGAAACGCTCCCGCCTGAACCGCGCCAAGGCAAGGTTTATCAATCCATCGAAAAAATGGGAAGAGGATTTTGCCGTAACGGATTCTCCCGCGTTTCGCACGCTTGATAATAATTTATTGTTGGAAAATGATTTTTCATTCCCCTTTGAAACAAACTACTACCGCGCTTTGTACCATGCAGAAGTCGCGCTGAAAAGATCACGTCAAGGGTTGACCGTAGGCGTGCTCGCATCGCCGGAAGCGTTCAAAATCGAAATCGGGAATATCGTAGATATTACCCATTCAACGCCGGGGTGGACGGGTAAAAAGTTCCGGGTGACAAATATAAGTTTGCTGGTTAATGGCCTGTTCGGCCTGTCTTTAATGGAGCATGAACCAACAGTATATGACCGAAACGTTCCCGTTGAGGCACCTACCCCGTCTGACACTAACCTGCCAGACCCGCGAGTGGTTGCCGAGCCGACAATAATTAACGCATACAGCGGCGAATCAGAAATAATTTACGGTCAAGACGGCTCGTTAATCTCCGTGATCCGCGTCGTGGTGCCGGTATCGCCTAGCCTTTACGTAGTCGGTACCGAGGTTGATTATAAACTATCGTCAGAAACGCTATGGAAGCCCGCAGGGTACATCGGACAGAGAACGGAGACAACAACTAAAATATCTCCCGTTGTTGATTCAGCGCTTTATGATATTCGCGCCCGTTATATTAATGCAATGGGGTTTTATAGCCCTTACTACACGCTCACATCACACCAAGTTGTTGGTAAGACCACGCCGCCCCCGCCCGTCACAAACTTTTTCACCGACCGCCAGCCAGACGGTACGCGCACAAGTAAGTGGGATTACTTAACCCCGCCTGTTGACTTGGATGGTTTTTTGATCCGCTACCAACTCGGGACAAATCAGACATGGGCAACCATGACGCCGCTCCACACGGGGAGCCTTAAAACATCGCCGTATGAGTTTAACCAGCTTGCGGCGGGGACGTACACCATCGCCATTAAAGCGGTTGACACGTCGGGCAATGAATCAAGTGCTGTTTATTCCAACGTGACATTGGGCGATCCGCGATTAGCGGGGATTATCACTGACAGATACCCGCGCAATGAGGGGTGGCCGGGAATAAAAACATCCTGTTGGATAGACAACACAGGGTCACTTATAGCTAACAACACATCCACATGGGGCACTGGCCCTACAACGTGGACGGCGTTTAATAAGTGGGCGATGTCTCCCGTTACTCCGATCGTCTACGAGCACACAGTAATCGACCTTGGAAACGCTGTTCCATTTACGCCGCTCATTACCGTCACCGGAACAGGAACGCAAACCATTACAGTGGCGACTAGCTTGGACAACGTGACCTATACAGCGTTCGCCGCACCAGCCACAGTTACAGCAAGATATGTAAAAGTCAAAATTGAAATGTCTGGCACTGGCACATTGATAATTGACAGCATGATTATTTATATATCAGGACAGGTAAAAGATGAATACATCGAAAACGCTAACGTAACTGTCACCGGCGATAGAATAAATTATTTAGACGTCGGCGATTTCCGCGTGCTGCCTGTAAAAAGTTACGCCGTCATCAACTATGCCAATCTTGCCTTCCAAAACCTCACCCCTGTAGCTAATGAAAACTGGCAGTGGACTGTCGTGGAAAAAAATATAACGACTGGCGTTCGATTTAATGTAACGAAAAATGGGGCGCTTGCAAACCTTCCGGGGACTGCACGCTGTGATTTTTATATAAAAGGCCTTTAGCCTACTGAGGATTGTAATAATGCCGTTACCAGTTGACAACCTGACCACGCTACACCTCGACGCTGCAACAGACGATCCAAGCCAAGCGCGGGTTGAGATTTTTAATGCCGTAAATAAAATCAAGGAAATTATCGCCGTACTTGATGACGGCGCAGGCAGTGGAATAAATGCCGATCTTCTTGACGGCATTAACTCGGTGTCATTTGCGCGAAAAGATTTAGCCGCCGAAACATTTGCTGGTGATTTAAAATTAGGTGGCGGTTCTGTTGCGGCATGGCCTGCCACATGGAGCGTTGTCGATGTTGGTGATTTCTCATCTATCGCCTCAAGCCCGTCAGGCGTTACCTACGTTTCTCATAATGCATATTATGACGGTACAGACTGGATTGCCAAAACCGCAGGCGCGGCCTCAAGATTACAGTTTGAGGCTGACGGGACAGACGCATTTTATACAGCGGAAAGTGTCGCTGCTGGCGCAATACTGAACTTTAAGCTATCGAGAAAATCCACTGACGTGATAAGCGTGAAATCTTTCGGGGCCGTAGGTGATAACGTCGCCGATGACACCGCCGCTATACAGGCGGCTCTTAACGCAAAATCCGGGGTTTTATTGCCGAAAGGGATCTACAAGGTAACGGCTGCGCTCCGGTTTAATGATAATAACTTCTTAATTGGCGAAGGGCGTGGCAGTGAGATAAGGGCTACCCATAACGGCGCGGTCATGAGAGGGAAGGACGTCACAACAGCCGCAACAACAAACGTTCGCCGGTTTCATGGAGGCGGCAGGGATTTCACAATCAGGGGGCCTGGAACCGCCAGCGCCGCCAGCATTGCGCTGGATATGCGGGGGTGCACGATGTTCAAGTGGTTCAACGTCTACATCACTGCGGTGCAGACCGCCGTAGTACAGGGCTATGGATACAGTACATATTACAATGAATATTATGGTGTGGACGCAAGCACTGTTGTTTACGGCTACGATAACAGCACGCTCGGAAATGAAAACCTTGTTTCGGGTGGTAGGGTGAATGACTGTACGACCGGGACAAGGGACGCCGACAACAGCCATAATAAATATATCGGCCTAGCGATTGAAGCTTTTACTGGCACAGCGCACCAAACTATATCTCCTGCCACGCAGCAAATGCAATACCTATGCTCACGAATCGAAAACGGAGCTGCCGCCGGGACAGGGTTTGGTATTGACGCAACATCCCAAGACACCCAAATTATGTTCCCTCAAATAATTAATATGGCGACGGATATAAGTAACGCCGGGGTAAGAACAAATATTATCGCTTCTGAAAACTGGACGATTGCAAGCGGTACACGAATAAAGTACCACCAGAAAGTTACGGTAAATATTGATTTCCCATCCATCGCCGCACAATCGACGAACGATCAATCCGTAGCGATAACCGGGGCGCTGTCAACTGACTCGGTTTTCGTCACGATAAACCAGACATTGGCTGACGGGTTAATGTTAATGGCATACCCTGCCGCTGGTGCCGTAATCGTTAGGATGGCTAACGTGACGTCGGCGGCCATCGACCAGGTGAATTCTACATTCACTATTGACATCTGGAGGCATTAGCAATGACCCCAGAAGATATTGAAAAAATTGCCGACGTGCTGATCGAGAAAATACACGAAAAGAAACATACTTTTTGGGTTGACCCCGAATCTCATTATCTCGACCACAAGGCAATGAAGGAACATTCATTCACCCACGCCGATGAGGCCGATTTGCGACAATTGATCGGGATGTTCCAGACGGCGCGTGGATTGTTTTTTAAATCGTTTGTGGGTCTCGCCATTATTGGCGCGGTCGCCTTGGCCGGGTATGGCGCGTTTAAGGAGCTAATCAAATGACAGTCAACGATGAAGCTGAATATTACAGCATAAAAATCGGGTAAACACGAATGACAATCGACGACAGAATGTCAATGATGGATCAGATAGCGGTTGCCGACATTGGCGAACTGCGGCAGATCATTTCAAGGTTGGAGCGTATGGAACAATCCCCTGATGTTGCCGACCTGATAGATACGGCAGAAGAAAATATCGAAGCGCTGGCCGGGCTTTACGGGGATTATTGATGCCCGTCGATTATGTCCCAGAAACAGCCTCACTGTACTTCTACAGTAAAGGTGAGGGGCTGGGCGACCCGTGCATCGGGATAATTTCGGTAAAGCATTCCGAGACTAACGTTATTTTGTCAGGGGCACACGGAAAAATAAACCGGGCGGACATGAGGGAGATGATGGCCTTGTTGCGCGGAAAAGGAGTAAAGAATTTGTATTTTTATCGCAATGACAGGCACATCGCCCCGCTCGCGACGATAGTGGAAGCGGGGCCATTCACTGGATATTACGAGATAAAAATGTCGGAATTTAGCAAAAGATTCGGGGACGCGGCGAAGTAAACGCATGATTGTTGGCTCTATCGACGCGCCGCTGGTAAGGGCATGCCTTATGCCGTGCCGATAATCGACGGGCCTATGGCGGGGTATTACATGATTGATACGGAACAGTTTAAATGACCTCGTTCAACTCCCCGCATGTACGCCGCAAATCCGACAGCACCGATTTAATTGAGTTTAAACGCGCAATATCCATCATTACAGAAAAAATTTTATCGTCAACCGACGAAGAGCTTAAGCATATTTTATCAATTCAAAACGACTTATTAAAACTGACGTTGACGCGTATGCACGAAAAGGGGCGGGGTAAAATTATGGAAACATTGCGAGAAAAACAATCCAGGTTTGCCGTAATGGTGGCAAAACTTATCTCACAGGCATCGGCGCTTGGGTACGAGGTTACGCTAGGGGACGCTTACCGCGATCCAAGATTGCATGGGGCGATAGGTGAGAAAAAAGGGTATGGACATTCAAAGTCGGCACACAAGAACAGGCTGGCGATAGATTTAAACCTATTCAAGGATGGTGAATTTCTGGGGGACACGGAATCACATAAACCCCTTGGGGAGTGGTGGGAAGCGCAAGCGCCGGAATGTCGATGGGGTGGCCGCTTCAAGGACGGCAATCATTACAGTTTTGAGCACGATGGAATCAAGTAGATTTAAACCAACAAGAGGAGATATAGCATGGGAAATCAAACAAGCGTTACCGTGGGTGCATTGGCTGGATCACTCGCATCATTGATGTGGTGGATTATAAGTGAAACCACCACCATAACCGCGCCTGAGGCTATCGTTGCCGCAAGCGTTGTGCTGTTTAGTGCGGCACTGCAATACCTGTTACCAATCGGCGGCACCAAGCCCAAGGAGTAAACAATGAGAAATATCCAATTTAATTGGCTGCTGGCGCTGGTGGCCTTAATGTTATCGGCCTGTGCAGTTATGCCGCCAGCCGACACCCTCAACAAACGTGCGGCTGTTTTTGAGATTGGCTACAGCGAAGTATTGAGTACGGCAATTTTATACGACAACGAAGGCCGCTTGACGGCTGACGATAAAATAAAACTTAACGGTGTATTTGATCAGGTCGACGCGGCACGCATGGCCTTTAGGACGGCGTTAATAATTGGTGACAAAGCCAAGTTTGACTCCGGTATTTCAGCGGCGCTTATGGGACTAGAGGCAGCCAGGGCTATCCTAATCGACAAACAGAGGGTGAAATAATGGGTGCGGGAACGCTGTTAGCGATTGATTTAATAAACACACTCTTAAAGGCCGCTATAAGGGCTTCCGATCTGCTGCAAAAAGCACAGACCGAAGGACGTGATGTAACCGATGAGGAAGTGACGGCGTTAATGGCCGAGACTGACGCGCTAAGAAAACGGTTTGGTGTATGAGCTAAGATCAATCAATTGATTATAGAATCGCCGTGGACATTTTTATGGACATTTCCGGCTATATAATCAACATTTATTTCTATAGCATTATGTTTTAATTGGAATTTCATATTATTATTAGCTGGACATTTTGGTGCGCACCCATCGCCACCACTCTAGCGAAAAAAACCGCACAAACCCATTATGCCGCATAATTTCCAGCCGCATATCGGCCACATCTTTCAGCGGCGGGAGCGGGGCTTTATTGGCGGCGGCGGCGAGTATCGCGAAAGATTTTATTATGTTGTCGGTTTTCATTTCTGTGCCACGTTTTTTGCCACGGTGAGTGCAATTGTATCAAAAAGTCGTCTCAAAAAAAGCGTCTAATACTTGCCTAATCTACATCCTAAGTTATTGATTATATTGACCGTCAAAAAAATGGATATTAGACAAATAACCACTTAAGTTATTGATATTTATCATTTGTAAATGAGACTGTTAATCACTGGGTCGGCGGTTCGAGTCCGTCCCGGGGAGCCATATAATCAATAACTTAGCTGATTTTGGCCCTGTTATTTTTTGATCATTTTATTGGATATCCAATACTTTAGCGTTTAATAGGGGTCACTTTGACGGGTGCACGCTTGTAATGCCGCTCTAAAGTGGCCGCATTTTTGTGGCCTAAAAGCTTATCGTCGGTTGATTCGGAACCGGCTTTTGCCCTTAGGTCATGAAACGTGAACCGCTCGGTAATTAGACCATCTTTCATCGCCTGTACCATTCTCCTCTGCCACATGGTGCGGAATCCATCGCTTGTGTAGTGTTGGCCTTCGCGGTTATAGATCAATGCCAGTGTGGATATTTTGGTGGGTAAGCTACGGCACCGGGCAATGGTTGCGGCAAGATCGGGGGTACGATCAAACAATAGTACGCGACCTGTTTTGCCGGTTTTAACCAATAAACCCGCCTCCGTCCAGTCGCCCAACCGTAATTTTATTATGTCGGCCTGCCTAAGCCCGGTTGTAACCGCGATATCCATCGCGCATTGGATCGGTTCGGGCATGATATTGTAAATAGCTGTGTAATCCGCATCGCTCACATACCGGGTACGGGGGTTTTCCGTGTTACGGGTGACTAATCGGCAGGGGTTGCGCTCGGTCATGCCCCATCGTATGCAGTGCTGAAAAACATCGGAAAATGTGCCTTTGATTTCCCGATTCGCGCTAACAGCGGGGCGCTTATCCATGTAGGCATAAATATGTG
>Ga0114930_10005573_pt1 | contig 10332 bp, 5 predicted proteins | sample AnhtaG_FD_87300 | JGI IMG/M metagenome (GOLD analysis project Ga0114930, IMG submission 87300) | Deep subsurface microbial communities from Anholt, Denmark to uncover new lineages of life (NeLLi) - Anholt_01485 metaG | ecosystem: Environmental > Aquatic > Marine > Oceanic > Sediment | place... | reverse complement strand
TATGGTGTTGCGAATCAGACACTCTGGCGCACTTCGGAAGACCTGCGCAACTGGGAGTGGGGCTACCTGCTTCGCCTGTGCAACCAGGAGCAATCGATCCTTGATGGACATTCTGATGACGTGCTCACCGCAGAGTTCAGTCCGGACGGGACCCGCATCCTTACGGCATCCAAGGACAAGACCGCAAGACTGTGGGATGCGGAAACAGGCATCGAGTTGCGATCCCTCGAGGGCCACACGGAGCCAGTGTATTCGGCCCGATTCAGCCCGGACGGGACCCGCGTCCTAACCCAGGCGTTCCGCAGGCACAAGATATGGGATGCGCAGACCGGCGCCGACCTGTTCACGCTCAAGGGGCACGCGGACCTTGTCCATGGTTCCGAATTCTCCCCGGACGGCAAACGGATACTCACCTGGTCTCGGGATGAGACCGCGAAGATCTGGGACGTGGAAGGAGGCGCCCAGCTTGCCTCACTCGAGGGCCACTCCGGCGAAGTGCTGTCTGCCGCGTTCAGCCCGGATGGAACGAAAGTCGTGACCGGGTCGTCGGATTCGACGGCAAAAGTGTGGGACGTTGCAGCGGGTTCCGAGCTGGTTACACTTGAGGCCCATTCGCAAGCGATACGAAGCGTCGATTTCAACGCAGCCGGAGATCGCCTTGTCACACTATCAGATGACGCCACGGCCAAGGTGTGGGATGCGCGGACCTGGACTGAGTTGACCACCCTTGAAACCCAGTCGGACAGGGCGTACCTTGCCGCATTCAGCCCGAACGGAAAAGACCTGCTCACCATGTCGGCTGACACGACAGATGCTGAAGATCTATGGACTCTAAGAACCGACGTCATGGCAAGAGTATGGGACGTGGAAACAGGGGGCGGGCTGTTTGCATTCAAGGGCCCCTTCACCACGGCAACTTTCAGCCCGGACGGCGCGCTTATTCTCACAGCGTGTTCGGACAAGACGGTCAACATATGGGACGCAAGAACAGGGGATGAGCTGATAACACTTCGAGGCCATGCCGCGGCCGTGAACTCACCGAACTTCGCCAAAGACGGGGCACGCTTTGTCACGGCCTCAAAAGACCACACAGCAAGGGTCTGGTCCACGCGTGCGCTTGAAGAAGTCCACGCACTCAAAGGCCATTCTGGTTGGGTCTACGACGCATCGTTCAGCCCTGACGGCGAACAAGTGGTCACCGCGTCGCATGATGGCTCCGTCAAGATCTGGGACCTGGACTCCGGCAACGACGTCCTCACGCTGGCCGTTCCGGGATATAGGATGCGAAGCGCCGCGTTCAGTCCGGACGGCGCCCTTCTGGTAACCACGTCACACGACGCTACCGCCCTCGTATGGAACGTGGCCAAAAGGGAGATCGTCACGCGTCTGATAGGTCATCGCGGCCAATTGACCACGGCCGCCTTCAGTCCTGACGGGCAACATATCCTGACAGCCTGCTATGACAGGACCGCCAAGGTATGGGACGCCAGATCAGGGGCCGAACTCATGACACTTGAGGGCCATTCGGACCGCGTAAGGTCCGCGCTGTACAGCCAAGACGGCCGACGCGTGGTTACGGCCTCCGAGGACAACACCGCGAGGATATGGAATCCGGAAACGGGTGCGGAACTGCTCGTGCTTAGCGGCCATGAAGATGCCGTGTGGCATGCCTCATTCACCCCGGATGGGAAGAAAATTGTGACCACCTCGGCCGATCGTACGGCCAGGATTTGGGATGCGGCGACCGGCAGCGAGATCAACCAATTCGCCGGGCACTCAGGGACTGTGAATGCGGCGGCAATCATCTCCGATGGCACCCGGGTCGTGACCGTATCTGAAGACGATCGCGCTGTGAAGCTCTCTGACATCGAGACCGGGGACGAACTCGCGACACTCCGCGGCCACGAGCAAGGGGCACGCGCCGTTTCCGTAACTCCGGATGGACGCCGGATGGTTACGGCATCGTTGGATTGTACGGCAAGGCTGTGGGACGCGGCCCCATGGTGCATCGAGGACCTGCCCGGTGACGAGTCCATGACCTGGCGAGAGCGCTTCGAACTGTCTAAGCGCACCGCGCCTGACACGGGACCCAATCCTGGGCCTTCCTCCGGCACGCCGCATCATGTGGTTGTACTGACGCGCGAGGAAGTCAACAGGCGCCTTGGGAATCTCCTCGAGGTCTTGAGCGAAGAGGAGAGATCTGCCAGACCCGGGGACCAGGATGTTGGGGCGGGTCTCGAGGTGCTCGAGGGGCCAAGGCTGCGGCCCCTCACAGCGCTCGGGCTCGAGAAGAGTGACACGGTCATCGGCTTCAATGACATCGGGCTCAAGGGCCGGAGCGACGCCATTGACGCGATTGATGGATTCCTGCAAGACGCTCAGAAGGGCCTCGCTCCGCCGCTCAACATCTCGGTTATCCGGAATGGGAAGAAGAGGGTGATGGAGTTCGACTTCGTGGAGAGGACCCCGGTTGAAAAGGCGCTGGCCATTTCGTGTGCGTCGGCTATCGGCCTACTGAATACGTGCTTGAAGAGCCTGGACATGTTCAAGATTGAAATAGCCGAATACGAGCGCTTTGCCTCTGCACGGGCCGGATTCGTGAACGAAGGCCAACAACTGCACGGCCTCTTCGTGGGCAGCCTTATCGCGGAAACGCCCGAAATGAAATACATGGAGGAGGTCGTGTACAACCTCTACTCCCAAGTGGGCCTCGTAGAACGCGACCACATAACCGCCATTAACGGCGCCCAACTCGATAGCTTCGACACTGTCAGGCAGATACTCGAAGGGGCGTTGGACCAGGCCAAGAAGAGGGAGCCTTTTGACTTCGTCTTAGACGTGCTTCGTGGAAGGTTTCAACGGGTCAAGATCACGCTCACTGTTGAATGAACCCTTGCCATCCACGGGGATTTGTAGTGCCTTGCCTAATGGCGGCTTCATTTTCGATTCTGCGCTGGTTGTGGCTGCACGGAGATTGGGAACGGTAGTCCGGGCACTGAGTGAGGCGGAAAACGACCATAGAACAAGTAAGGAGGCGAATCATGATCAATCGAGAGAGGATGCTGAAATCGTTGTACGTAGTAGCGTTGGCGCCGCTGTTGTTCACAGCAACGGCACTGGGGCAGGATGATGTGACCATTTTTGGCCTGCTTCACGACCCGTTGGGAGACGCGCACCTCGAGATTTACGGGGACGAGCTTGTCATCTCGAACGTGAATGCAGACGGTCTTGACGGCGTGAGCGTCGTGACAGTCGAGAATGCCGGATATCTGGAGACGAGGCTGCACATTGACGAGTTCCTCGTGGGCACAACGTGCACCGGAACCAAATTCGGTTCCGTCAACGGCGTGCCGGGCCGCGTGGTGTGTACGGTGACCGCGGAAGTCGTGCTTGGTGAAGGTCAGCGCAATGCGGTCCTCATAGACCCGGGTTACTGCGGGGTCGGGGCGGACACGTATTCCGCATGCGTTTACAACAGCGGGCAGCATGTTCTTACGGTGCCCGGTCTTTCTGGGGCCAGCATTCTTATTGTGCCGCTGGACGGGCCCGGGAAGCCTCACAAGCAAGACGGGGAGACCGCGGATGCGCGGTGCGGTGAAGAAAGCGAGAATGGCGAGAAGGGCTTCCCAAACCCGGTATGTTCAAGCCTGAAGTTCCCGGAACCGGTGGGAATAAAGCTGGGCGACCATGATCAGGTCGAGGGCGACGTGGTGGCGGCTTGGCCCGAGAACCCTATGGAGACCGTCGATTATGTCTCGAACATAGACATCGTCCTGGCGATACCGGAAATACATGCCGGACTGTTGTCCAGGTTCTCGATCCTCAACCAGGGGATTGGGGTCTTCAAGAAGCTGCCGTACTACGTGCTCACCCAGGCAACCACCCTTACACCGTTGACCGATGGGCTCATTGTCGTCAATCCGATAGGTGTTGGCCCAGGCGGCGTGAAAGCCGACCTGCAAGACCACGTGGACGGGCGAGGCGCCAAGTTCGCGTCGTTCGGATGGGACCCTGTAGCCCCGGCCACGGGCGCACCCTTGCTCGAGGTCACGGCTCTTGGAACGGTGCTGGGAACCCCAGGTCTGGAGATCGGGACGCTTCGCGTTGCCGGCATGGGTTCGGAGTTGGAGGTCACGGCCGACTATTCGTCTCTGGGGCTGGACACGGTGACAGTCCAGATCTACGATCACGGATTCCCGGTGGTAGCGGTCCCCGCCCCTGTCGCAGGGCCCATCGCACACGTTCCCTCGTGGCCCAGGGGTTGTGTAAACGAGAAGGTCGGCCTTGACGGCACGTCGTTCCGCCTGACGTGGCCCGAAGCGATTCCCATAGACATCGTAGGTGGGCCGTCCGATGTGCCCGGAGACGAACTGGGTGTGCTTGCGCAAATCCCCTTCACCTCGATGGGGTCCATTTCGAGCATCAATATTCAGGTGGAAGATATTCCGGAACTCAAGATTACCCAGGAGTCCTCTGTGCCTCAAGACGAGGGGCCACTATATCCGTGCGTGTATGGCGGGCTGTTCAATGACCCCGCTGTGGGTGAAGGCCCACTCCTTGCAGCCGGCATGTCCTACTTGGATGAGGACGTGGCCAATCACTTGGCGGCATTGGACATGGCCGACTGGTTCGCGTGGGATATCGAGTATCTCGACGAGGTGATCGGGGGGACACTGCCCTTGCCGGGCGACGGATTACTGGATTCCTACCAGATGGCACTGGTCGAATATGTCTTGTGTCACCGCGAGTTCTGGGCCAACCAATCTGTCGAGGCCGACTTCCTGGCCAACAAGGCGCTGTTCGAGGCGGACGTGGCGTGGCTGGCGGCAAACGTGGACCCGAGCTTTGCCCGGCTCGAGGGCGTGGCGAACGTAATGGCCGCCATGTTGGGCACCAGCGAAGACATGCAGACCACCTGGAACGCCCTGTTCCTCATTTTCACCGGCCACGTGGTCGGCCTGCCGTCCCTGAATAATTATGTGGTGTTTGGCACGGGCGGCGAGCCCTTCTCGGCCGAGGGCGACCTGGACGGAGATGGCCTTTCCAACGCGGAGGAACTCGCCCAGGTTCTGGCAGCCGGCGGTGACATGGACACGTTTGTGATCGCCGCGACCGATCCCGGCAACTTCTGGCCGGGCAATCCCGACCTGCCCGTTGCCACGGCAGTGGGTCTGGGCCTTCTTGCGGGCGCGGTTGCCTTGGCCGGCGCCTTCATGGCGCGGGAAAAGAGATAAGTCAAACGACGGACAAGTTCAGTAGTTGAGAGACCCGAGCACGGCTTCGACAAAGGCCGCAAGCAGACGGTTGACCGGCGCCTCACCTTCACCCTGAGGCGGATACCGCATGAACTGTACGTGACCATCCAGGTACAGGACATTCGAGCCGCCGGGGAGGTGATTGTACATGGCGACGTCCGTGGATACGCCGTCGGCCATGATCCAGATCTCGCTTTGGGCCATAGCGCTCGCGGCCGGGTCGTTGATGTCGGTGATCATGAACCGCTCGATGCCCTCGCGCAGACGATACACGATGTTAGCGTCGCCGTTCCCGAGTCCGGGCGTACTTAGCTCGAGGTCGCTGTCAACGGCATTCACCGGCTCGGGGTCATGCGCTGTGAGGAGATTGAGGGCCCACGGCAACAGCGGCTCAATCAGCGCTTCCACCATCTGCTGCGGCCCCTCCCCAGAGAAGCCCGGCACCGGCAGCGGGACCTTCGGATCGTCCCAATCCGCTTTGTCAAACACCCAGCCCAGGTAGAGATAACTCGAGTCGATCAGTTGCTGCCCGCGCACCGAGCTCGTGCAAGGCAGCCCAAACTGGTTATTGCCTTCATCATCGAATACATGCCCGGGCGTCTCGACCGGGTCTGATGGACAGAACACGATGGCCGGGTCCGTGAGGTATTCAGGATAGACAGACAGGACCCTTGGGCCGGCGCCAATGACCCCCACAATCGAAGGAAGGCCGCTGCCGCAATCAACGGTGGGCGTCGTGGTGGCCAGCATCGGCGGCAGAAGCGCGCCCTCGGACTCATTGGCATACATCTTATACACGATAGCCCACTGCTTGAGGTTGCTCTGGCAACTGCTGCGCCGCGCCGCTTCCCTCGCACGGGCCAAGGCCGGAAGCAGGATAGCCGCCAGAATGCCGATGATGGCAATCACAACGAGCAACTCAATAAGAGTAAAGCCGCTTTTTCTCATGGCCCACAATCCTCATAAGCTCAGACAAAATACCACCACCGCGACAGGTCAAACCGCTCAACGCCTTGGCCCCTTGGCCGTGGTCATCACCTTATCGACCACGCTTGTTAGCAGTAATCCTCGCTCGCAATGTCGCCGTACAACATCCAATCTACCACGCGCCTGCATTTCTGTCAACGCGCGCTTGGCCTCGTCCATGATGGACGAGGACCGTCTGCTCACGGCGATGCGATGCGTTGCGTCGAACCAAGTCCGGTGAAGGCCGGGCCCGAATCACAACGGGACGGTCTTGACAGAGCGAAACCGGGGCCGAAACGCAAGAGGAAGAGGAGTCAAGTATGGTGTCTCCGGATTGTCCGGAATGTCGTCCCCCAGGCTTGACATCAGTCCCCACAGGACCTAGCATGACCATAGCTGACGAGGGCGTACGGTTGGTATTGGCCGGTGGGGCGCGCCTTGAGCGGCGCTGTTCTGGGGCCAACAGGGAACGAGAGGGGTTACACCATGCACGGATCGAGTTCGCGACGAAGGGGGTTCACGTTGATCGAGTTGCTGGTGGTCATCGCCATTATTGGCATCTTGGCGGCGATCCTACTGCCGGCGTTGGCGCGGGCCCGGGAGTCGGCCCGGCGCGCCAGTTGCGCCAACAACCTCAAACAGTGGGGCCTCATTTTCAAGATGTACGCGAACGAAGCGCCGGGGGAGAGCTTCCCGCCCATACAACTCGAGGGCGATCTCACAAACATGTACCTCGCCGTAGGTCCCATGATCCGCACGGTCTATCCCGAATACCTGACCGACCCGGCGATCCTGATCTGTCCGTCCGATCCGAACGATACGGTCGACACGCTGAAGGACGAGCAGGGCAACTGGATCATCATGGACCACTTCCCGGGCGCGGAAGAGGAGATGGGCGTGCGGGACGCGGACGCGAGCTACGGGTACTTCGGGTGGGTGATGGACCGCCTGGACGACCGGGAGGACTACAACTCCCAACTGGGCGATTTCCCGCTGCTGAGCTACATCGTGGGCACGGTGACGCCCGAGATGGCCGTCATGGACGTGCCGACGCAGATGGCCAAATGGTTCGAGCAACTGGCCGTCAAGTTCTTTGTGGACCTCAATGCCAACGTGGTGAACGAAGACATCCCATGCGTGCACGGCGGCGAGAACTGCGGCACCGGCGGCGGCACGGTCATCTACCACTTGCGCGAGGGCATCGAGCGGTTCACGATCACGGACATCAACAACCCGGCGGCGTCGGCCCGGGCGCAAAGCGAGATCTTCGTCATGTTCGACGCGCTCTCGGTGAAACTCGAGGACTTCAACCACGTTCCGGGCGGCTGCAACGTGCTGTACATGGACGGCCACGTGGCCTTCATCCGGTACCCGGGCGAGCCCCCGGTCAACGCGCCGGTGGCGGTGCTCAACGGGTTCTTTGCCGAGAATATCCGCTGACGGCCAGGACGACCTTGCCGGAGGTCTTGCGTTCGCCGATCAGGCGTTGGGCCTCGGCGGCCTTCTCGAGCGGGAAGGTGTGGCCGATGACTACGCGCAGGGCGCCCGAGGCCAGCCACCCGTCGAGGTCCCGTACCGCGTTCATCATGGCCTCGGTGTCTGAAGCATACGCAGACAGGTGGAACCCGGACACCGTAATGCTGTTCACGAGCAGGTATTGGGCCTGGACACTGCGGGGTCTGCCGCTCGCGAAGCCCAGCGTCACCAGCCGTCCGCGCGGCCTCACGCATTCGAGGCTCTTGACGAACACGTCGCCGCCCACCGACTCGATGACGAGGTCGCAGCCCCGGCCTTCCGTGAGGCGCTTGACCTCGACGCCGAAGTCCTGGTCCGCGTAGTTGACCGGGTGGGCGCACCCGATCGACCTGAGCAGGTCGCACTTGTCCTTGGTGCTGCACGTGCCGATGACCGTCGCCCCCACCGCCGTCGCAATCTGGACGAGGAAGGTCCCGAGACCTCCGGCCGCGGCCTGGATGAGGACCGTCTGGCCGGGGCGAAGCCGGCCCAGCGTGAGCAGGGCGTGGTACGCGGTGAGGTACTGGCAGGGGATGGCCGCGGCCTCTTTGAAGTCCAGGCCGGCTGGTTTGGCTAGCAACTGGTCGGCGTCGGCCACGGCGTACTCGCTGTAGCCGGCCGCGCACATGCCCATCACCGCGCCGCCGGGCTTCCATTGCGCGACGTCGCCCCCCACTTCCTCGATGACCCCGGCGACCTCGAACCCCGCGCCGAACGGCGGCTCGGGACCCCCAGGGTACAGGCCCCGGCGCTGCATGAGGTCGGCGTAGTTCATGCCGGCGAAATGGACCTTCACCAGCGCCTCGTTCGCCGCAGGCTGCGGCGCCGGCACGTCGCGAAGCTCGAGGACCTCGGGGCCGCCGTGACGCACAACCACGATGGATCGCATTACGGATGCTCCCAATAACCGTTCACGCGCCTGCGCAAGCGCAGCAAACCAGGCAAAACAGGAGCAAGACGGGGATCGTGCTCACTCGGCGGCCGACTCGGGACCCACCCAGCTCTGCGCGGTGGCTTTCTCGATCGAGGCGAGGGCCACGGCGTACTCGTGCAGCGCCCGCACCAGGGCGGTCTCCGCGGCCGTGAGCGCCAGTTCCGCGTCCAGGGTCTCGGTTTGCGTGCCCACGCCTTCCTGGAAGCGCAACTGGGCCAGGCGGCACCCTTCGCGTCCGAGCTCGACCGTGCCCTTTTCCTCGCGGATCTTGGCTAGGGCGTCTTCCATGAGAATGTAGGACCGGCGCACGTCGAGCTCGATCAGCCGCTTCACGTCGTCGCGCTGGTGTTCGAGCTTCTTCTGCAGCGCCTTGGCCTCGGCCATCTCATGCTTGCGCCGGCCGCCGGTGTAAAGGTCCCATTCCACTCCCAGCGCAACGGTCCATCCGTCCGGCATGCTCTGGCCGCCCCCGTCGGTGTTCGTCCAGTCCGCCGTGGCCGCGGCACGCGGCAGGAACTGCCCTTTGACGCGCCTCACGTTCCGCTCGGCGGCCAGGATGGCCTTGTCGAGCGCCAGCAATTCGGGCCGGTTCTGGTACGCCTGCTCGAGCAACGCATCTAGGCCCGTCTCGACCGGCGCCATGCCGGGCGTCCCGACCAGGCGGAACGGCTGGTCCTGCGGCAGGGCGAGGATGCGGTGCAGGTTCACCAGCGCAAGCCGTTGCGCGTTCTTCGCCGCCACCAGATCCGACTGTCGCGCTCCCACTTCGGTCTTCGCCCGCAACACCTCGAAGTTGCTGATCAACCCCACCTCGAGCATTTGCTTCGCGTCATCCAAGTGGCGCTGAAACGTCTTGACGCTGCCATCGGCCACGCGGACGATGGCGCGGGTCAGCAGGCAGGCGTAGTAGGACTGCTTGGTTTGGAACTCGAGCTCGTTGAGGATGGCCTGGCGCTGCCACTGCTGCGACGTGGCCAGGTAGTCGGCCGCCTCGATCGCCGCCCGGATCTGCCCGCCCGCATACAGCATCTGGCTGACGCTGAACTTGTCCGTCCGCGTATCCTTGTCCGGGAGGAGGCCGGAAGCAAACAGGTCGCCGACGATGCCGCCGATGGACGCCTCGAGGCCGTCCACATGGGCAAAGGCCACCTGCGCCTTGACCTGCGGCAGCAACCCCGAGCGCGCCTGGCCCACCTTGGCTCTGGCCGCGTCCACGTCGTCCTGGCTCACGAAGACCTGGGCGTTCTGCGCCAGCGCCATTTCCACGCACTGCCGCACGTCCAGCGTCAGCGCATCCGTTTCGTCCGCATCCGCCTCGCCCGCGCCCTCGGCGGTCCAGTACGCCGCCAATTCCTTCCACTCCTCCGTTGTGATCGCGCGCACGTCCCCTTCCGAGGCGCCTGCCGCCAGCGCGACGAGCGAAAGTCCGGCCACCGCCATGCATAGGACCCGCATACGCTTTCCTTCCTTCACCTCTCCCAGGTGATTGCGCATCATGATACCGCCCAAAGTCGGCAGGGTCAATGGGAACACCAAGGCCCCAAATCCGCAGGTAAGAAACCGAACGCATACGGAGCGCCAACGTAGAAGCGGCATCCTTGCCGCTTTTTCCGCACACCATTTGGCATGCGCTGCTTGATAGAAAGCGGCAAGGATGCCGCT
>Ga0114930_10005572_pt1 | contig 10332 bp, 7 predicted proteins | sample AnhtaG_FD_87300 | JGI IMG/M metagenome (GOLD analysis project Ga0114930, IMG submission 87300) | Deep subsurface microbial communities from Anholt, Denmark to uncover new lineages of life (NeLLi) - Anholt_01485 metaG | ecosystem: Environmental > Aquatic > Marine > Oceanic > Sediment | place... | reverse complement strand
CTTGAATAAGGAGAAGATTGGAGTGATTTTATCATTCTTATTGCACGTTGCTAGTTTCTTGAGCACTCTCGGGAATCCGGAGGTTGTTTTTCGCCAGGCTAAATCAAACATTTCCCTAAGATACTCTTTTTTCTCTGGAAACACTTCGGAAGACTTAATATGCAGAACGTCTGGAGGGAACAAGCCTTCCTTAACAGCGTCCTTCCATAGTTGTGTGCCATATGCAAATAGCAATTCGTTGCCGTTCTTTAAGTCTACCTTATTTTCATATAAGAAGTCTATCAGGTCTTTCGCATCCTGCCTTGTTTCCATGGGTGCGCCTAAAATGAAGGAGCCACAGGTGAGGATATTGTACTTATTGATCATGCGAAGTGTCTTGGCAATCCTGTCTTTCCATTCCTCAGGATGTGGATACTTATTGAAATACCTTATTATCTCCGGTTTGATATGTTCTATGCCTGTGCATACGACACAGAAATTCGCACTGCTCATAGTTCTCCAGAATTTTTCGTCCGGGATTGGCATTCCCTGGAAAGCGAAATCCATCTTAAGCTTCTCTTTTTTAATCAACTCCGCTATTCTCATCGCTCTTTCCGGAATTGTGGTGAAATTATCATCATTGAATATGATTCCATCATATCCCTGGTCATAAAGCTGTTTAATCTCTCCCACAACGTCCTCGGGGGTTCTGTATCTGAACTTCATCAGACCGACCCTGGTGCAGAAGGTGCATTTGAAGGGGCAGCCTCTACTTGAAGAGACAGCAGTCGCGGCTTTTGAGAACTTCATATTCAGAAGCATGCCATAGTCTCTATTTATATAGTCGATGTCCCTTCTTGGCTTATATAATTCATTTAAGTTGGTTGGTGAATTGCATTCAACAATCCCTTTCTCTTTTTTCGCTACAATCCCACATATATCCAGTTCCGCCTCCCCTCTTACGATTACATCTGCATTGTTATTGTTTTGAACGTCCTCCGGCGCTACGGTACAGTGAGCCCCGCCCAGCATAAGATAGATGTTCGGATATCTTTCTTTAATTTTCTCCGACAAGTAATAGGGAATCCTTCGAGTCCTGGTAAAAACGGATATCCCAACAACATTTACATTGCGCTTCTCGATCAGTTTGTAGATATCATCGAGGGTATACTCATCTGCGTCCATATCTATTAACGCTGAGTTAAATCCGTCTCTATTCAAATATTCGTTAAGATAAAGCAATCCAAGAGGCGGGACATAGTTCCGTTCCTCCCCGAATTTGTGTTTAAAACTCTGTGGGGGATTCACCAATAGAATATTATCTTTGTTCATAACCAATACCTTCCCAAAATTCTTTTATAAAGCTCTTCTCGTTAATTTCTCTCTTTTTCCAGTATGGGGGGCTCTACCGACTGGATTCACGTTCTAACCGTGAAACATTCACGTAAGATGGACTGCCAAAATCATCTTCTCGTATTAATTTCCTGAAATCATAACCTATAATTAACATTCTAATAAGAAAACTACCATGTGGAGTGAATTGAGTGATAACTCAAAAACCGGCGTAATAATATAATACATTCAAACCTAATAAGTCAAGCATAAATTTAATATACATTAAAAAAATTAAAAAAATATCCATTATTATAGTGGATTGATAACCCGCCAAGTATTCTGTTTATTGTTAAATTTAATTTTAATCAAAACTTTGGCAAATTTTGTCCCGAAGCTTCGGGAGAGGTGGCAATCTCGCCGCTAATATCTAATATTCAGCCATAGGCAGATCCGCCTCTGGCGGAAAAACTTAATTTTGCCCTATCACCCACAGGCAGATCCGCCTCAGGCGGAAAAATAATTTTTGCCAAAGTTTTGTTTAATAATAACTCGCATAGGATAATGGGACAACCTGTAATAATTCCGCTATCTTTTCGGCTATTGATAATTTATTCAACAAAAAGTATATGAAATATCTCTTTTATCCAGTATTTATGTGTCTTGGTTCTTAGGGAAAAATATTGCAGGATCGAAAATCCTGAGTCCTAACAAATGATAAATTTCAAGATTTTCAAAAGTGAATTTACACATTATATCCTTATTTGTTGTTAAAAAATCCTAATTACAAATTACCAATTACCAACTACTAAAAATAAAAGCCCGAATTAATATTCGTAATTTGTAATTGGTTCTTGGTTCTTAGGGAAAAATAAAAGCCCTCACGGAGTTCGGGCTTTTATTTTTTGTCAGTTGATTGGATTAATTTAGTGAGCATTTTCGCAATGATTTGGGATTCAGAATATATTCGTTCAAATTGTTCTTCAGTTATAATTTTTTCCTTTAACAAGATTGTTAAAATTGGAATGCATTCAAATAAGGAGCCGCGAGCAATATAATAAAAATTCATCTTATCCCGTTTATGATACCTTCCGGAACCTTCAGTTAAATTTAAAGAAATTGACAAAGCCGCTCTTCTTAACTGGTCTAAAATCTCATAGTCTGCATTTATATCTCTGCATAATTTACGGATTTCCAGAGCAAAATCAACTGACCTCTGGTAAATATCAAGGTTCTCAAAAGCGAATTTTTCCATTTTTTAACCATGAAAAATATATTTCTTTTACCAAATTACTAATTACCAATTACCTAAAACAAAAGACCGAATCATTATTTGTAATTGGTAATTGGTAATTGGTTCTTAGGGGAAAATAAAAGCCCGAATCATTATTCGTAATTGGTAATTGGTTCTTAGGGAAAAATAAAAGCCCTCACGGAGTTCGGGCTTTTATTTTTTGCGTCCCCTAGGGGAGTCGAACCCCTGTTGCAGGGTCGAAAACCCTGAGTCCTGACCACTAGACGAAGGGGACATATATAAACAATTTCGGTTGTTTAGGTTTTTCTCCTTGTTTTTAGGGTGGAAGACGGGAATTGAACCCGCGGCCCCCAGGGCCACAACCTGGTGCTCTAACCAACTGAGCTACTCCCACCGTAATAACAGACAAGACAAATAAATTCGGACGGTGATCAACACTGATTTCTTATGATATTCGCAGTAAACAACAATTTTTAAAATGAAACAATTCCAGGCAGCCGCAGTCTCTGCTGTTCAACGTCTCGTTCTATTGAAATTGTCTCCTCTCAGTGAGACACTTTTTACCTGTACGCCAGGAAGGACTCGAACCTTCAACCTACGGCTTAGAAGGCCGTTGCTCTATCCAGTTGAGCTACTGGCGCATCCAATCTCAAGCCCCGAGTCCTCAGGAGCGAAGTCAATTCTCATGGTTCACATCTTTGCCGCTTGGTCGGGGTGAGAGGATTTGAACCTCCGACCCCCTGCTCCCAAAGCAGGTGCGCTAACCGGACTGCGCTACACCCCGAATGGGTCATTTACATAATTTGTACTATTTTTAAACCTATAATGTATTAATATTTACCGAAAAAAGCAATTGTTTTCAGTTTTATGCTATCATCCTTAAGCAATAAGTCTTCGGATTTTACATTTTCATAATTTCCACTATCTCAGACTCAAAATTGCCTTATGTATTATTCCTATTACTCGTTATTCTGCGGCAGTCTTGCAGAGAACCGGATAGAAAACAAAAAAAGAAGTAATAACGTCCATGCTATAATACTGAATCCGCCAATGTAAAAATGGAGTTTCGACCCGACAATATCCTTACCCGTTGAACCGATGAAGAATATCATGCAAAAGAGAAAATACAACATCGATTTACACGGTTTCGAAAATGTTTTATAGTCGATGATGAAAAATGCCATAAATACAAATAACAATGTAACTAAATGGGCTTTCCATGTGATTCCCGATAGGAGATGCCCGATTAAAAAAACAGAGCTTATTTCTAATGCTGAGATTCCGGTATGCTTAACCCGCAGGCGGATAAGATTTGCAATAAAAAGAACAAATATCAGTAAAACCGACGATTTATAAACGGCTGCCGCTGCTGCTTCAGAAAGAGGGATATACCTGTAGTTATAATTCTGCTCATTGGTTGAGGGACGTGTCATCCGGTAAATGGTGCACGCTGCATTTTGGTTTTGAAAGCTGGTATCAACTTTGCCCTCCTGGAATGGTCGGACAATTTTGTGGTAATAGTCTGACAGGTCCTGTATGCCCGGCTCAATTCCGCGAAACATTACCGGCAGTATCAAGCACAGTAGGGATGTGATAATAACAGGGAGAATTACTTTTTTACCATTTCTGATTAAAATCCATACGACAAAAAAACCCGGGGTAACTTTAATAAATGAAGAGATAACAAAGAATATACCGGAGAATGACTCTCTTCCTTTGAAGCACAAATAGATTCCCGTCAAACAAAGCACAAAGACCACTAAATTCACCTGCCCTGCATTCATATTCATAAAATAAAACTGGGTAGAAAGAATTGTGGCAAAAATAAGCTGTATTTTCAATGATCTTCGTTCCGGATACAGCGTTTCAAAAATTAATTTTGTTAGGTAAATCGCAGCGCCGTATAATAAAGCATTAAAAAAATAGAAAAGCCCTCCGGCAATTTTAAGCGGCAAAAGTGCAAAAATCCGGAACAGAAATGCTGCGAACGGAGGATACAGGAATTGACCTCCTTCAGACGGGTCATAGAGTGGAAGCCCGTTAAAAAAGCTTTTCCCTGCGGTCCAGAAGATATTAAAATCCGTCCATACTTGTTGTTTTAAACCGTGCACTATTGATAGAGGAATAAATACTGCAATGAACATGACTGCGCACAGAATTTTCCATTTTGTCCACCAGTCTTTATGCAGTATATCTAAACCATTGATTTTCATAATAATAGAACATTATTTTGCTCGCCCCGAGTACTCGGGGCTAAGTCGCAAAGCTCACCAATAAAATTTAAAAAATATTTTTTGTAACTTTTTTCAAATATAAAAACTTTGCGACTTTGCGGCTTTGCGAGATATATAAATGGCATGCGTTCATTTATTAACCCCGAGTACTCGGGGTTTAATTGAAAACCAGATCGAGCACATAAAAAGCATCACCATCATCCAGACGATAATGCTGTATCCGCCTGAATAATAATGCAGCGTCGAGCCTATAACATCCCGTCCTGTGAGACCTACCAGCGCTATCAAGAATGCAATAAAATACATCACCGCTTTAGGGAAATTTTTGAGCGCTTTATAATCTACGGAAAAAAACGTCATGAAAATAAATATGAACGTTACCAGATGCGCCTTCCATGTAATTCCCGACAGGAGATGACCAACCAAAAATATACTGCTTATTTCAAATGCAGTTATGTCCGCTCTTTTTATTCTGAGAAATACTATATTTCCTATAAACAATATGAGAATCAACACAGAAATAATTTTATAGAACTCTTCAACCGTTTTTTCGCTTAAAGATGCGATTTGGTAGTTTAAATTCTCTGAATTGTCTATTGGAAGCGCCATCCTGTAGAGCGCAGCCGCTAAATTTTGATTTGTGTAGGAGGTAACCACTTTCCCTTCTTGAAAGGTACTCAGGAACGACCGGTTATATTCCTTCCAATCCTGCATACCGGTATCGAAACCACGCAGGAGAACAGGGAGGGAGAAACATATAATACTTGAAACTACAATAGGTAAAACCACGCTTTTCCGACCTCTGACAAGAAGCCAGCCGACAAAAAATAATGGAACAATCTTTATGAATGAAGCGATGACAAATAACGGTCCGGACACTCTGTTTTTATTTATCAAGAATGTATATATACCTCCCAGGCATACAATAAAAACAACCTCATTGATTTGCAGAAGTCCCATATTGTTAAAGAAAAAACGGGCAGAAAATAGTACGGCAAAAATGAGTGGCAATTTTTTGAATGGCCTCTCAGAATATAAAAGTACGAAAATCCGGTAGGTGAGATAAATGGATACAACAAATAACAATATATTGATAAAGTAAAAGAGTCCGGCTGAGACTTTTAAAGGCAGCAGGGTAAAAACCGCAAACAGCATTGCCGCAAAGGGGGGATATATAAACGGTCTTGCTCCTTCAGGTACATCATAAAGCGTGGAACCCTCAAGAAAATGCTTCCCGGAAAGCCAGAATACATAGAAATCACCCCCCGTATCCTGCTTACTGCCGTGAACAACGGACATCACAATACTGACTGCCAATAATAGCAAAAAAACTATAACTCTCTTTTTTGTCCACCAGTGTTTTTTAAAAAATACACTTTTTAAACGGTGTAACATCGTATTGTTTTGTCTTTTAATATCGTGAAATCCCTATGTATAGTGAATATCTTTTAAAGCAAATGTCTGAACCGCTGATCCCGCTTAGCGGGATCATTATTACGGAGAGCATTAAATAGTTTACATTTTATCATATAACTGTATATATTTGCTCGGCGAGGTATTCTTCACCTCGCCGGCTATAATATGCACAAAAAGTAAAAGAAGTCGAAGGTGAAGAACACCTTCGACAGCAAAGTAAAAACTATGCAAAATGCAAACAATTTAATGACCTGAGTAGTAAATCATCATTCATCAGTGGTTCAGAAAATTTAGTTACATTATTTATCCTGATTAATTCAAAAAATAGTATTATTTGTTCTGCTATCCGTTATTATTATATTTGCTGCAATAATCACCTCCAAATCCCGCCAAAAAGTGGTCACCTTGTGAAGGCTTCGGGAGGGGTGCCACCCATGCTGTCGTCCTGAACTTGGTTCAGGATCTGGGTTTTTTTAAATTATATTCTGATATTTTTTTGTTCTCTTATATATCCGGAGCGAAAATTTTCATTTTGCATTCTACATTTTTCATTTTTCATTAATTTGACGGTTATTTTTTAAACAATCTAAAGAGTTCCCGCCCTTTTTCGATAAAAACAGGAAGTCCATCTGGTTTGATAGTCTTATGCGCTTTGTATAAAATCAACTGATTTCCGGCTCCCTCGCAGCTTAAACCCTCATTATTTTCAAAGAATGACATCACCGAGCCGTAAAATACTGCGCGTATTTGTTCTTCATCTTCTCCCCGGAGAAAATACCGTTTTGAAAATTCGGGAAAAGATACAAAATCAATATCTTTGTATCCGAATGCGCCGCCTACCTTGTGGAATATGTGCTCGGGTCGCAGGTAAAATTCAGGAAGATTGAGTTTATCAGAACTGAAATACACCACCGTCTGGCTCACAGTACTTTGATGCTGCCCACCGCCTGTCGTATACCTGTAATCGAATACCGAAACTTTAGCGGCGTCCATCTCCTTGTTGAGAACATTTTTGATTTTTTTCGAATGACCCTGCGAAAAAAGATGCGTTTTCGAGAGTTCCTCAATAGCGGATTTCTCTCTCTTTTCGACAAACATGAACCCGTGCAGCACAGCAAACTGCTGCAAATCCGCAGTTCTTTGCTTGCCGCGCTTTATTCCATATCTGATCAGGATAACAATCAAAAACACAATCAGGACTGCGCCTAAAATTATGTAAGATAGCATGTTCATTATAGAAAAATCCTTTCCTTAAAGTTAAGAGAATTAAATTTAAATGTAATGAATTTGATGTGGGAAATAAAGTAATTTTTTATGAAACTTCGTGTTTATTTGTGGAGTTTCTTTTGGATTTTTTCGCTGGTGAGTTCCCTTATAGCGTCGTTAGCGATCCAGCGGGCGGCTTTTGAATCGATCTGCTTGATCTTTTCTGTCGTCATGATTGCCTTCTTATTCAGATTCAGATTTCGTTTGCCAATCTGACGCAGCGCCCAGTTTACAGCTTTTTTGACCATGTTGCGTTCATCCGCTGCCTCCTCCTGAATGCGTTTGAGGAACGGCTTAAAGACTTCATCCGGCGCCTTCTTATCCGAGACCGCCAGCCGCGCCATCAACACAAAACCGGCGCGCTTGACGAATTCTTCTTCCCGCAGGCTCCATTCACCGGCTTTGGTATAGGCAAACAGTGTCTTCTCTATCAGGTTGCTGCAGAGCTGGTCGCACACATCCCATGAATCAAGATCCAGCACCCACCGCTCAAGCTGGTCGGCTGTAACCTGCTTCGGATCGTCAACGAGACTCGCAAGAATCCGCGCCTCGTGTATCCCGGAGTCCCAGAGCTGCTGTGCAAGTTCGTGGTTTTTGCCGGTCTCCTTGCCCATTTTCCGCAGTACGGGCATCGACACTCCGAGCGTATTTTCAGTATTAATCCCGTACCGTGCCATTCCCGCTACGTTGTCGGGGTTTGCGAGGGATTTTAACCGGTCGATAATCTCTGCGATTGTCATGTTCAGGATTAATTTCTATTTATATCCGTCTGAGGGCGACCACGGTCATGTCATCGTGATCCATTTCGCCGTGAGAAAACTTTTTGAGTTCGGACATCAGGTGCTCGAACATTTCTTTCAGCGGCAGGCGACGGTTTTTCTTAAGGAATGCGTATAAACGTTCTTCTCCGAACTCCTGCTCATTGGCGTCAAACACTTCGGTAATACCATCGGTAAAACAAAAGATCACATCACCCCGGTTCAACCGGATATTTTCACAATTATATTCAATATTCGGCAGCCAGCCGATGGGCGGACCACCGGTTTTGAGCTCTTTAACTTTTTCTCCAGCGGAGACCACAACCGGCGGATTGTGACCGGCGTTAACAAATTCGTACGTATGACTGCCGATGTCGAGTATACCGAAATGGAATGTAATAAATTTTTCAGGGGTAGAGTTCTCACACAGGTAATTATTCAGGTTTTTTGCGATGCCGGTAACCGACCTGTCATATCTGGTGAGCGCCTTAAAATGCGACTGAGCTACCGCCATCATAAGGGATGCGGGAACACCTTTACCGGCGACGTCGCCAATCGCAAAAACCCAATTATTATCGTCGAGGGGGTAAAAATCATAGTAATCTCCACTGACCGCCTCGCAAGAGATATTGCAGCCGAATACTTCATAACCTTCGATTTCGGGTATTTTATGCGGGAGCAGGCTTTCCTGAATGGTGCGGGCAATGCTCAGTTCGTGTTCAATGCGTTTTTTCTCCACGATTTCGCTGTGAAGAGATGCCATTTCGATCGCCACGGTGGAATAGTTTGCCAGAGAGTGGAGAAAATCCTCGTCAGCATGGTCAAAGGCGCCTTTGCGTTTGTTCAACATCTGGAACACCCCGACAATCTCATCGTCCACTTTTGTGATCGGCAGACAGAGCATTGACACGGTGCGGTAGCCGGTCTTTTTGTCGAAATCAGGATTGAACAATGGATGCTTGTAAGCATCCTCAACATTTAAGGTCTCTCCTGTCCGGGCGACATAGCCGGATATACCTTTTCCAACCGGCATTCTGAACTCGCTTATCTCGTCTCCCAGAAATATTTTCGACCAGATTTCCTGCTTCTCCTGATCGACGATATATACCGTACCCCGGTCAGCATCGAGTCCCTCTTTTGCGATACGTAATATATTACGTAGAAGCTCATCTAATTCAAGAATCTTTATTAGCTTTTCGCTCGCTTCATTAAGAAGCTCAACTTTCGACTTTCTTAACGGCATTATGACACTTCCGGATTATTTATGGCAGCTTTTTTATAATTCACTTTTGATTTTTTTGCAAAGATATATTTTTTTAAATTAAAAAATAAAATATGTTTTTGAAAGATGTTTTTTAAAAAGTGTTAAAATCTTTACTTCGGGTTTATTTGCCAGGCAAAGACGAGACCAACTTAGGAGAAGGCGGCTACGTGATCGAAAACATTGGCAAATGTATATCCTGCCGGGTAGTACTACCGGATCATGTTGTTTAATTCATGTATTAACATCTTCAACTTCTTATTTGATATTAATATCCTGAATTATTCATAAATATTCTATCATGTGTCATATAACGTATAAAAATACATACAATAACTCATATTCCAACTTGTCATGTCGAGTCCCGAGTATTCGGGAAGACATCCCGCCGCGAAGCGGTGGCTTCGCCAAAGCTTCGGGATTTCTCCGCTCCGTCCCGAATAATAGTGTATTGTATGTATTTATTTTTATTATTATTCGGGACTTCGGTCGAAATGACAAATTCCCCAGCTTTTAAATTTTATGAATAGATCAGAATATATAAACCTTTTATATTATTACACAAAAATCTCTCCATTTCTGAACAGAGTATTTAATTATCGCAGTTACCTATTAATTGTAGTGGATAAAACCTCATAACTTTGAGATTTCTCGACTTATAAAATTTCGGGGACACAATACTGATTTCTTGACACAATGATATTAAATTCATATTTTTACACGCGGCACGTATAGCACGGATATCAGCGCCGGGATACCCGCATCAAATAATTCAGCGCGGCAGCCGGCGGCTGAAAACATAATTCCGCGAAGAAGACTATAACTAATTAT
>Ga0114930_10005571_pt1 | contig 10333 bp, 8 predicted proteins | sample AnhtaG_FD_87300 | JGI IMG/M metagenome (GOLD analysis project Ga0114930, IMG submission 87300) | Deep subsurface microbial communities from Anholt, Denmark to uncover new lineages of life (NeLLi) - Anholt_01485 metaG | ecosystem: Environmental > Aquatic > Marine > Oceanic > Sediment | place... | reverse complement strand
TTGAACGTATGCGACAACTGTATGTAGATGAAGGGTTACCCTGTGCTGAGGTAGCTAAAATTGTCGGGAAGGGTCGGTCTACAGTTCAGCGCCAGTTAAACAAGCTAGGGGTAATCAGACGCTAGGCTAAGCAGTGCCTAGTTTGAAAGGCTAACTATGCCCAAAACAATGATGGGGGGGCGGGGATTGTCCCCGCCCCCCTTTTTTTGTCGTTTATACGTTTTATACTCCCTAAATTGTTGGCGATCGCCAAGAATTTTTCTTCGGAAAAATCAGGTGCCGCGCCCCCTAGTGTTGAAGGAGCGGTGCTCCTTCAAAGAGAGGTGGTGCCTCTCTTACCCCTTCCCCCTTACCAAGGGGAAATATAGGGGTGGGGGAAACCATTGACACCCCAGAAAAGCGCTCAGATTTTGACTACAGAGCATCTCTCGTTGTAAAGTAGGGGCTCTCCTAAGTATTCAGTGGGAGAGCCCCTACTTTTTCGTATATGGGGCTGCACAAATCAAGCGTTTGTTACCCCAACTGCACATTCTGGGCCTTCGTTCAATCTTGGTCACTCGCCTGCCCCCGGGTTCTCCAGAGGGCATTAGGGGAACTAGGTTTCGTCGGTGGGGGGTGGCTTTGGTTGTGAAGCAGCTAGTGATTTTAACAGGCTCACATACTTGCGTCGCAGGCTCACATACTGGTATCGGGTCGCTCCATCAATGACACAATAGGTGTGCTTCTCCGGTTCAGCCTTGTGGAGCACAGGCTTAAAAAGTGTATCGGCAGCCTTCACCAACTCATCAAGCGAGCTGAGCGGTATAACCACCTCTCTAGCTTTGGCTTCAGGCAGCTCGTCGACGTCTGCGATCACATCCTTATGTTTCTTTTTGGCTCGCAGCGCCTCCTCATCAATGGGATGGAGTGGCCAAGGCTTGAACCACACGTTTAGCACGACTGATAACAGGAATAAAATGAAAATTACGCTTGCCACGATGGTGGATAAATTTCTTATCCCGGTAATCGATAGCCCTAAATATTTCTCAGGATTGGGGAGCATCATGCTCGTCTCGATGACACCGGGTTCAGAGTATACCAGTTCCTCCTCCCATGCCAGTGTGCCTCCTCCCAGTGTGGTGCTTAAGGTCTGGCTAAACTCCTCATCTACCGGTCCAAAAACTGTGTGGGCAACAGTATGGACATCGGCCTTGATAGTCAGCTTATGTGGAACAGAAACCCCGGTTTCTTCTGCGATAGCCTTGAACACATCGCTGAAATGGCTGAAGTCGTCGGGGTCCAGAGGAAAGGTGACGGTGAAAGGCCCGCTTTTCTCGGTGGGAGGGACAAGGACGAACGTTTTCGTCCAAGCCCCCGGACTCTCAAGGACGGCGTTTATTTCCACCTCCTCGGCTATTTGTCTCACTGGCACGTCGGATTCAAAACGGTAGGAAAAGGTTACCTCCATCCTGTCAAATAACTTGTAGAAGATGGTATCTCCCGGTCCCAGGGTCTTGGCTGATGGCGTTGGTGGTGGCGGAGGCGGCGGTGGAGGTGGAGGCGGCGGCGGTGTCGGGGGGGTTGGCGGTGGAGGAGGCCTGATGGTTATGCCACCCCAGGGGGAGTTCGACTTCAGACGTACGGAGTAATCAAATCCCCCGCCTTGCTCATAGGTCAGTTCACCAAAAGAGGTCCGTTGGGTACTGCCCAAACTGGTATCCACCTCAAAATAAGGCCCCGTTGACAGTATAGTCAGGCTCTGAGTAAAGCTCTCGAATATCGGGCCGGTATCAGCCGTCTCTATAGTGGTATAGACAACGGCGGTGATAGTCGTTGTCGGGCTTAAAGCAAGCTCGCTGGCATCCAGTGAGAAGTCAACGCTGAAGGTCCCCGTTTCAGTTCTTGCCGGGACAAGGATAATTTCTTCCGCCGCTTTACCCCGCTTGCGCAGAAGTGCCTTGACCTCTATCTGCGGAGAGTAGGTCTCCAGCTTATACTGTTCAGGCGTAAGCCAGTAGGTGAAGGTCATCTCAAACCGGTCAGTAATGTCGATAGGGTATTTCAGGGCTGATGGTGGACTTGCCGGGATTCTGGGGACTGCGGGGATTGCGGGGATTTCGGGGGTTTCAGGGGGTTCAGGGGTTTCGAGAGCGGTTTCAAGGGGAATATCGCCAAAAACATAGGAGGCAGTTTGATGGGCAACGTAATCAAATTCTCCTTTGTGCTCGTAATTAAGCACCGGGATTTGCTCCTCTATCTCAGTGGGGAGTGCGAATACCTTATAGACTCCACCTATTGAAGCCAGAAGAACAATTGAAATAACAATGAGAAATAATCTTCTCATACCAATCATACCAACCTCACCTGGCTTTTATTCTTGCCGATTCTATTTGGCGCTATGTCAAGCGAAGGAGTTACCAACGAGACCTCCTCCTCTTTCGCCGCTCCATCAACTTCTTTCGCTGCCTTGCCCTTCTCTTTCTCGGGCTGAGCGTAAGATTCATGTCTCTCATGGCGGTACCGATAAGCAGGACGGTGGGCATGGCGATGAAAAGGCCGAAGCCGAGCCGGCCGGTGGTGTATTTCCCGATGCGTCCCAGGACATAGCCCATGTCGGGCATATTGAAGGCTACCCGGGCAACGACACTGTCGGCGGGAGCGACATCCCAGTCAGGGTCTTCATTGGCGTCGCCCTTGGTGCGGAAGCCCAGGGTTGGTTCCTTCACCACCTCAATGACGCGGTGGCTGAGGAGGACGTCAGACTCGTCCCATGTCGGGTCGAAGGCGATGATGTCACCGACCTTTATCTCGGCGGGGTCAACCGGCTCCATCCATGCCAGGGCGCCCATCGGCATCGCCGGCTCCATGCTGCCGCTGTATAACACCGCCAGGCTGGAGGCAAAAACGGCGGGCAACAGGACGAAGAGGACCGCCATCAAAACCAGCAGGCCCACGATTATATGGCTGAGCCATCTAACCAGCCGCCTCATCCTATCACCCTCATTCCTATTGTAACAGGGAGCTTAACCTCCGTCCAATAGCCCACAAATAAACACGGGTGCCCTTTTCGGTGACACCCGCCATCAAAACCCCTCTGACTTTGTGCCAGCCCGAGGTCCGGTTGATTACTTCATGGACACCTCTATTGCATAAGGGCGAACATGAGGGTCATCTGTGTCTCATCGCCCTGGTACTGGTTGGGATTGCTGGTGGGATCGAAGGTAACGCTCATCTCGAGCTTTATGAAATCACCGATCGGAACGGGCAGCCCCGGTATACCGTGAAGTTCCAGGTCATTCAGGGTAATCCGAGGGTCAGTGTCCATATTGGCCATATAAGGCGCGGTACAGTATTGTACATTACTGATGGTGTAGACTACAGGAATGCTGAAGGTCTTGAATTTGTCATAGTATGTCAGGTAGTTGATTACCAGCATTTCGTCCTTAGGGATGTCAGTATCGTTATCAGCGTCGATGTTATTGATGGTGCAGTAGACATCGAGGTGGTCTCCCGGTAGACTGCCCACGTTTCGCACCCAGACCAAGGAAGTAACGGTGTCACCCACGTCGGCTTGGGGCAGGAGCCAGGTTTCTTCAACGCTGTCCCCCAGGGGGTCCTCCCCGTAATCTTCAGCGTAACCACCGGGATACTCTGGAGTAGTATAACCCGAGCGCATGACTTCAGGAGCTTCATCGCCGAGCTGCAAGTCAAAGCTGCCTGTCTCCAGGTAGTTGCCTGTGCTGGTCTCAATATCGCTGAAACTGGCATAGGTACCCACCGCAGCCAGCGAGGCTACAACCAGTATTACTGTCAGTGCCAACAAAACCTGCTTCATAATCACATCACCACATCTATATTGTGGGTTTAACCCCCTGAACACTATTTATGGTGGAGGTACCTGCCCCTCCCAGGCAAGCAAGAACTCGATGTCAAAAACACACTTATCTCCCATATAGGCGTTGGTCGGCCAGTGGTCCCACTTAGCCTCCTCCGGGATGCTTTCATCGAAGAAGTAAAGGCCGAGGTCATCCTCATCGATGTCGGGAAAATGAAGGCATATCAGCAGTCTGCGGAATTCTCCCATCGCCCATGCCGTCTCCTGGCCGGGTTCCGCCTCCGCGGCATGGGCGGCGATAAAGAGAGTGTCACCTGTTTGCCAACCTACATCAATGGTAGAAAGCGGAATGGTATATTGGTGAATGTAGTCGGAGATATCCTTGTCGTATTGTGTATCGTCTGGTGGTTTGTTATCGGGGTTGGAGGTATATGGGAACTTGCCCCAGCCCTTGAAATCCGTCGGCTCGACGGTATCCACGTAAAGGTGGCTCTCACCCATCGGCCACGAGTAGGGTGTGGTATCGTAGGTGACGATGAGGTCTGTTCCCACGGTCTCGACGGTGACTTTGCCGACGATGAATTGCTTGCCGGCGACGAGGGTCGTTTTCATAAGTGGGTCGCCGATGGTGTAAGGAAAATACGTCCCCCAGCCGCCGCCCTGTGTATTAATTTGCGTGGACGCGGGGAGAAAGCCCAGATCATACCACTGGCACGCAATTTCAGCCAGCTTGCCCTCGGCTACCAGTTCTTCAAATCCGTTAGTGCCGGTAGTATCGTCATCGTCGGCATCGTACCATATATCTATCTCCACGAAATTAGCCATCGCCAACTCGGCCGGACCCAGTGTGTCGTCACCCGTGTCCGTCCCCAGCCCACCAACGTACACCGGGTCTCCATCAGCGTCCTCACCAACACAGCCTCCCTCCTCAGCCACCAGCTCCGGCTCCGCAGTAGCGTTCCCGGAAGTGGGGGCGTCTTCAATGGACACCAGGTTCATCAGGTGGAGCCACGCCGTTCCGTCCAGGTTGCCGACGTTTATCACCGCCATCTCGTGCTCATACCAGGTACTGGGGCTGGCACCATTGACCTCTATTGGCCCACCGCTCAGCTCAATCATCCTGGTGCCGGACTGCATGTGGTTATCGATACTGTGCTCTACGTCATAAAAGCCAGCCATTGTGCCGCTTACCACCGAGCTGCCGACCGCAACTACCAGCACCACCGCCACTATTACCGATGCGAACTTTTTCATTAGACTATATTGCTCCCGGTATCCTGCTTCTTATTATAATCCATCTCACCTCCACAGGAGAAGGGAATTTATTTTGGGTTTTACCCCTTTTAATTCCCCTCTCCTTCAAAGGTGAGGCGCCACTCCCTGTGGGGTGGGGGGTGCCCTTACGGGCACCCCCTCCCTACAAGGATAGCCTACTTAAGGAACTTTACTCTGGAGCAGTTCAAAGGCCATATCGAAGTGCACTCCGTCCGCTTGCATGGCATTGGTCACCCAGTCATTCCACTTGCTCGTGGTACCAGGGAAGTAGTCAAGGGCGAAGTACTCCTCAGGAAGCTCCTGCAGGTGGAACACTATGTGCACCCAGATGCCATTGCAGTTCGGTATCTGCCCCAGCTCGAACTGCTGGCACTCGAGCGTATTGAGCTTGCCTTCGAATACCGTTGTCCAGTCCAGATCGAGACTTACTGGTGGCTTCGACTCGTGAGGCCAAGGACCAGCGATCTGTATAAGGACGCCAATGTGCTCCGCCAGTTCACAACCCTCACCGAAGGAGCCGATGCCATCGACTACTACGAGCGTCCCGTCGTCCAGCTCGCCGGCAATGCCGCCGTACTCAGCGACATACTCAGGCTCGGTCACCGGCTTAGGAAAACCGGTTCCTTGGACTCCCTCTACCCAACCGCCTGCGGGTGGTGCGGGTGCGGCAACCTCATTACCATCTACATCGACCCACATATACAGTAGCTTGGGATAGACCCAGACGCACTCAAGGTTCTTGACGTGTAGATACGCCCATGGCACAAACTGAACGCCCTGTCCCCAGTTCTCCAGGTCCATGAAGTAACTCTTATCGGAGCAGGGCCAGGCACCCGTGTATTGGATGAACGCTGGGACTTGGTCGCCGTTGTACTCTGTCATACTCTGATCGCTCACCGTGAGGTCGAGAGACCCGGTCTTGAAGTAGTTGTCCGGGCTGACCTCGATGTCGGAGAAGTCAGCAAAGGTGCCGCCCACTCCAGCAGCAACCAAAGCACTGATGACCACCACTCCTAAAATAAGACTTTTCATTTTGCTTTTCACTCCTTTCTTTTATGATTTGCCTTGTCGCCCTGTCGACCCCCGCTTAGCTTCGGGCTAACCGGCAGGGCATAGAGGATGCTTTTTTGGTTTTTCTACTCTCTACCTTCCCGCTAGACATCACCTCCTTTTAAATAGTTATCGGGTAATATTTATTGGGGGGCTGCGCCGCCGCCTTCCGACAGGTAATACCCAACACTCCTCAGCCCAAATATATTGACATTGGCTAACTTACTGCGCAGGCGGCGTATATAGAAATGCAGGGTATAGCGGCTTATCTCCTTGCCTCCCCACACCTCACTTATAAGCCGGGGGTACTCAACCAACCTGCCTTTATTGAGTATCAGGCAGGAAGCAAGGCGAAATTCAGTAGGGGTGAGCCCGTTTGAGCCGTCCCCCCCATTGTCCAGGTGCTTTTCAATTTCCAGCCTGGGATTGTCTCCCGGCGGGTCATACCTCGGTCTCCGGCGGAGCAGCGAGCCCACCCTGGCCACCAGCTCACTGAGACTTGGTGGCTTGGTCATATAGGCATCTGCCCCAAGCTCAAGCATATCCACGGCTTCCTCCTGGCTACCGATGACGATAATGGGCAGGTAGGAAGCCTGTCGGATTTGCACGTAGGGGTCTTCTCCGTTCACCATCGGCAATTCCCTGGCCAGGATAATCAGGTCAGGGTATGCTTCATATAACTTCTTTAGCCCATCAAAGGCATCGTTAGCCCTGGCTACCCTGTACCCTGCCTCTTCCAAAGCTGCGGCTGCTTTTACCGCTAATGCTTCGTCCTTCTCAATAACAAGAATCCGGTCGGGTTTGATGATGTCACCTCCATGATAAACACTTGCACTATCTGGAAGTTTAGCATCATAAAGTCCAAATTATGGTGTCCAAGGTGCGTACAGAGGTAACAAATTAGTCCAATTTTGGTGCGGATTTGGTCCCAAATCAGTGAGAAAACGAATCGGTGAGAAAACAAAAGGGCAGGCTTGTACCTGCCCTTAGTCGTGTATGAATCGTCTTTACGGCGAGATTAGGTATGTGTGATAAACTTGTAGCCTACCCCGCGCTCGGTGTAGATCATTCGTGGGTTGTCAGGATCATCATTGAGCTTTTTACGGAGGCGATGGATATATCTCTTCGTAAAGCTCAAATCAGTGACATATTCCGAGCCCCATAGCTTATCTATCAAGCCACGATGGGTAAGCACCCTGCCCTCATTTCTTACCAACTCTGAGAGCAGGTCATACTCGAGGGGAGTCAGCTTGACTTGCTTGCCTGAAAGCAAGACCTCGTGTGTGATGAAATTGATGATTAGTTCGCCGCCAATAGAAACCAGGCGCTCCGGTTTGAAGCCAAGTCCCTGGGTGCGACGGAGCAGTGCTCTCACCCTGGCTAAAAGCTCGATAGGGCTGAACGGCTTGGTAACATATTCATCAACTCCCGCCTCCAAGCCCTGAGCTCTGTCCACATCAGTTTCCGCATCAGAGAGGATGATCAGGGCGACATCGGAGAACTCACGAATTTTGACAACTAAGTCCGGGATTTCTATATCAGCTAAAGAGGAGTCTACCATAACCAAATCAGGCGACTCGGTTTCTACCATCTCTATCCCCTTTGACCCCTCAGCAACCGAGACAACGATAACTTCCGGGTACCTTACCTTCAGGCAGAAAGAAATGTCTCTAATGACCCGCTGATTTTCCTCAATTATCAGGACTTTCACCGTTCCGCCCCCGTCGTTGGTAAACTTTACCTTCAGTTCAAAGCTGAGCCGCTTTCGGAACTCACAAGGCTATCAAGCTACTAAGGTGCGAAGTTAAAAACACTCAAACACGATTCACCGTATTACCTGTACGGTCATATCTTGTCCGCATACGGGCAATAATAATACCATTTTTACCATTTGTCAATAGGTCTAACTTAACTTTTCTTACCAAGTTGGGACTTCTTTACTATGACTATCTACTAATGGAACCAGCCATATTGGGTGATTGGGTAGTTAACTAAAGCAAATTACCACGGAGGTGGGCTAATTAAAGAATAGATGGAGAAGGATATGGTAAGTGACAACGAAATAGGGCCGATGTTAACGGTAAGGGAAGTAGCCCGGCTAGCATCAGAATAGCTATTACTAAACCCAATCGCTTACCCATTAGGTGTGTTTGGCCATGTTTTTGAAGATATTGAGGATGGCAATGACGGTGCGTTGTACCTCGACAGGTTCTTGTGATAGCACACTTGCCACAAAAGCGTCCAATTGTCTACGACTGAGGCTGTCAACCTCGTTGGAAGGGTGGGGATGCAGGTAACCAGCTAAAGTAAATAGCTCACTCTCACCAGTGCTTAGAGGCTTGGCGATTTTGCTCAGAATCCGGGCTGAGGGGAAACGCTCTCCTCTCTCTATGCGACCCAGGTGTGATGGGGAAACACCTGAAGCATGGGACAAGTCATGTAGCGTCAGCCCGCTCATAACTCTTTGCTGTTTAATTGTTCTGCCTAAATAGTTAGGTTCCAAAGGTACCACCTCCCAGTTTTTTGGTTCATGTTATGGGAGACCCCGCCAGCGGAGTACAAGGAGAAAAAGTCCACCAGCGGGGACCGCTCGCTGCTCTTCGGGAAATACCCCTGCTTGCACTCCAGGCAAATTCTGTGAAGCATCTGCTATCAAAGTATATTTGACATTCGCGGCAGTAGCTCTCTTGGCACAAAATGGGTTTGAATGGGCACCATGAACCCTTGTTATTGCTCAGCGTACTGAATATTCTTTCTGCCTGAGGCATATCTTCCACCACCTTCGCTGATGTTGGCCCGGCTCAATTAATGACCTCGTTGGCTTTAGTCTCTATCTCCTTTTTCCTTTCAAGTCGCTTATGAGTTTAGTTATACCAAATCCCAGAATAAGCAGGAGCCCTGCCGTTTCCAGACTTAAAATTACGATATTAGGTTCTCCTATCACGTGTTGACCGTACCGCCAAATATTGGAGAAGTGCCACAGCAAGGCGGAACTCATGCCAATTATTATTGTGTAAACGAGAAAATCCTTTATATTCACCCTGATTAATTTGTCTTAACATTTATTGGTGTTCTACAAACTGGGCACCTTAGTAGCTTATTGCTTCTTACTTCGCTTACCTTGACAATCAAATTAGCGCGACACCTCTTACACTCGACTTTGATCTCGTTGATATATCCCTCTTAAGGGACATTGTTGAGTGCTCAACCTATTTAAGCTTGACCAGAATTACTATGACCCCTGCAATTAGCCTTAAGAACACGACTGTCAATTTTAGCGCTAAACCCAGTAATGGGGTCATGCCTATTCCTAATCAAGTGAATTTGGTCATTGTCACTGTCGCTACGTAGCGGGACAGACTCTTGGCATTGGCAATGGCAGATGTCCTTGCCGCAGGCAGAGCAGATTAGCCCCTCTTCATCACAAACCCATGTAGGCTTCCTCAAATCATCACCTCCTGCGGTGAGCAATGTTTATTTCTTACTCCCCTTAGTATGCGCTGCGTCTAACCACCAAGAAGAATAGGTGTTATTATGTTTCCTTGGGATAAGGCCTACGGGAAAAGCCTCTCCCAGCATTGCTGGCACATACCTGAAGTGACCCCGGTTTGCCCCTTCCCGTCCTTCTCACCCATATCCTTTCCACACCAGGCGCAGATTATTTTGAGTTTGGTTGCCATCTTCATCCTTATTCATCTCAGTATGCTCTGTGCCTAGCCGCGAACAAGAATACGCCTAACCACCAGGAAGTAAATGAGTAATGCCACTACTATCATCGCGGCTATAATACCGCCAATCAGAGGCCAGTTTATTGGTGCTGGTGGCGCTGGTGGTGCCGGTGGTGGCGGTGGTGCCGGCGGTGCTGGGGCTGGTGCTGGTGCTGGTACTACGACGGGTGCCAGTACGGTAAAACTACCACTCAACCCATCCACGACCACACTGTAGCTGCGAGCATCCTCCCTGGATACGGTAAAACTAACATTCTGACTCCTACCAGCAGCAATAGTTACCCTCTTCTCTGCTTCCTTCACACCATTTATCATCAGGACTACGGTGTAGCTACCTTCCGTACCACCGGTGTTGGCCACCGACACCATGATGGTTACTGCCTCTTTAGGCTTAACCTCTGCCGGCTGGATAGAGAGATTAGACACCGAGACGGCGGCTGGTGCCAGAGGTGGTGGGGCGGCACGA
>Ga0114930_10005570_pt1 | contig 10334 bp, 6 predicted proteins | sample AnhtaG_FD_87300 | JGI IMG/M metagenome (GOLD analysis project Ga0114930, IMG submission 87300) | Deep subsurface microbial communities from Anholt, Denmark to uncover new lineages of life (NeLLi) - Anholt_01485 metaG | ecosystem: Environmental > Aquatic > Marine > Oceanic > Sediment | place... | reverse complement strand
TTGGGATCGCCATCGTATCGACGCTGGTGGCCGTGACGATGACCTCGTTGTCCGGGGCGAGGGAACAAGCACGCCGGATAGTGTGCTTGGCAAATATGCGAACGCTCGCCTTCGCTCTCGGGACCTACGCCAGCGAGAACGCCGATTGGCTGCCCCCTTCCGCACAAAGGTACGATGGGCGCGATCACCTTGAGCTGTCGGCCAACATCGTTATCAACCGAGAGGTTGGCTACGACTTGACTGAGCTTCTGGGGATGCACGTTTCCGAAGGAGCGTTCTCCTGCCCCAGTGTTCCAGCCCCTCTGGTGACCGATCCTGCAAACAGCGCCGACCTGGTCTTCGCCAACTATATCTTCCTTTGGGGCGCGGCGATCGATACGCCGCTGCGCGGTCCCCAGCGAATGAGCGGTCAAGGCGATTCGGTCGCCGTTGCGGACTTCACCTGGTACGCGCTCGACGATGACCTCGTGCCGGTCTTCGGTGGCAACCACGCGAAGGGAGGAACCAGGACAGGATCGATACCGGAAGCAGACTTATTAACGAACCCTTCCGCGCTGCAGTTCGTCAGGTTCCAAACACCGCGCCACCTTACGGGTTTGAACGCTGCGTGGCTATCCGGATCGGCTGCGTGGTATGAGCCGACGCGAAACAACTGGTCGGCGGCCGGTCCCTACAATCAGGCATCGGCACGCTATTCGGCGGTCTACCTTCCTTCGCGATGAGAAGTTGTAAACCGGCTTCTTGCGGGATGTGTGCCAGCCTGCTGCCTCCGATCCGCCAGTGAGGGCACATATTATAAGGGACCTGCCAACCACGGCAGAAACGCATCGAGATCATCGAGGTCGACGTCGCAGTCCAAGTCGAAGTCAAATACTTCGCAGCCCGAGCCGAGCCTCTCGCCGTTGTTGTCCGTGAAACATAGCTGGAACGCACCGACGTTGGCCAGGTCCACATCTCCGTCACAGTCAGAGTCTCCCGGCTCGCAGCTCGGGCTCTCCTGAATCGTGGTGTTCCCGTCGCCGTTCGGAAACATGTCATAGGTATCCTGAAACAAGTTGCGGACTAACACCACGGCCCGGGTCGTGCTTTCCGGATGTGGAATGAGCGCCTCAGGAATTACAGCTCGCACGGTGTCGAATGCGAAGCACACCGGAACCGCACCGAGCAATCCATCGTCGCCATCGAACAAGGACACGAGGTCCCCGTCAACGGTTCCGATGTCGATGTACACATCCACGTCCAAAAAGCTTGGATTCAAAGTCAAAGTGCTCTTGCAGGATGTGAGCGCCATGCCCTGCGCGTCGGCACCCAGGTCCACCCGTCCGTACAACTGTTTTAGAAACGTGGGGTCAGACAGATCGTCAGCCGCGAGAGTTTCACCTGCAAATTGCAGGCGAATGACCACGTTCCCGGATTGGCGATAAACCTCGACAAAGACTACGTCGGGCGCGACGCAAGCCCCCGGGACCGAAGGATCAGGAGCCATGAACACGTCCCCGACCGGATCATCCGAGGCGAACAATCTTGCTGTCGCGACAACCCACACTGACCACATCCCGACGAGCGCGATCGAGAATACCCGGCTTGACATCGGCTTGCCCCCAAGACGCGTGGCGTTCAGCTGAAGTGGTGCGAAATGCGCGCCAGATCCGAGGGGTCCGTATCTCGGCTGGGGCTGGTTATGCACAAGTGTCTCTATGCGCACACCCCATGCCCATAACACGGGCGCCTGTCTTGGCCGCGCCAGGCGTCACCCACGCAGGACACGGCCACGCCTCCCCTCCACACCGTGATCCGCCTCTGTAAACCCGATAATCCCGGTGCGAGCCGATACAACAATAATGCTACGATATCCTGAGTCAGCCGGTAACAGGATTTTCTGCAGAAAACGGTGACACCGTGACGTGGGTGAGGCCCTCTCGGCGGCTATTTCGCCGGTTCGGACGCTCCGTAACTCGCGGCCAACTCTTGGAGATCCTCCGCCTGCCTCGCGAAAATCAGCCGGATGCTCTTTGCGAGCTTCTCCGAGGCGACGCCGAACGCGACCGCGCCGTGGGGACTGCTGTGGGGTTCATCGGTTGGCGTGAAAAGAACAAGCAGCGCGGCCGCCGTCGGTAACGTGAGGCGATCGGCAAGATAGGAGTTGAGACCCCGCGTTTCGAACTCCTGCCAGCGCCGGCAGAACTTGATCCCCAAGCCGGAGCAACGCAACACATTCAAATCGTCCTGAACCGTACGCTGCGATAGATCGAGCACCGCGGCGAGCTGACTGGTATTAAGCGCCTTGCGGCCCTCAATAAGATCGAAGATGCGCAACCGCCGATACACCAGTCGCGCCTCGCCGATCAACTCGGACGCCTGTACGCGTCGCTCCGGTTCGCCAGCGGCTACGACTTCTGGTCGTGAAGCTGTACCGTCGGCAGCGTTCATCACCTCGCTGCCCTTGTGAAACTGCCGCAAGCCCGACAGCAGCGTCGCCACGGCCGCGGATAGTTCCCCGGGGGGAACGCAAGGTGCGACGGGTCGGTCGGAACTTCTGCGCGCAACGCACCACGCCCACACAAGGGATGCCTCAGCCATTGTCAACCGCAGAGCGAAACCTGGAATCACAGCGTCGATACGCCAGCGTCCGGCCTCATCGACGCCCATCGGCAAACCGTGGCGCCGGAGCAGGGCGATGTCCTGCTCGACCACCGTGGCACTCGTATCGATTCTGCCCGGCAATCCTGCAAGGGCCGCGGACAACTCCTGAAGCGACGTCGAACCGCTCCAGTAGACATGCTGCACGATCTTCAAGGACCGGATCCGTCGCTCATCCTCCGCTGTGAAAGGCGAGCGTTTCCTTACGTGTGTTGTCATGGCCATCGCTATGCAATGCCAGGCCACACTGACAGGATCAAGGCACGAAAACCGTGCATCACAGGAGGTTGGCTACCCTTCCCGCGCCGTTACCTGCGTTGCCAAAATCAGAGCCGCTGCCGCCACGAAGCAGCACCCACGCGGTTGAGCGTGCGCCCCTCCGAGCCTGTCGAGTCAAATGAGCCCAAACTCTTTGCGCACCCCACCCCTTAACGCGCGTTTACTCGTATCTGCAAACCCCTTTCGAGCGAGTTTCGACGAAAAATTCGGGAATTTTTTTTCGCCTCGGTACCGCGGACCGACAGCAGCCTCATCCAACGCGGACAACCACTCCAGGGATGGGCGACCCCGCTCCCCACGCGCCGCGAATCACTGCTCCGATGTGCAGCCCCGTCGACGTGTCTCTACTATTAACCAACCTAACAAACCGTTGACCCGCCGAGCTGCGCCTCCGGTGGGCTAACGTTGATTTTTTTCAGATCTTTTTGCGGGAGCATACTGCAATTTTGCGCCGCCCTGACCTCGATCGAAGCAGCGTAGACGGGGTCCTCTTCGGCACTCTGCAATATCGCAGTGTCAACGCCGCCACGCCTGTGATTTTGCTGTTTGCTTATCGGGCCAGGCGCGTTCATACTTATATTTGGATTGCATGTCCGTGCTGATCGACCGTGGCAGACTCGGGCCGCCCGGCCGACAGCGAGACGCTTCTGGTATCAGTGTTCGTGGAGTCGGATCGAGGTAGGATGCGGAGAGCAGTCCTCCCTGTTTTACCCCACATGGTAGTCGGGATGGAGCGCGCCGAATGGAGGCACGGACGCCGGCTTGTGTACGGCGACCGGCGAGCAACCGGCGTGGGTTGGTGGGGCCTCCGATAGGCGGGTGGACTCTCACAGCGGATAACAAGCTCTAAACGCAGGCGCAAGGACGAATCACTCATGGAAAGACATGAGCGGATGTGTGGAAGGTGCGCGCCATTAGCGGTCGCCCTGGCACTCATCGCCGGCTGCGGCAGCGGCGTGCTCGAGCTGCTCCAAGCGCCGTCGGCAATCACGATCGTCAGCAACGCCGATCATCACGACACGCCCATCAAACAGGCAGGAGGGCCTCAAATAAACAGGCGCAAGGAGACGGGGTCCATCGGGAGGCCCCGAAGCGACGGGGATCCCAACTACACGAGGGACAACATCAGGGCCCGGGCGCGGGACCATACTGCGCCCAGGTCCCGACCCGCCTTACCCGGACCGAACGTAGCCGTCTCTCCCCTTGGAAAAGGGGGGAAACAGGGGGATTGGGCAAGACTTAGAAACGCCGGCAATGCGAGTGTAGCAGTGGCCCATTCCCTCCCTCCTTGAAAAGGGGGGAAACAGGGGGGTTGAGCGAGACACAAAAAACGTAGCTAGAACCGTGTTTCACAAGCGAGTATCTGAGCCGCGGGCTTCAGCCCGCGCGGACGTTCGCGGCAGGAAAGAAAGACGCCCAAAGGCCTGAGAAGAAAGAAGAATGAACCTGGGTTTCGCCAGACTATCTATTCACCTCGGCGTGCACCGTACCACTCATCCTCACACTCCCTGGGGCGCCGGGGCGCTACTCACCCGGCGCCCGACCGCCTCGCCATTTAGGTGGTGGAGGTTCTTGCACTCTGGTGGGGCGGGTCCGCGAGCCCGCCCCATTCCAGGGAGCGTCACAAATCGCCGCCCTCGGTTCACACCCGCCCAAGCCTACGGCCTACGCAGCAGCAGGCGGCTTGGGCTGGGGGATTCGCTTCCTGACCACCCAGGTACCGGCCGCCAGCAGACTGAGCGACATAATAGCCAGGCCCCACTCCGAAACAGTGGGAATGTTGTTGCACGCCGCCTGCTCACAGGTCGTGCCCTCGCGAAACTGCCCGCCCATCGCCTCGCAGCCCGTTTGGGTGGTCTCCTGGCAGACCCACGGTCCGCAGCACGCGCCGAATGCGCAGTTCGGATCGATCGTGGCGCATTCCGAGTCCTCGCCGCCCCACCGCGATTCCGCGGCCTCGCAGCCATCCTGCGTCACGGCCTCCGCACACGTAGCGGTTGCGTCGTCGCAGCAGGCACCCGTCGGGTCACTCGGCTGGGGGTCACCGGCGTTTATGGGCACACCCGGCGTCGACTCGAAGCCCCAGGCCAGCGCCTCTACCTCCGCACCGGTGCGGAAAACTTTGATCCAGCCGTACTGGCAGTTGTTGTAGGCCGCGCAAAACGTGTTTCCGGCGGCGGCGCCGAGGTACGTCGGGACGCCCTCCGGGATGTAGGGGTATCCAGGGTAGTACAAATATCCCTTGTTCGAAAAACAGAACGGGTCCCCGTAGTAGATGCACTCCCCGATGCTTGGATTCGGAATCGGGTCACCGGCATTCATGGCGAGCGCGAACGCGGTGGCATTGTTGTGCTTGGTGGCCTGCAATTTGAGCCCCGCGTTTATGTACGTGGAGAACCGACTCGCGCTTCCACTTACGACGTTCTGCATCGTCGTCGGATCGTAGGCAGATCCCGGTTGGTCACTGGCGGGAACCGCAATGTCCAGCATGTTCAGGAATCCACCGGTACTGGTCGGCCAGTGGAAGTGGCCCGCCTCGCCGTGGGGCGGGTTGTCGAACCGGACCGGCTCGGCGTACGCGTACGTCCCTCCGGCGATCGCGCCGGCCGCCGCCAGCGCCTTCGCCGCCCGCTTCCGTCGTTCCTTCTTCTTCGCCCCCTCACCCTTCGACCCCCTTCTCTCGTGCGTTTTCTTCATACCTCACCTCCACCTTTACAGGAATTCCGAATGACGGATAGCGAATGGCGCACGCACCTGCATGACGGCCATGCGAGATCGCTATCTCGCTGCCTCTGTCTCACCGATCCGCGTAATATAGCACACGCGGGGACCGGTGTCAACCCATGTCTCAGACATGGCAAAAATATATCGGACGACGCTGGAAGAATACTGAATTGCGAATGGCGAATGGGGAAACCGACAATCGACACGAAAACGTCAAAACGTCAAAACGTCGAAACATCCGACATTCCGCATTCCCCATTCCGCATTCCCAATTGGCCCGAAGCGCCCGAAAGGAGGTGTACCGGAGTAAAGTAGAATTGTGAAGTGTGAATTGTGAATGATGAAAAGGGGACGGAAGCAATCGGAAAAAGGTGGCCCGCCGCAGACGGATCGGCTTACGCCGGCGACCGCGACGGGCCGGGTAAAAGACCTGTACATCTTAGCAAAAAGGAACACGAAAATGAAACGATTCGCAGCACTATTGGGAATCCTGACGCTACTCGTCGCGTCAAATGGTGCATACGCCCAGACGGACTACACCTGGAACGGAAGCACGGACACAAAATGGGAAAACAGTGACAACTGGGACACATTCGGTTTCCCGGGGGGAGGCGCACCGGCCCGAAGTGTCGACCGGGCCATCATCCAGGCTGACGGGGATTGGGATACGGTCTTGTTCGACAACAACTCCGGTCAGGCGGATTTTCAGAACCGGACGGTCGTCGACATCCTGCTCGATTCCAAGACAAACTCGGTGGCGCTTACGCTCCAGGTGACTGGCGACGCGCTGTTCGCCCTCAGTTCCGTAATGCTCATTGGGGACGACGAGGTTGACAACACGGCGACGCTGGAGATCACCGGCGGACTGTTTGCACCCAAGGTGATGTCGCTTGACTCGTCGGCCCGCATCGGCGAAGTCGAGGTCAAGTTGGGTGCGAACGGGCGGATGCAAGTGAGCGAAGAGACGATCGTCAGAGGTGGGATTGTTGTCGACGTGGCGGCCGGTGGGGTCATGGAAACCGGAATGCTGACCATCACTAACGGCGGGATCAACCTGCCGGCTCCCGAGTGATCGTCGGCGAGGGCAAGATCGAGTAACGAAGCGTCAAACCCTTGGCGCGAGGCGCCAAGAGTGAAACGTCAAAACGGCAGGAAAACGTCGAAACGTCGAAAAGTCAAAACCTGATAGCTGTCGGCTGAAAGCTTTTGGCTGATAACTGAAAACTGACAACTGACAACTACTATTTACGGAGTAACAAAAATGAAATCACGCATATTTGTAGCAGCCCTGGCCCTAGTCGGCCTGGGCATCCTCGACGCAAAAACCGCCAACGCGGTAGATTACTACTTCGAACCGGCCGGCGCTACCGCGACCTGGAACAGTGCTAGTTGGAGAACGGATGGCTGCGGAGGGGCAGTCGTCTTAGCAGTACTCCCTGCGAATGCCCATGCGGTCATCTGTTCGGGTAAGACCGCAGACGTGAACGCGGCCGTGGCAAATCCTCCCATTACCCTCAGGGTTGAGGAAGGCGGAGTAGTGACCATCTCCGGCTTTACGCTGCCGCTCACTGGCAGCGCGGCCAACGTGCTGTCGCATCAAATCGAGGGAAGGATCGAGTTAACCGATTCGAATGCTTCGATCCTCCTGTTTTCCAATAGTGCGGTCGTTGCCGGCGGCGGCAGGATTGTCGGGAACGGGTCGACGAACAGCCCGAGAATCCAGATCGGCGCTGACGACACGTTGCGACTGGACTCGAGGACGACGATCGAGGGAACCCTCACGATGATGGCGGCTACTGGCAGCGCCACGTTCATCAACGACGGGATCGTCAACGCCAAGGACGCCGACTATCTGGTAATGGACACCCTGACGTTGAATCGCGGAAGCGGTGGTGTGTACATGGTGTCCATTGCCAGTGGGTTCCTCCAGTTCACCACCAACGCGACGGCAACCGAACTGAGCAGCGACTTCCGCGTCGAGAACGGCACGCTGGACGTCCTGGCCAATCTGATCACCAGCGGAACGTTGTACAAAACAGGCGGAACCGTCGACTGCTCGACCGTGACCTGCGTCTTCGCCAACGCGGAGTTCCACTAATCGGCTCGCCCGTTCAAGCTGATGTATTGTCACACCTCGGTGATCAGCGCCTGACCGGGGTGTAGGCAGGACAAAGATCACAAAGGGCCCTCGATCCGCTTTTACAGCGGACCGGGGGCCTTTCTCTTTTTTGTTTCGATCTTTTGATCTCTTGCGCCGCTCCCTCACGGTCGCGGCTCGGTTTCGACTTTTCGACGTTTCGACGTTTTGACATTTCGACTTTTCGACGTTTCGACGTTTCGCCTTTTTGACGTTTCGACGTTTTGACGTTTCGACGTTTTCCTGCCGTTTTGACGTTTCGACTTTTCGACGTTTCGCCTTTTCGACGTTTTCACCCGTTCCCTCATCCGCCTACTGCGGACAGCTCGGTTTCGACTTTTCGACGTTTCGACGTTTCGACGTTTCGACGTTTCGACGTTTCCCTGCCGTTTCGACTTTTCGACGTTTTGACGTTTCGACTTTTCGACGTTTCGACGTTTACATCGGTCCCGTCATCCCCCCCTGCCACGCCCCCAGATCGCCGCCGTCCACGTCCCCGTCGTGGTCGAAGTCGAAGGGCGTGCAATCGCGATCAAACGCTACTCCGGGCGAGTCACCGAAGCAGCTTTGGAACCCGGCAAAGTCCGCCAGGTCACGATCACCATCGACTTCCAGGCTTCCGGCGGTCGTAACCCGGAACGTCACCATACCCGTCCCTACACCGTGCGCCGCGTTCCCACTGGCGAAGATGTAAGGGAGCTTCGCATGAAGGGAATCCACGCGCGTGGGCGAGCCGACAGCGAGCAGGTTCGATGTGGTCGTTGCGTGCTCCAGGTTCGCGACGCCATAGATATTGAGGCTCCACCGATGAAACGTCGCACTCCCGAAGACGTTCGTACCCTTACGCGCCTGGCCGGTCACGTACGCGATCCCGTCCTGCACCGCGACAGCCGACGCATCGATGATATCGAATTGTGCGACCTCATAGGGACGTTTCGGCTCTGCCTCGGGGATTTCGTAGATGAACAGGTGCCCTCGGACCCCATCAGGGCCCGCCGAGTCGTCGTTAACCGAGTATAGACGACGCCCCTCCGCGGCGACATCCACGCCTTGAAGGAACAGGCTCTCCGGGCACTCTCCGAAGAGGGTGACGGGATTAAAAGGGTCCGACACATCCCGGACAAGCCCAGGCCAATACCCGAATTTCCACACGCCGATAGCGAGAAAGTCGTCGGTGATCGCCCAATCGTCGCGCTGCGAACACAAATGATCCGCTGCTCCGAGCGCCGGCGTAGCTGGGTCGCTGACGTCAAACGTCCACATCCATTCCCCGACATAATACACTTCGTCGCGTCCACCAACCAGAAGCACATAGTCCTTGACTTCGAGCGTGCGCGCCATATGAATCGGCGCGAACCCCTCTTCAGCGGCTTGATAGACGTAAATCAGCGTCGGGTCCGTCGGATTCGTGAAATCGACCACCTCGAGGCCGTTGAAGCCCGCAGCCAGGTACGCAAAGCCGTTCTGGACGCGGACGTGGGCGTTGTACCCGCCCCAGCCCGGTCGCGTGTTCGCGTTGCGATGCGCCCCCAAGAATACCAGGTCGCCCGGGTCCGAGACGTCCAATGCGGTCACGCCATGCCATTGATCGGAGAAAAACAGCGTATCGCCCTCCGAGTCGATTTTCTTGGTAAAGGCCGGTGAGTGCCAATTGCTGAGCCGGACGGGATTCGCCGGGTCGGTAACGTCCACGGCCACCAGACCGTCGCTCCGGTCGAAGAGGTAGGCTGTCGTTCCCGCAAGCGTTAGCCCGAAGACGGGCGTCTGAGTGTTCAGATTGCCGATCGAAGTTGGATTGAACGGATCACTCACATCGACGGCAACGAGCCCCCGAGCGGTTCGGGGATACCAAGGCCACCGCCCATCCTCGAAATCGGCGATGTAGGCGATCCCGTTCGAGACGCCCACGTCATTCGCGCGGGTCAAGTCCGAAAACACTCCGTTCAGGTGGGGGCTTTGCGGATTCGAGATGTTCACGATGACCAGTCGCGTCTCCTCAAGTGTTGGAGTGCGGTAGGCCGTGACATAGGCGAAATCGCCGTCGACGGCCACGCGGGACGTGTCGAACGAAGTATCCAATAACAGAGGTGCGGCGCCCAGCAGGGCAGGCGAAAGAGGATCGCCCGAAAGGTCATAAATGTGCAGCTGCCTCCACAAGATCCGATCCTCCAAGTCCGTCCGAATGACGACGGCATAGAGGAGGTCGCCGACGACCGTCGTGGTATATACCCGCCAGACGAACCTTGAGAAGGACGGACTGTTGGAGGCCAGCCCCTCGGGATCGCTGATGTCGAGAATGTACCCAGCGCCGTCCCGATTACGCACTCCCCCGAACTCCAAGTAGGCGGCGCTTCCGAAAACCGTAACTTCGGTCAGAATCGCAGGGGCGGTGGTTTCGTGGCCGGGGCTTGGGTTTATACGCGTCGCAACCAGGCGCGGACTGCTGGGGTCGGAGACGTCGACGATGCTCAGGCCAATGTCATATCCACCCACGTAGGCATAATCCCCCTGCACGGCGATGTCGAAGACGCCGCTGCTTTCCAGGTCCAGCGAG
>Ga0114930_10005569_pt1 | contig 10335 bp, 6 predicted proteins | sample AnhtaG_FD_87300 | JGI IMG/M metagenome (GOLD analysis project Ga0114930, IMG submission 87300) | Deep subsurface microbial communities from Anholt, Denmark to uncover new lineages of life (NeLLi) - Anholt_01485 metaG | ecosystem: Environmental > Aquatic > Marine > Oceanic > Sediment | place... | reverse complement strand
TCGGTCGGGTGGAAAGTCAAACTGTTTTGTTTGTTTCGCAATACAAGCTTTTAATCCACATTCAACTACGTAACCAGCTAAATAATATGCTCCCGAATAACACCCTTTTTTTAATAGGGCTTGAGCATCACCTAATCTTATTCTAGCTAATTTTTGGAAGTCTCTTCTGTTCATCAAAAAGTTGAAACCTTACTAAGCCGGTGTTCATCATCCCGCAAAAGCACTGGTCTGTCAAACGCTAATTTCTGCGAAACAAATCGGAATTAACCGTCACAGCTACCCCCTGTGCTTCTGATTTTTGAATCTCGTCATTGCCCTCGGTGGCTGCAAACTTCATTCAAGCCAATCCCAGATAGGAGCCACAAGCGACAAGTCACAGATTCACTCGCCGATGATTTTGACAAGGAGCCTCTTTCTTCTCTTGCCGTCGAATTCACCGTAGAATATTTGCTCCCACGGCCCGAAATCCAGCTTGCCGCCGGTTACAGCTACGACTACTTCTCTGCCCATTACGCTGCGTTTCAGATGCGCATCGGCGTTGTCTTCAAAGCCGTTATGCCGATATTGCGAGTACGGCTTCTCAGGCGCCAATTTCTCCAGCCAAACTTCAAAGTCATGATGCAGCCCGGATTCATCGTCGTTGATAAACACGCTCGCAGTAATGTGCATAGCATTGCACAGCACAAAGCCTTCCTTGATCCCGCTTTCTTGCAGGCACGCTTCAACCTGTGGCGTGATATTGATGTACTCCCTTCTGCTGGTCGTATTGAACCAAAGCTCCTTCCTATAGCTCTTCATAGCTTGCCTTTCATACGGTGAATGTACTACCTTTCTTGGCTCAGTATGTTCGACACAACTTATGCCATTTTTGCTATGGCCGGCGATTGTAGCAGCTTTCGCCTTGTGGTGGAATAACATCTTGCAAATTGCAGCCCAGCAGAGTATCTTAGTTGCAGCAAGAAAGGGACTTCTATGAAAAAGGATACGGTATTTTGGGATGTCGACACGCAGTTTGACTTCATGCGAGCTGAGGGCAAGCTGTATGTGCCTGGCGCAGAAACGATTATCGACAAAGTAAGCTCGGTCCGCAAATTCGCACTCGAAAATGGCTTCTCCATCATCGCCGACATCGACTGGCACAGCACAGATGACAACGAAATCTCCGAGACACCCGATTTCAAGCAGACCTTTCCCCCGCACTGCATGGCCGGCTCACGCGGCGGTGAGCGAGTCGGGTATTTGGGTGACCTATCCATCGAATATGTAGAAATCGATCCGATGGCAGAGAACGCCGTGCGAAAGCTAATCGACAAAGACCAGTTTCACATCGTCATAAGAAAAAGGAGCGTAGACGTATTTGAAAATCCCAACACTGATATGCTTGTGCACCTGGTCAGCCCAAAGGCCGTGGTAGTATTCGGCGTCGCCCTTGATTTTTGTGTGTACTACGTACTGCGAGGACTCGCTAAACATGCCGACATCAAACTCTCTCTGCTCAAGGACGCAGTCAAAGGGCTCCAGACACGACCCGAGCAAGAGGTCTTCAATGAGCTTGAGCACATGGGCGTCGAGATTACTGAGTTCAGTGACATCAAAAGGCACCTGCAATGTGGCTGATAAACGGCACTCCCTCCCTTTTTACCGACCTCTACGAGCTGACAATGGCTCAGGTCTATTTTCAAAAGCAAATGCACGACACCGCTTACTTTGAGGTCACTATCAGACGGCTGCCGGAGCACTGGGGCTTTTTCGTCATGGCCGGCCTTAGCGAAATCGAGTCGTACCTTCGTGAGTTTCGATTCTCTCAAGCCGACATCGAATACCTCCACTCTACGAAAATCTTCTCAGAGGATTTTCTGAGCTACCTTTCAGAACTCAAGCCGGATGTAAGAATCAGGTCCTTGCCTGAGGGCACCGTGTTCTTTCCGGGCGAACCGATTCTTGAAGCAGCCGGCCCCTTAATCTCCGCGCAGATTTTGGAAAGCTACATCTTAAACATCCTCGGCTTCTCGATTATCGAAGCTACACTCGCCGCAAGAACGTCCATCGCCGCAAATGGCGCTGCGGTAGTCGACTTTGGCCTCAGACGCTGCCAAGGACCTATAGCTTCTATTCGTTCGGCAAGAGCAGCTCAGATTGCAGGCTTCAAGGCAACCAGCAACGTCTTCGCCGCAAGACAGCTCGATTTCACGCCCGCAGGAACCATGGCGCACTCCTTTATCCAGGTCCACGATTCCGAAGAAGATTCTTTCAGCAGTTTTGCAGAGACGTACGGCCAAAACGCCATCCTATTGGTGGATACCTACGACACTGTTGAAGGGATAAGAAAGACTGCCACAGTCGCAAAGCAGCTTCTAAAGGAAAAAGGTGTCAGAATAAAAGGCATTCGCATTGACAGTGGCGATTTGGTCAAGCTCAGCAATTTCGCCCGCGAGTATTTCAAAGAAAACGACCTGTCATTTCTAAAGATCTTCGTGAGCGGCGACCTTGACGAGTTCAAGATTCATGACTTGCTCAAACGGGGTGCACAGATTGACGGCTTCGGTATCGGCACGCGCTTCGCGGTGTCCCGATCCGCTCCCGCTGTCGAGATTGTCTACAAAATCGTTCAATATGGTAACAAAGGTCTATTCAAAACCTCACCGGACAAAAAAAGCCGCCCAGGCCGAAAGTCAATCACCAGAGTCAAAGACAAATTCTACAAGAAGGACATCATTTCACCTCTGAAATCCCAGCCCGAAGATTTGTTGAAACCGTTCGAATCAGGCGAAGACATACAAACAATAAAAGAGAGACTGGTTACCGAACTTTCTTGCCTCGATGATTCGATAAAGGCTGTTAGAGACCCTCGCAAGTACCCGGTTGAGCTCACTGTTTAGCAAATATTGGAGAACACTATTTTACTGCAGGTCTCACATCGCCGGCAAGCAGCTCGACAAGATCAGGATCCACTTCTTGTCTGGTCCAAGCGTTTCTTGGCGTCCGGCTCAGTAACAAACAACTTCTCAAGTTCCGCACAAGTATACTCGTCGCAATGTGCACAATTCTGTTAGCATTCTTATCTAGCGCTTCAGCAGTTTGCGATAGACTGCTTCTACGGTATCGACCATTCGTTCCGGTGCAAATCTCTCTTTCACAGACTCTCTGCCATTCTCGCCGAGCCTATTTCTCAAGTTTTCATCTTCAATCAGCTCTGCACAGACCTCTGTCAATTGCTCGACATTCTTCGGCTCAATCAGCCGACCGGTGCTTTCATTCACAACCTCTCTCGCACCGTCAACATCGAACGATATGGCCGGCCTGCCACACAGCATCGCCTGTGGTAGCGTCCTTGCAAGCCCCTCTCTCAGCGAGCAATGAACCAGTACGTCGGATGACTGTATCGCAAGCGGAATTTCGCTCGGCGGCAAGAGGCCGGTAAATCCGATTCTTTCAGCCAATCCCAATTGCCGAATCTGTTCTTTGTAATGGTCTGCGAGATTTCCGTCGCCGACAAATAGCCAAAAGGCATTTTCGAATCGCTTCGATAACTGCCTTGCAGATTCAATAATGTAGTCGTGTCCCTTGAGCATGAAGAGCCGTGCGATAGTGATAAGCACGATGGCGTTTTCAGGAATCTTGTGTTTACGCCGGAAATCGTCTCTGCGCTCTTGTGGAATCGGCTGCAAAAAATCCTCCTCCTCAATAGCCGAATAGGCTGTGACAAACTGTTCGGGCTGACCGATGCCGGCAGCAAGTGCCTGCTTCGTCATCGCGTCAGCAACGCTGATAAACAAATCCGTTCGCTTCGCAGCAGATTTTTCGATGGCGATGTAAAGCTTGTTCCGCCACTCGCTCTGATAAGGATGAAAAGCCAGCCCATGTATCGCATGTACTATTGCGGGCAGATTTTCTGCCCATTCTCCTCTCAGGCTGTAGCCCGCGAATCTCCCAAGTATTCCGGCTTTTGCTGAATGGGTGTGGACAATGTCAGGCTGGATACGCCGCAGGTGCTTTTTGATTTGGCAATAGCTGATGGAATCCTTGACAGGGTCAATGGCACGTCTGAGCTTGTCCAGGACTATTACGTCATATTTCTGGTTCTTGGTCTGGTCAAATAGCTCGCCTTCGGGACCAATGGCCGGCCCGGTGATAAGTGTGACATCGTGCCCCCGCTCAGCCAAACGTTTGCAGGTAATAAGGGTGTTCTCCTGCGCCCCGCCGAGTATCAATCGCGTTATTATGTGGGCGATTTTCAATATTCAATGCGCATCAAACACAATCCTGCAGCCGGGGCAATCGGCCCCGCTGCGGTTCGGTCCTTTGCTTCGAGAATATCATTTATTTTTTCCGGCTTCCATCTGCCGGTGCCAACTTCGACAAGAGTCCCAACGATATTTCTGACCATATTATACAAGAAGCTGTTGCCTTGCACATCAACATATACCCAACAACCTTCGTATCGCGTATTGCGTATTGCGTACTGCGTATTATCTAATACATCCGCGACCGGTTTTTCGCACGACGCACTACGCACAACGCGCGACGAAGTGGCATCACAGCGGAAAATTGTCCGCACCGAATTCTCCCGCTTATCTGCTGCCGATGCGAAGGATTTGAAATCCTTTTCACCCACCAACATCCTCGCTGCTGCGCTCATAGCGGCGGTGTCGAGTTTCCCCGACACGTGCCAGCAGTGTCTTATCTGCAGAACCGGTCGAATAGGCCCAGTAAAAATCGTGTAGCGGTACCATTTCCTTTTCACCGTCCCAATCACATCGAATCCGCGCGGGACTTCCACTGCTTCAACAATCGTCATATCAGGGGGAAGTCTGTCTGTAATCGCTCCGGCCAGATTCTCTGTCGGTATCGGCGAATCGATTTGGATAAGGCCGACCTGCCCCAGTGCGCTCACTCCTGCGTCCGTTCTACTCGCCCCGCAGACTCTGACTTTGCAGCCGAGCAGGTCTCCAATTGCCTCGGTAAGCACCCCCTGAACGGTTCTCAGCCCAAGCTGGATTTGCCAGCCGTGATATTCCGTGCCGTCGTATGCAATCGTAAGTTTTACATTGCGAATGGCCATCGTGGGCCCCGTTAGAGATTCTTCTCTTGCCCATTAGAGACTTTCCCTTTGGCCGTCTAATGAGCAGCCTCTAACGGGCTGAGTGCTCAGAGCAACTTCTCTGCGATCTGGATAGCGTTCAACGCCGCCCCTTTTCGCAACTGGTCGCCGGCAACCCAGATATTGATGCCGCGATTCTCAGGGATCGACTCATCCTGGCGGATTCGGCCAACGAAGATATCATCCTTCCCCGCAGCATCAATAGGCATTGGGAAACGGTTATTTTCGCGGTCGTCCAACACCGACACGCCTGGCGCCGTGCTCAGAAGGTCCCTGACCTCATCGGGCGTCATCGGATCTGTAAACTCCAGATTGATGCTTTCACAGTGCGCCCGGAACACCGGAATACGAATGCAGGTGCAGGTAATCGCAATATCGGGACAGTCGAAGATCTTTCTGGTCTCGTTGACCATCTTTATCTCTTCCAAGTTGTAGCCGCTCGGCCCAAGCTCCGAATTATGGCTGAAAACGTTGAACGCGATTGGATACGGAAAGGCCTTGCAGGTCGGCTCTTTCCCATCAAGTATCTCGCGCGTTTGGCTTTCCAGCTCCAGCATCGCCGACGTTCCTGCCCCGCTGGCAGCCTGATACGTGCTCACAACCATTCGTTTGACCGGATTCGCTTTGTGCAAAGGCCAGACCGGCACAATACCGATAATGGTTGAGCAGTTCGGATTGGCAATTATGCCTTTATGCTCCTGGATTTTCTGCGGGTTTATTTCCGGAATAACCAGCGGCACATCAGGGTCCATCCTGAACGCCGACGTATTGTCAACCACTACCGCGCCGGCCTTAGCCGCCACCGGTACAAATTCCTTGCTTCGCGCTCCACCAGCGCTGAATAGTGCTATATCGACCCGCCCGAAGCTGTCTTTTGTTAATTCTTCAACGATGTATTTCTTGCCTTGGAATTCGATTTCTTTACCGGCCGATCGGCTGCTTGCAAGCATTGTCAGCGAATCAAATGGAAAATCCCGCTCCTGGAGGATTTTCAAAAACTCCTGCCCAACCGCCCCCGTCACTCCCGCAATTGCCAGATTGCAACCCATGCTCAAATCTCCTCAGCTACTGTCATAAAAGGCTTCTGCCATAATAGTAATACGGTTCCCGCTTCACGAGATACGCGTACATAACTAAGGGGCAGCCAAACCAAGACTGCCCACGAAAACCTGCCAAACCGGATAGTCGGCTCAGATTATAGTCTTTATATCGGCAAAATGCAACAGTCTCTCGCCAATACACGATATTTATTGCGCTACTACTTCGCCTAGCTGTCTCTGCCAGACCTCCGCCATTACTGACGCCGTACCCCGCCAACATCCCATAAATATTTAGAATCACCCCCGTCGCCAAAATCAGACCCTTCACTTGAGCCACGGCAAAGTACTTGGTATAAAAGCTCAATATTCGCTGAATCATACGCCAGGCTTCAGACTCAAGACGCCTTTCCGCAACAGACACTATTTCACACGCAAATGTCGGGCGCTTGCCCCCACCAGTATGTTATTAGCACGGAACCTTTTCTGTAAGGGCGATACGTATTTAGCGTTGCGAAAAAACAAGCGGGGCCTATACCAAGTTAATGAGTATAGGCCCCGAACTGGTACAAAATCATCGGGTGATTGCTCAGCCTTGCATTAACGCCCTACTGCTATGGCCACAGCAGCTCGTCAAGGAATGCGTCCGCCAGAAGCGCATAGTCCTTGAAGTCGACCGCGCCGTCGCCACTCAGATCAACCAGAGAAGACTGACGATACAGGACGCCGTTGGGAACCGGTTCCTTGGTTATGCCCGGGCCCTCATATTGCACGTTCAGACCCTCGCCGCCACCTTTCTCGAACATCGTAACGGTGATCGGATGCAGACCGGCAGTAAGGCTGATCGTACCTGACTGCTCTACCATGCCATGCGTCCCGTCATTATCGACCACCAACGTACCGTCGATGTACAGTCTGCTGCCGTCATCAGATTCGGTGTAGAACGTATAGTCACCGGCTGTGGCTATGTCGATCTGACCTGTGAAGCGGAATCCAAAGTAGTCATTCTGAGTTCGCACGCCAATGTCGAAGTTGTCAACGTTGCCTACCACGGCGGTCGTCAGCGAGTCGAAGTCAGGCAACAGATCCCAATCGCCCTGGTAATACTCGTAGTTCAGGCCGCTGGCGCCAGGAGCGAAGAGCCAGTCGTTTGTCAGTATCTTAAGGTCTGGATAGCTGATCACGCAATCGCTGTTGAAATCGACCGCAGATTTCGCACGCGAAGGAACACATCTGGGCTGATACAGCCTGATGTCATCAATGTACAACATACCTGCACCACCAAGCTTCGGAAGGTTTCTATCACCAACACCAATATACATCTTCTTGACCTTTGTAACGTCAACGGGCGCAAAGTCGGCAAGGTCAATGTTCCACTGCTGCCAGGTATCTAACGTTGCCGCATCTGGATCAGGGTGGGGCACGGCCTTAACCTGACCGGTGCTATCTTCAAGAGCCACGTATAGCTGCTCAGCATCGTTACTGGCTATACCGATGTCCTGTGACTGCCACTGGCCCGTAACCGTACCACTAACAGTTAAGTCGGAGTACTGAGCCTCGCAGGTTGCGCCAGCGTTATGGCTAGTCAGCGCCAAGCCTACATAGACGGTAGAGGCCATTGGGATGTTCTGCGTGCCAATTGTTTCCCACGTGGTCCCGTCAAGCGAATGCTCAGACGTAAAGTCATTCCCGCTGCGGGTGATTCTCACCCAGTACGGCGCTTGGAAGCCGGCTAGCGCCGTGTTCTCGCTGGCCTGACCTGTAACGGGACGACGCTGGAAGGAAACCCCCTGACCAGGGGTGATGACCGTCATGGCGTGCACGGAATTCGCATCCAGTGTCTCGCGGATCATCACGCCAGCCTTGGCCCAGGTATTCGTGTTCGCCACGCTGAGCACCTGAACTTGAATGCTGCCGACACCCGACAGTTGCTTGTAGGCATAGTGGAACTCATCATGGTAGTTGCCCGCGCCGGCACCGGGAAAATCGGGAACATTCCAGATATCCGTGCCAGTAGCGGTCAGCGTGTAGAGGTCTGTTACAGGGTCATAGCTGAAGCTGCCAACAGATCCTGGCAAGCCCCGGAACCATAGCGTCAGGGATTTCATACCTTTTCTGGTGAAATCCTGTGGGAATTCAAAGGTCCGCTCGGTCTCTGAATAAAGGGCCTTGCCGGTCGAACCGTCGTTGAGGTACTCCATCGGCATCGACTGGTCGCCACCGTGAACGATAGTCTGCTCCGCATAAGGCTCGGCAAGGTAACCTACAGTCGAGCCGGTGCCGTTGCCACCGTAGGGCGGAACACCGCAGGCGAGATCACCGTTGTGACCCCATCCATCAGGCCATGCATAGAATATCCTGTTGCAGAAGTCGTCGTAGGCCTCAAAATCGTCTATGATAAGATAGTCGGCTACTGTGTAGCTCCAGACTCTGCCTTCGCTGATTGTCGCATCGGTGTTGAACTGATCGATCCGCCAGTAGTACGTCTGGTTGACCTGGACACCTTCGGGCGGAGTATAGCTGTTAGGATCAATCCTGCCTCGATATACTCCCGTGGTATCGGATGTATCGGCATCGATAACAGCGTCCTCATCGGTGCTGAAGTACACATCATGTTTAGCCGCCTTTTCTCCGGGCGACCAGGTGATGGACGTCGCATGTTCGATGTCCGCTGTTGACCCATTGGCTGGGTTCGGGTTCCACGCAAGCGTGGGGTCGCCTTGCATGACCTTCTTAATCTCGTTCACTGTCAACGCCTTCTTGTAAAGACGCACGTCGTCGATAATCCCGTTAAAGTAATCGACTTGCCACCCGTAGCAGCCTATCTGAAACGGGTTGGCGTTCGACGTGTTGAGAGTCCTCGCCTCGGAGCTAATAGATACGGCATTGGCATACGCGGTACTCTGTGCACCGGTATAAACCAGAGCGAAGTGGACCCATTCATTCAGGGAGGCGTAGGTGAAATCGTGGTCATCACCGCCCCAGTACTGGACACGCCAGTTGTTATTGCCGCCCATTGTTCTCAGGCAGAAGTTCTGTCCGTCCGAACGGGTGCCGAGGTCCCAGATGCCGCCGTTGTTGAAGGCGCGTGTATAGACCCAGGCGGTAACCGTCTTGGGGTTAGCTCCCTCGACTCCAAGGGTCGCAGCGGTCTTGCCCGTATAGACAAAGTCCCCGGCGCCGTCAAAATCAAGAGCACCACCGTCATATCCCTGGACGACCCACTGTGGATCACCACGGAGTTCGCCATGATTGTCGTGGCCGGACCAATCAATAGCAGTGGTGCCCGAGCCCTCATCAAGCTTCCACCAGCCCATAAGATCGGGGTCGGTAATGACTATCTCGGGCATGGTTCTGAAACTCCAGACGTCTCCGGTGTGTTTCGTGGTTAGGTTCTGCTCGACCTCGTCTATCCGCCAGTAGTACCTGGTGTCTTCTGCAAGGGTTTCGGGATCATACCCGATAGTAGTCTGGGTGACCTTGAACGTACCTCCGGTGCCATTAGTCACCTCGGTCTCATCGGTGCCGAAGTACACATCATGTGAGAACGCAGTGGCACCGGGAGTCCAGCTAAGCTGCTTATCGGTGGGCACATTTTTGGCGCCGTCGGGCGGGTCGGGGTCATAAGCGGTCACTGGCGCAGCAGTAAAGCTCCAGACATCGCCTGTGTGTGTTGTAGTACCGTCCGCCTCGACCTCATCGACCCGCCAGTAGTAGGTGGCCCCTGCGGTAAACCCAGGTACGTGCCAGTACATGGCGTGCTGCCAGTCCGGTGTAGTCACCAGGTCAGCGGGACCCAGCTCAGGATTCGGGCCGAGGTACACATTGTGGAAGGCTGCGGTTTCTCCCGGCTGCCACGTAAGTAGCGGTGATATTACGCCGGTCGCACCGTCAGGCGGGTCGGGGGCTTCGGCCTTTGTAAACGCAGGAGGAATGCCATTAAACAGGTCCTCTACCTGAGCATCCAACAGAATGCGGTCATAAACCCGGATGTCGTCCATAGCACCGTGATAGTACCGCGAGTTGTTGTTCCAGGCTCCGAAGTTCAAAGGACCTAAATACGGTGTACCGCTTCCGCCTGCGCCTGTGCTTTCCAACACGCCGTTAATGTACAGCGTGGAGGCACCAGTGGTGACCGTTAGCACACAATGGTACCATTCGTCTGCCTGTAAAACAGTGGTTGAAGTTACGCCTGGG
>Ga0114930_10005568_pt1 | contig 10337 bp, 11 predicted proteins | sample AnhtaG_FD_87300 | JGI IMG/M metagenome (GOLD analysis project Ga0114930, IMG submission 87300) | Deep subsurface microbial communities from Anholt, Denmark to uncover new lineages of life (NeLLi) - Anholt_01485 metaG | ecosystem: Environmental > Aquatic > Marine > Oceanic > Sediment | place... | reverse complement strand
GGTCGAGTACCGCACGTGGCCGATGGCGTTGCGTTCGTTCTCGAGCGGCTTGAGCTTGTGGACCTTGAACACGTCGGACACGAGACCCACGCCGCGATGGGCCTTGAGGTGGCCGTCGTCGAACGAGACAATACCCGCGCCCTCCTGGCCGCGGTGCTGCAAGGCGTACAACCCGAGGTAGGTCAGCGTCGCCGCCTCGTTGTGCCCGAACACCCCAAACAGGCCGCACTCCTCGTGCACGCGGTCGCTGGCGCCGGCCGTAGGGCCACAGCCCAGGCATTGCCCACCCTCACGCGCACTACACGCCGTCATCCCTTAGAACTCCCCTGCGCCGACCAACATCCGGTAGGCTTCCACGTACTTCTCGCGCGTCTTGGCCACAATGTCGTCCGGCAGCGGCGGGGGCGGCGAGTTCTTGTCCCATCCGGTCGTCTCGAGGTAGTCCCGCACGAACTGCTTATCAAAGCTCGGCTGCGGGCCGCCGGGCCGATACTGGTCGGCCGGCCAGAACCGCGACGAGTCAGGCGTGAGCACCTCGTCGGCCAGCACCAACTCGCCATCAAGCGTGCCGAACTCGAACTTCGTGTCGCACAGGATGATGCCCCGGGACTCGGCGATATCACGGGCGCGCAGGTATATGCAGACGGCGACGTCGGTCGCGGCCTGGAGCAGGTCGCCGCCGATCATCTCCGCGGCCTCTTCTGCCGGGATGTTGATATCGTGTCCGTCGGTCGCTTTCGTGGCGGGGGTGAAGATCGGGGTCTCGAGCTTGTCGGATTCGACCAGACCCTCGGGCAGCTTGATGCCGCACACCGCGCCCGTGTCCCGGTAGTCCCGCCACCCGCTGCCGGCCAGGTAGCCACGGATGACGAACTCCACCGGGAACATCTCGCACTTGTAGACCAGCATCGACCGCCCCTCGAATTGGTCCCGGTGGGCTTGGAAGTCCTCCGGGAAGTCGGCGAGGTCCGCCGAGATTTGGTGGTCGCGCACGATGCCCTTGATCTGCTCGAACCAGAACAGCGTCATCGCCGTCAGGATCTTCCCCTTGTCCGGAATGCCCACAGGGTTGATCCAGTCAAACGCCGACAGCCGGTCGGTCGCCACGATGATCATACGGTCGCCCAGGTCGTAGATGTCGCGAACCTTCCCGCGCGACGTGGGTTCGCGGTCCGGCAAACGGGTTTCACAAACGGCTTCGCTCATGGTCTCGGCCTCCTCGGCGTTAGAAGAACGTGCCCTGCAAATACGGTTTGTTGATATCGAGCAACTCCGCCAGCAGCGCCTCGCAGCCTTTGGCCCCCGGCATGAGCGGATGCGCCAGCATCGCCTGAAACGCCGCGTCTCGATCCCCGTGCACCGCCGCCTCAACCGTCAGCGACTCGTAGGCCTTGACCTGTTGCATCAGGCCCCGGATCGCCGCCTCCGGGGCCGCCTGCGCCACGGCCGCCGCACCGTCCCGGCCGATCACCGCCGGCACTTCCACCGCCACGTCGTCGTCGAAAGTCGGGACCGCCCCGTCGTTGCGGCAGCACACGATCTGCTTGTTCCGCGTGTCGTTGTGTATCGCGCTGATTAGGTGGAAGGCCGCGGTCGAGTAATGCGCGCCGCCCCGTTTCGAAAGCTCGTCGGGCTTCTCGTCCAGGTCTTGCTGGGCGTACTTGTCGAAGAGGGTCTTTTCGATCTCGAGCACTTCCTCGCCGCGCGTCTTGTCCTTCCGCCTCAAGTGCTCCAACACCGCCGCCGTCGCGTAGAAGTACTGCAAGTAGCCGTTGCACATCATCCGCAGGCCCTGCATCGCCCGCACCATGTTCTCGCGAATCGGCGCCGCGTCCCACTCTTCCTCAGCCAACTCGATGAACTTCGCCAGCGCGGCCCCCGTGACGTCCTTCCCGCCGATCGACACCCCCCGCACCCACGACAGATGGTTCAGCCCGACGTAGTCGAGCTCGACCTCCTCGAGGGCGCAACCCATGTGCTTGACCACGTCCATGATCATGCCGATGGGCGCGTTGCACAGGCCCACGCTCTTGATCGGGCTGTGCTTGAGCAGCGCCTCGGTGACAATCCCGCTCGGGTTCGTGAAGTTCACCAGCGCACCGTCCGGCGCCTCCTCCTCCATGGCACGCGCGATCTCGAGCACGGCCGGGATGGTCCGAAGCGCGCACGCGAAGCCGCCCACGCCCGTCGTCTCTTGGCCCACAATGCCATGGCGCAGCCCCAGTTTCTCATCCGCGATGCGCGCCTGGATCTGGCCGACTCGGATCTGCGCGATCACATAGTCGGCCCCGCGGACCGCCTCGCGCAGGTCGGCCGTCGCGTGGATCGTGAAAGGGTCGCCGCGCTTGGCCGCCATCCGCCGCGCGAACGCCGATGTCACCTCCAGGCGCTCCCCGTTCGGGTCCATCATCCACACTTCGGTTGCCGGAATCTTGTCCAGCCAGCCCAAGAGCCCGTCTATCAACTCTGGGCTGTACGAACTGGCCGCGCCGACCACGGTGAGCTTCACGGAAACGATCTCCCGTCAAAGGTCCACGGCAGCTAAAACATTGGAAACAAATCGCTTAGGAAATGCACAGAGCCCACGGCCGTAGGCCCAGGCTTCTCAGTGTGTCGCGATAATACTGCCGTAGCATCGCAAAGTCAACGTGCGTTTCGCGGGTGTTCGAGGCCCCTCTCCAGACGCGCCGCGCCACAGTGGAAAACCCGCTGCCAGAGCGTTTACTATGGCGCTGCGACGAGGCCCTTGCTCACGTTCCTCACGTGGCAGGTGGTGTGGAGGCTAGCAACCGTTTGGCCGAGTTCGACCTACTTGAATGGGGGGCGCGAATCCTGACGGGCGCGGCGCTCGTCCCCTACTTGGCGTGGGGCGTTTACACATTGCGCGTTCGCTATCGCTACCACGAAGACCTGCCCGCGGCCGCCCAAGCCGCCACCCTGCTCGCCCTCGGCCTGTTCTACATCCTCGAGTTCTACCTGCTGGGCGTCGCCATGCGGAACATGAAGGTCTACTACGCCTTCGCCGTGCTCGGCCTTGCCGTGTCCGGCGCGGCCCTCTACGGCCCGCTCCTCATCTCGATGATCTCGCGCCTGCTGGTCGACGCCATCATGCCGGCCGAACGCTCGAGCACCCGCGAGCCCCACTACGCCCCGGCCGAGGCCCTCGAACGCGACGGCGACTTCGAGGGCGCCTTGCGCGAGTACCTCGTCATCGCCCGCATCTTCCCCAAGGAGGCGACCGTCTACCTGCGCATCGGCGACCTCCACACCAAACTCGAGCGACCCGAGGACGCCGTCACTTGGTTCGAGCGCGGCCTGGCGCTGCTGGATTCGGCCGACAAGGGCCTCCGGATTGTCAACAGGCTCTGCGCCATCTACACCCGCCAGTTGGAACGACCCGAGGACGCGCGACGACTCCTTCATGACTACCTCGAAAAGTACCCCACCGCGGAATACGCCGACTCGGTCCACAAGCGCCTCCAACGCCTCCAGGAATCCGCCTGACGCTCCATAGCCCGGCGGGGGACGCATGGGCCGTCCAGCTTCACCCCCGCTCCAGTTCCGAGAACAAGTCGTCATGAAGCCGTTGCTTCGCCCAAAGATGACGAAAATGGCGCCTGGGAGGGCGAGGCTCCGCCCAAAGATGACGAAAATGGCGCCTGGGAGGGCGAGGCTCCGTCCGAGCCGCGCGCTGGCGTACGTCCTGGCTCGGACGGAGCCTCGCCCTCCCAGGCGGGAACAGACGATTCTCGGAGTAGCACGAGTCCGAGTGGGGGGGAGGGGGAGGGGGATGGAAGACGTCACCGTACGTGCGAAGCCGTGTAGTCAGTCCTGCTCGGGCCGCGGGAGCTGCGTCGGAATCACCAACCGGTTGCCGCCCACGTCGCGCGTGATATCGAGCGCCAGAAGCACCCGGCCCCAGTCGGCCCTCTCGTCCGCTCGCAACACCAGCGTCGCCTCCGGGTCCGCTTCGATCAGCTCGACCAATGCCGCACGCAGCCCGTCCGCGTCCACCCGCTTGCCCCCCAGATACAGCTCACCCGACGCGTCCACCGCGATCTCATGCGGCGTCAGTTCCTGCTCCGTGGCCGTATCCGCGTGCGGCAGCGTGATGTCGATCCCAACGTGCTCCCGGAACGTCGTCGTCACCATCAGGAAGATCAGGAGAATGAACATCACGTCGATCAGCGAAGTGATGTTGATTACCGGTCGTCTCTTATGGCGTCGTCGGCCGAAGGCCGTGTCCATTGCGAGCCCACCCCGTGGCACGTGCCCGTCACGCGGGCCCTATTGTAGGCGTCGGTCCCCCACGAAGGCAAGGGGGCTTTCACGGCCCTTGGGCGGGCCTGGGTGTTGCCACGGCCGTGGTCCCGAGGTTCCCGCATGATGACAGCGCTATGCGGTAGTCTGTCCCTGAGACTCCCCTGATCCACCAGGACGGCCTGCAAATTATCGAACAGATCGGCGCGGGGCTGACCAGCAAGGAGCGTCGCGCAGAAATCAAGAGGACCCTCAAGAAGGCCGTCCGCAAGAGGGCTTGACTTAGCAGCACAATGTGCATATCCTTCAGAAGTTCAAGGACGGGAACGGTTTGGTCCGGTTATTGAATTCGCGCCGCAGCGAATTACGGGACGGACCCATCGAGTGAAGTTCACTCGCCGGGGCGAGCGTGCCGCCAACTGCGGCGCCGTTGCTCATATCCGTTGTGTAGAGTCTACACAGGGTTGATTGCCTTTCTTGGACATCGACCTGGTATCCAGATTTGGGAGGATGAAAGTAGCGCATGACAACTGACGCAGCACAAGTACTTGAGCAGGCACTAGACCTGACTCACGAAGGCAGGGCCTTCCTCGCAGAGAAGCTTCTGGAGAGCCTCGACGCTGACAGTGATTTCCCAATTTCCGAGGAATGGAAACAGGAAATCCTCCGCCGGTGTCAGCAAATCGACCGAGGGGAGGTCGAGCTGATCGCGGCAGACAAGGTGTTCGACGAAGCGTCCAAGGCCTTGGGATGAAAACGCTCAGATTTCATCCCGAGGCCCGCATCGAGATGGTAGCCGCAGCTCAGTATTACGAGAAAGCGCAAGAAGGTTTGGGGAGGCGCTTCCTCGAGGCTGTCCACAGTGCCGCGCGCCACATCCCACTGATGCCCGCGATCTACCAAGCCATCGAGGGGGATATCCGCCGGTGTTGCGTAGAGAAATTCCCTTTCGGTCTTGTCTTCCGCGAGAAGGAAGATCACATCGAGATTATCGCCTTGATCCATTTCAAGAGATGTCCGGGATATTGGAAAGATCGGATCTGATCCGAATCAATACTCCCGTGTAGGAAGACGACATGGCGGATGCGCAGGGGGGATCTCAGGGACTACAAAGCGGGTTGATGCAAAGCGGGGGCTCCAAAGTGTGGCTCTGGGGACACTATACTTAGTTGCACCTCTTCTCGCTCCTGAGTCCGGGTTTTCGCTCTGCAGGCATCAAATGAGTACACTGTCCCCACAACGACTCCCAGAACGAGCAGCGGGTAACGGCCCGCGGTACATGTGCGACTATGTAGAGCGGAGTTTCACATAATCCGAGAAAGAGATTCTGTGCCGAATCAGCAGGAGGATGAATATATGAACGCTCAGGACAAAACAACGGAACTTCCGAATGCCTCGAGACTTCCCGTGGCGCAGCTCGAAAGGGAGATTCGCTCGAGCGAGACGCGTCTGGAGGTCCTAAGAAACGAATACTTGAAACGCACGGGGCACACTCCCCCGCGAAGCTTGAATGATTACTCCTGGAAGTGGACGATCTTTATGGCGCTGGGATTCGCGTTTATCTCTTCGATGGTCTACCTCTTGGGGATCAGCAAGCGGGGCGACGCGGCCCTCTATCCCAGCATCCCCGCCTTCTTCTTCCAGACCGACTACGCGTATTTTGCGATCCTCACCTTCTACGTACTTGTCATGGTGCTCGTGGTCCAGGCGCACAAGTTGTCTGGCTACCAGACCTTGGCCCTCATCTTCGGCTTCTGGTGTGCGCATTGGCTGATCTATGACTGGTCGTGGCACGCGATCAACATCGGTCTCGGCGCCACGAAGTTGGACGGGTTCTGGGAGCACAAGTTCTACGCGCCCCTGCTGATCCCCCACCCCCCAATGTGGCTGTTCCTCACCGAGGCCCTTCTCGGGGGCATAATGGCCCTGTACACGTTCACGATCCCGAACAACCACACGCACTTGCTCCCACCCGCGATTTGGCTCTACACGGTTTATGCGAACGCCGCGATCGGAGAGTCCATGGGGCTGGGACTGGGCGCCATCCTGGCGACCGGCGTGACCCTAATCTGCGTCGCGTTTGGACTGGCGGGGCTGTTTACCGTGCAGCACGTCAGGCGGGCGAAGCCCGCGTGGGCGCCCAGCACCTCGGAATTCAAGGCCAGATTCCGACCCGGCAATTGGGGGACGGATCCCCTCAGTCTGCCGTGGATCCTCCTCGTCGCGGGCATGCTGCTCCTGATGCACCTTTTCCTCGTGCTGGCCCCCGTTGTGGGGCTGTTCCTCGGGATGCTCGCGTGGTTTTTCATCCCCGGGTTCTACATCCTGTACCGTTCATCGGAGGTGATGCGCCGGTCGAAGGGTGTCCAAGTGCTCGCAGCGGGCGCGCTGGTGTGCATACTGGTGGTGCTCGTGGTCTTGATGAACCTGTAGTCGTGAGAGCACCCCTACACGATCGCGAATCCGAGCACCGCCTGCGCGGGGGTTGTCCCGAATCTCGACAACGGGTAGCATGGCACAGGCTCGAGGAACAGACAACCTCAGGAGTGCGCGGGCGGTATGGTTGCGGATCTGCTATCTGACGCGGCGGTGCGGCGAAGACTCGGCACCGCGGACCGTGCGCTTGAGAGGGCCTACGGCCCGCCGCGTCGCCTGCGCCGTGGCGATCCCCTCGGATCGCTCATCGCCACCATCCTCTCTCAGAACACCAACGACGCGAACAGTGGCCGCGCGTATGCCGCGATGCGGGCGGCGTTCCCTACGTGGCTCGAGGTCATGAACGCGGATCCCGGTGCGTTGGAGGACGTCTTGCGGCCCGGCGGGTTGGCGAGGACCAAAGCCCGCCGCATCCAGGACATCCTCCGTGCCATCGCCGCACGGGGTCCGCTCGACCTCGGGTATCTGCGCAAGCTCCCGGGCGAGGAGGCGGAACAGGAGCTGCTCGCCTTCGACGGCGTCGGACCCAAGACGGCGCGCTGTGTGCTGGTGTTCGCTCTGGGCAAGGACTCGTTCCCGATTGACACGCACATCGAGCGCGTGCTCAAGCGTCTGGGCATCGTCCCGCAGAAGATGGCGGTGGAGAAAGCGCATCGCTACATCCAGCCGCTGCTGCCCAAGGGACGGAGCTACGCCCTGCACCTGGGCCTGATCGCCCACGGCCGGCGGGTCTGCCACGCCCGCACACCGGAGTGCGCCCGGTGCGTGTTGCGCCGAAACTGCGCATATTACAAGCGGCATCGGATGCAGGCCGCCGTGGGCAACGCGAAACCGTGACGGACTCGCCGCAAAGGACCGAAACGCTGGAAGCCCACCCCGACCGCGCCGTCTGGTGCGACACCTGGCGCGGTTGGACCGCGTGCGCCGTTATCGTCGCGTGCGCCATCGCCTACTCGTTCCGTTTCACCTCGTTTCTTCACGCCAAGGAGGCCGTGTTGTGCATGGGCCTCTGCGTCATTGGGGTTTTGGTTGCGCTCCGCGGACGCTTCTCGTGGCGGGGCATCACCGCGTTCTTGCCGCTGTGGTTGTGGGTCGGGGCCGGGCTTCTTTGGCTCTGGTTTGCGCCGCCGCAAGTGCCGTCGGACGCCGCCGTTGAATTGGCCCGCTGGCTTCTGTTGCTGCTCGCCGTCGGTCTTGTGTTCGACGTGCTCGGGGATGACACGTGGCGCAGACGGATGATGAACGCGTTCCTGCTCTCGACCATCGCCGTGGGCCTGCTGGGGCTGCTGCAGTACGCGGGCGTCGTCCCATTCCTCTTCCCCGTTTTCGAGGGCTACACCCAGCGCGTGTATTCGGTCTTCGGCAACCAGGACCTATACGGCGGCTACCTCGCGATGGGGGCGCCGCTATTGGCCCACCGCCTGCTCGCGAGCAAGCGCCTCGACGCGGCCGCACTCACCGGCGTGTGCATCCTGACGCCGGCCCTGCTTGTGTCGGGCTCGCGGTCGGCGTGGCTGGCGGCCGCAGTCGGCGTGGCCGTGGCCGTCGCGATGACCGAGCGCAAGCGGGCGCGTCTGGCCCTCTTTGGCGCGCTCATTGCCGCGCTCGCGGTAGTGACCGCTTTGGCCGCGCCCGACGCCACCGTCCGCCGCATCACGCAGACTCTTGGCACCGAAGATGAGGGCCGCTACGCCCGTCTGTTTTTCTGGGAGGCCGCGTGGGGCATGTTCGAAGACGCGCCGCTGCTGGGCCAGGGCGCCGGGGCCTACGCCTACTCGAGCCCCCGCTATCTCGGGGAGTTGGTGGAAGCCGAGCCGGGGCCGCTTCCGTTTGACGTCGAGCGCCATGCCGACCACCCCCACTGTGAGCCGTTGCGCATCCTCGCTGAGACCGGCCTGGTTGGGCTTGTGTTCTGGCTCTGGATGGCGGCGCGGCTGCTGCGCCGCCGCGCTATCGAATGGGCCGGCCTGGCCGCGTTTGCCGTGTTCGCCTGCTTCAACGGCCCCCTCGATAGCGCGCCCCACCTGCTCGCCGCACTGCTACCGGCCGCCATGCTGTCCGCACGGCGCCCGGAAGCCGCGGCCGAAGCCCGGTTGCCGGCGTACGGGTTGCCGGCGCTGTGCATCGCGCTGTGCGCGTTCGAGGTCTGGGCGGTCCTGGTCCCCAGCTACCTACTGCGTGCGGCGCAAGACGCCCAACTTGACGGCGAACCGCCCTTGGGGTTGTACGAGCGCGCCTTGGCCCACCCGTGGCCCAACGCAGAAGCACACCGGGACTACGCCATCGCCTTGGCCGAGGCCGGCCGCGTCGACGACGCCTACGACCACTTCCAGGAGGCGCTGCACGGCCTCGACACGAGCGACCTCTACCTGGCCTTGGCCGCCTTGGCCATCGAACGCGGCGACCGCGACGCGGCCCGCCGCTGGGCCGCGGAATGCCTGCGGCGCTGTCCGCGGCACCCCGAAGCCACCGATCTGCTGGCGCATGTGGGAGGGACCTCGCCGTGACGCGCTATGAGACAGACCGCTTCGTTGTCGAGGAACGCGACGGCGGCCTCGTGGGCCGAGAGAAGGAGCACGACGTCTTGAAGGCGGACCGGTGCGTCTTGGTCCAGGGCCTCGAGGACCCCCTCGAAGCGTCCATCGCGTAGGCCTTCGAGCGGATTGGCGGCGACTCCGTCATTCGTTCCGGTGACCGTGTGGCCATCAAGATCAACCTCGGCGGCGGCATCCACCACGTGCCGACTACGTACTCGGACCCGCGCATCTGCGAGGCCCTCATCAAGCAGGTCAGCCGGCTTGGCGGCGACCCGTTCGTGTGCGAGGCCGACATGCGCGCGCACGTGATGAACGACAAGATGCTCCGCATCCGCGGCTACAGCGACGTCCTCCGGCGCAACGACACGCCCTTCGTCAATCTCTCCAACGGCCGCACCGTCACGATGCAATGCCGCGACCTGGACGTCCCGTTGGTCTTGCCCGAGACGCTCCTGCGGCCGGACGTCAAGATCATCAGCTTCGCGCCGCCCAAACACCATTGGGAATGCGGCATCACCGGCAGCCAGAAGAACATGTACGGCGCGATCTCCGAGTACCGCAAGTCCATCTACCACCGCAAGTACGCCCGCATCGACCACGCCGTCGCCGCCGCCGCCCGTCTTCTCTCGCCGGATCTCAGCATCCTCGCCGGGTTCGACCTCGGCGGCGGGCTTGGCCCCCACTTCTGCGTGCCCATTCCGTTCCGCCGCATGATCGTCGCGAAGGACATGCTCCGCTGCGACAAGGCCGCGTCCGACGTCCTCGGCTATCCCTACCACCTCGTGAAGTACGCCCTGATCAACACCCGCGGTCAAGACGTCGACTACGATCTCCATCCCGCCTCCGACTGGCCCGACGAGGCGACCCTCGAGGCGATCAAGGCGGGCTCGGTCACGCCGGCCGGCGTGCGCGTCTGGAAAGCGCTGCTGTTTCCCCAGTACTATGTGCCGCACCGGTTCCAGATCGCGGTGTACCCGCACTTCGAGTTCCTGGCGACGTGGCTCAATCGTCTGCTATTTGAGACGAAAGCCGCCCAGCCGTTCGCGCACAAGTGAGACACCTGCCGCGCGCAGCCGCGCGGACCTGTGCTACTATCCCACGGCC
>Ga0114930_10005566_pt1 | contig 10339 bp, 9 predicted proteins | sample AnhtaG_FD_87300 | JGI IMG/M metagenome (GOLD analysis project Ga0114930, IMG submission 87300) | Deep subsurface microbial communities from Anholt, Denmark to uncover new lineages of life (NeLLi) - Anholt_01485 metaG | ecosystem: Environmental > Aquatic > Marine > Oceanic > Sediment | place... | reverse complement strand
GCTCACCTACGAGTTCGACGTGTCAGAGTCGGTCCGCCTGAACAAGGACGGCGCGCTTGCCAACGTGCAGTGGGCCTTTCACCACCGGGCCGGCAAGCTCATCTCTACACCGGGTTACACTTTCCTCCGCGACAGAAAGACCAAACGGGCGGTGGTCGTCGTAGAGTACACTTTTCCCAAAGCAGGTACGTACACCGTCGCTTGCTCAGTGCAGGACGACCAGGGCGGCGAACGGACGGTGGTACAGGTTATCGAGGTCAAGTAAATGTATCATTCCTTTGCTCCTTACGAACAGGACTTTCGCGAGTGGTGGGCGTCTCGCACCTACCCGGACGTGAATCCCCTCACCCGCGATTTTCTGCAACACGTCACCCGCCCGGACGCGCCGCGCCGTTTGTGGCGGCATCAAGAAGAAGCCCTGATGCGCGTGATCTATGCCTCCGAACTGCTCCAGTGGAACGAGCTTTTGCTCAACATTGTCACGGGCGGCGGCAAGACGGCCATCATCGGCGCGGTGGTCGCCTGGCTCAAGGTCTGCCACGACTTGCACAAGTTTCTCCTGCTCTGCCCCAACACCATCGTCCGCGATCGGCTGGAAGACGACTTTAGAGACCGTCAAGTGTTCCGCGACTTTGGTTTTCTCCCGCCCGGCACCGAGCACTATACCAACCAGCTTGGCCTGCACGTCATGCAGCCCGGCGAGGGGCCGCAGGGCATCCGCGATAGCGGCGTCGTTCTGGGCAACATTCATCAACTATACCAGTCCAGCATAAGCGGCCGGCGCAATCTCGCCGTGCTGATGAACGCCGAGGATAAGATAGCGGTCTTTAACGACGAGGCGCACAACACCCCGGCGGCAGAATACGACAACGCCCTGTTTGCCCTGAAACAAATCTCCAGGTTCCGGCTGGATACTACCGCCACCCCCGACCGCGCCGACGGTAAAGCCCCGGATAGCAAGATGATTTTCGAGTACGGCATCACCGACGCGCAAGCCGAGGTTCCCCCGATCATCAAGAGCGTCGTCGTCTATCAGCCCAGACTCGCTTCGGTGGAACTGACCTACACCAACCCGGAAACGGGCGAGAGGCGCACCGTTGACGAAATGGACGAAGAGTTCGAGCGCATAGAGAAGGGGTTGAGTTCCACCCAATGGGTGACCGACCCCGATCCGATGGGAAAGCAAATCCGCGTCGCGCTAGACCGGCTGCAAGAACAGCGACGTCGTGCCAAGGCACTGGCGCATGGTTGCTACGAGCCCATCCTGTTCGTGGTCGCCATCACGATCAAGGACGCCGAGCAAGCGCGGGATATGCTGGAGAAAGAGTTTAACGTCAGAACGCTGCTGGTCACGGAAAAGTCCGACGAGCAAGACCGTAAAGCCGCCCGGCATCTGGGCAAGCCCGGCAGCCGCTACGAGGCGGTGGTGAGCGTGCTTATGCTGCGCGAAGGGTGGGACGTCCCTCCCGTGTCCGTGATCCTGCTGCTGCGCAAGTTCTCCTCGCGGGTGTACGGGCAGCAAGTCGTCGGGCGCGGCCTGCGACTCAATGTGCGAACTGAGGACATCCAGGAAATCTGCGCCATCGTGGACCACGAGAAGCTCAAGCATGGCTGGCTATGGGAGATAGTGGGCGCAAAGATTCGCACCAACGTTGACCAATTGAGTCTGTTCGGCGACGAAGACCTCCCGCCGAGGCGAAAGCCGCAGTTCGTTGACAAGCCGGAACTGCTGATCGAAATCCCCGAACCCATCGAGGAAGAAAAGGCCGACTTTGATGAGGAGTTGATGAACATTGAGGTCGAAATCGGCGACTATCCCGACTGGCAGGCAGTCATAGATGGCTTTGACTATACCATCGAAACTGAAATCTCACGAGTAGAGATCGCCAGCGTCGAGGGGCGGCTACTGAATGGCTCGGGCTTTCTCGAAATCCACGAAGCGCCCGCCGTCTACGCGGCGCATAGGGCCCCGGACGAAATCAACGACCCGGCAGAACTGGCGGAAATGCTCAAACACACCGTCCGTGACATCGCGGCCGATTTGCTGGCCGAAGAAGGAATCGGCTCGCACGAGTTGGGCTATTTGTACGGTGTGCTGATGAGCCACGTGAGCAAGAAAATGCTAGGCGGCAAGACGGTGGGCACGGCCAGCGTCGAATCGTTGCGGCGCGCAATCAAACGCCGCCACAGGATGGCGTCTTACTTTAGGAACAGGCTTGGTCTCGTGGCCAGCATTGTGACGTACAAACCGGAGGCTGAATATGCCGACCAGTGAACGCGGCGATTTTGAGAACCCGATCAAAAGCGCATACTCTGTCGAGCGTTACGACTCATCGTGGGAGCTTCAGTATATGAGAAGGCTGGAGCGGGATAAAACGGTCGCCAAGTGGACAAAGAATCACGGCATCACGATCCAGTACGTCACTGAAGCAGGCAACGTGCGCGGCTACCGGCCCGATTTTCTCCTCGAACGCACTGACGGAGCGAAGGAACTGCACGAAGTCAAAGGCGGACACTTCATCAAGAATCCGAACACTGTCCGCAAGCACGAAGCCGCGAGCAACTGGTGCAGGAAGCGGGGAATGCATTTTGTCGTGATAACAAAGTAAACGGTAGGAGAGATCTGCCTAATGTTGATGAGCGCGATGGCGATGCCCGTCCCCAGCACCATAGGCGTGGCCGTGCGCAGCCGCCGGCCCAGCAATTGGTTCTCAATCTCACTCAACTCAGACTGAGGGCTCTTCGACGTGTCGCCCAACGTCGCCACCAGCGGCGCGCCCTGCTCGATGCTCAAGGCGATGGCAACTATGAATGCCCCGTAACCTGGGGCGATGGATAAAACGGGATAAGGTCACCGTTCAAGAGATGAAGGGTAAGTCGATCATCATCGGCGCAGGCATCGCGGGGTTATCTGCTGGCTGCTACGGCCAGATGAACGGCTACCGCACCCAGATGTTTGAGCGCCACACCATACCGGGCGGGCTGTGCACTTCCTGGAAACGCAGCGATACACTTTCGATGGCTGCATTCACTGGCTGGTTGGCTCCAGTCCCGGCAGCGGCTTCTATCCCCTGTGGGAGGAACTGGGCGCAGTGTAAGGGCGATGCTTCGTCAACCACGAGGAATTCAGGTGCATCGAAGGGCCTGCGACATCGTGCTGCACGTGGTAGTGCCCCTGATTGTGACCCTGGTCACCCAGCGATGCCCTTTGGCTGACGCCTGTGCTGCTTGTCCGTCAGGCGGCGATCCAGCCACCGTCGACAAGAAGCACGTGGCCGTTGACAAAGCTGGATGCGTCTGAGGCCAAAAAGACCACTGGGCCAAAGAGGTCATCCAGCTCACCGACGCGCTTCATGGGAATACGGCTGAGCACCCAATTGCGCTTGACGGGGTCATCCAAGAAGGGGGCTGCCATAGCAGTGCGGGTGAAGACCGGAGCGATGGCGTTCACGTTGATCCCCTTGGGACCCCACTCGATGGCCAGCGAACGAGTGAGCTGGTTCACCGCACCCTTGCTGGGAGCATAGGCGGCATCCTGGGCGCGGCCCTGAAAGCCGCGCACCGAGGAGACATTGATGATCTTGCCCCTGCCCTGTCCCAACATCACCCGGCCTACGTGCTTGCAGCAGAGGAACACGGATTTCACGTTGACGTCGATGACCCGCTGCCAGGCCTCGGTGTCGAATTCCGCTATGGGCTGAAGCTCCACGACGCCCTGGCTGTTCACCAGGATGTCGATGCCCTCGTAGGCGTCGAGCACGTAGGCGACCATGCGCTCTACCTGGGCCTCATCGGTGACGTCGGCCGCAAAGTAGGTTCCCTTGCGTCCCAATCCCGTGATGGCCTTTGCCGTCTCTTTGAGCCCGGCAGGTCCTCGCCCCACCACGCAAACATCGGCGCCGGCAGCAGCCAGAGCCATAGCCATTGCCTGTCCCAGGCCGCGGGTGCCTCCGACCACCAGGGCTGCCCTGCCGTCGAGCCGGAAGCGGTCCAGGGTGGAAGGGGCCAGTTCGATCAGTCTATCCAGGTCCGACACGTCAATCCTCCACGGGCACGATATCGACGAGCTGGGTTCCGGGGTCGGTGACACGCCTGGTCTTGACACCATCGAGCACGATCAAGCCCAATTCCAGGCGAAAGCAGCAACGCGAGCCCGGCTCCAGGTGACCGATGTGCACCTGATCCTGGGCCACGTCGTGCACGACCACGTGGATGTGCGGCTCACCGCCGGCCACCGAGCCCTGTAGCGAGCCCACTTCGATGGGACCCTCGAGGGTCAAGTAGCGTTCCTCCGGTGGCAGCCCCGTATTGATGATGGTGTGCAGCCTGCAGATGTCCAGGGAACCGATGCCCGAGGTGATCAATGCTGCATCCACCCCCTCTTTTCCGAGCGCCTGGCGCAGCTCTTTGATAATGTAATCGCCACGGTGGAAAGAAATCATCATCGTGCGGACAGCGCCAGGCGCTGGGATCGTCAACATGTCGCAATCTCCTTTTTGTTTTCCGCAAACATTCAGCCTCTGCATGAGCGACGGCCCTAGCTTCTCAAGAGGTCGGAGTGGGAGTATCCTGCTCCGGCTGGATCGCCAGATCCGGCCGCCGGGCGACGGAGTTGGCAATCCGTCGCGAGCTTCTACCCCAAGATATTGAAAAGACACCGACGGCCCACCTCTGGAGTCGGGTGCGGATTTCCCCCGTTCTAGAGCACTGTGTCGTCCAACTCCATGCCCAGTGCTTCGTATAGTCGTTTTCTGGCTGCTTTGTCGTTTGCCAGCTCTTGATGGGCGTACCTGGCGACGTCAAAGGCGATCTTGCGAGGCACGACGATGACGCCATCTCCATCGGCGACGACAATGTCCCCTGGATTGACCTGGACCCCGCCGACGTTCACCGGGATGTCCATGGCGTCAAAACGCAGCCGCCCCTGGACCATTTTCTGGGAGATGAATCTCGACCAGAACGGGATTCTCTGCAGGATCAACTCGTCCGTGTCGCGCACGCCACCGTTGGTCACATAGCCGCGTGCACCGTCTCGGGAACCTGCCAACGAGTTGTTGGATCCCATCAGACCCGCGTCCACGGCGCTCTGGTCGATGACGATGAAATCGCCTGGCTCGATCCCTTTCATCCACGGGTAGGTGCACACGTTACGGTAGTACCAACTGGACCACTTACTGTACTCTTTTGGGGACACGGTGGGGATCGATTCCTCGTAGGGAAGATAACGGGCCGTGCGGGCAATGCCCACCGTGCGGGTTCGCCACAAGGGAGAAATGTCGGGCGACATGGACCCATAGTGGTGCATCATGTTCCAGTCCATGCCGTCGCGAACGTCCGCCACGCGGAGGTCCTTGTACAGGTCGAGCAATTTCTGTCGTTCGTTTTTGGATTCGGCCATTGCGAAATCTCCTTCATCGGCGGGTGGGGCACGGCTTGCCCGTGCCCACGTGGTGTGAGGGTCCACTTTCAACGCGCTAGTCGAACGGTCTTGACCTCAAAGGGTCGAAACTCGAGGGCGACCTTGGCGTCGCTCAACGCCAGCTCCTGCTGCACGTTCTCTAGCATATCGGTTTGCGTTGCCTTGGTCACAGGCAGGGAGGTAGCTAGCGTGCAGCTCGTGGCCGTGCGCTTGGCTTCGTACATGCGCACGATGATGTCGTCCGAGCCATCCTCGGCGGGCTTGACCGTTTCGAGGACCACATTGGGTGCATCCAGGGAAAAGAGGGATACCTCGCCCGCTGCGCCTGGCGCTGTCGACACGGGACAGTTCAGGTCGTACGCTTCGCGTACGATGGGACTGTCAAAGAAACTGCCATTCCAGGTGTAGAACGCATAGGTGAACTCTTGGCGACCCTTGTCTGCGTGCATATCGGGCGCGAGTGCCGACTTGAGCAGGGTCAGGTTGATGCTGTTGCCCAGCACGTTGACGCCGTACTTGCAGTCGTTGAGCACCGCGCAGCCACGGTTACCCTCGGCAAGGGCCGTCCACTTGTGGTTCGTCACCTCGAAGCGGTCTGCGTCGAACGGACGGGATTTGTGGTTGGGGCGGCGGATGTAACCGAACTGGATCTCGTGGAGGGCCTCATTGGCGTGGATAGTCACCGGGAAATTGACCTTGAGCAGCTTGTGGCTTTCTTGCCAGTCGACGACAGTGTGGAAATCGACACGGCGGCTGCCGCGCCGCAGGCTGATCTCCTGGGTCATCCTGGAGTCGTGGAGCTTGCGGGTGACGCGAAGCCTGGCGACGAGAGGTCCACTGGCGACGACCTCCAAACTCGCTGGATCGGCGAGTTCCACTGGCGTGAGTTCATACATGCTGTCCAGGTCCCAGGCATCGAAGGCGGTAGGCACGTCTTTGTACATCCTGATGCTGTTGCACGTTCCGGCAGCCAGCTCGCGTCCGGTTCCCTTGTCCAGGATGGTGGTGATCTCGCCCATGGCGTTGAACTCGATGCGTAACAGATCGTTTTCCAGCAACTGCTCGGTGGCCTTGAGGGCATTGGCGGTCTGCGACGCGTCGCCGGGGCGAAGGGTTGCCCAGCCGCAGGCGAGGACAGTTGTCTCCACCCACACCTTGCCGTCCATAAGCTGAACGGGCAGGACGGTGCCTGCCTGGTCCACAGCTCCCTCGAAGCCTTCCGGAAGGGCGACCAGGATCGTTCGCTCCCAGGCAAGCGAATTAAACACAGTCATGGCCTGCGCGTCATCGGTCAAGCTGGATGCCGCCTGGTGCGCGACGTCGTTCGCCGACTGGATCACGTACGCATAGTCGGCTTCGGCCTCCTGATAAACGCGCTCGATCGATGAACCGGGGATGATGTCGTGGAACTGGTTCAGGAGAACCAGTTTCCACGCCTCGTCCATGGTTTCGGTCGGGATCGCGAATCCCTTGAGCGCTTTTGCCGCTGCGCCCCACATCTCGGCCTCACGGAGGGCGAACTCGCTCTTGCGGTTGCCTCGTTTGGTCCTGGCCTGCGAAGTGTAGGTCCCTCGGTGGGCCTGGAAGTAAAGCTCGCCTACGTACCGGGCGGGCACCTCTTTGGTCTCCTGGTCCCTGAAATACTCGATAGGTGAGGCGATCTTGACCTTGGGCACGCCTTCCAGGTTTGCCTGGCGGCGGATGAACTCGAGGTGATCGCGGGTTGGCCCGCCGCCTCCATCGCCGAAACCAAAGGGGAACAGTCGCGTGGAAAAGCCCTCTTTTTGGACGCGCTCCTTCCAGCGCCGGACCACAGAGGAGGGGTCAGTACGAGAGTTGTAGTCGTTGTGCAGGTGCACGAGCACCTGGGAACCATCTATGCCCTCCCACCTGAAGGTGTTGAAGGGGAAGGGTTCGCCGCCATTGTACGCCCAAAAGATCTTTTGTGTCGAAAAGTACTTGATCCCACAGCCTCTCATGATCTGGGGCATCGCACCCGAGTAGCCGAACACGTCCGGCAGCCAAAGCATCTCGCACTCGACGCCGAATTCGGCACGATAGAATCGCCTTCCGTGAATGAACTGCCGGATCAGGCTCTCGCCGCCAGAGATGTTGGTGTCGGCCTCGATCCACATGCCGCCTTCGGCGATGAACTGTCCGGATTCGATCGCCTTCTTGATCCGGCTGTACAGCCTGGGGTAGTGTGTTTTGACCATGCGATACAGGTGAGGCTGGCTCTGCAGGAACCTGAACTCGGGATACTCTTCTGCCAGGGCCAACTGGGTGGCGAACGTGCGGACGCACTTGCGTTCTGTCTCGGCCAACGGCCAAAGCCAGGCGACGTCGATGTGAGCGTGCCCGAATGCGTACAGGATGGGGGCCGTCGAGCCGTTCACGCACTCCAGGAGGGGTTTGAGCCTCTCCCGGCAGGCGCGCACCGTCTCCAGCACTTCTTGGTTGGGCAGTTCAAAGTCGACGATCACGGTAAAGTCGCGCAGAGCGGCGTCGATCTCGGCTACCCGCAAAGACTCAGGATCGGTGTTGTCGCGAACCTGGTAGACCGTTTCGACGTCGACCCAAAGCTGGTAGGCATCCTCTTGCCAGATGCCAAAGGTGCTTTGGCCGGTCATGGCTTGCGTTGGGGGCGGCTCGGGCACAGTCTCACGACCTGGGGGCGTAGGGCCTGCATAGGAAACCCTCGGCCCGTGGCCTGCGTAGCCTTCGACCACAATGTCGTAGGTTGTGCCGGGGACACCGCTCTTGGACAGCGTGATATCACGGTGGTGTCGATCGATGGCGCCCGCTGCGATGCCGTTGACATAGATCGCGCTCTCGGCTCCCACGTCCATTTTGAGTGCGATCCGCAGGCCCCTGGCCTCATCGGGTAGGACGACCCGACCTTTGAACCAGCCGTATTCCCACTTGGCACCCCATTTCGTACCGGCGGGCATGGGTTTGGATTCGCGCCTGCTTGCCTCGTCGACGGTGAGTTGATCTAGAGTGATGAATCCACTCATACCGACAGCGCCCAGCGGCCGATAAAAGTGGTTGGGCAATTCCCTGCGCCAGTTGTCAATCCGGCGTCTCCATTCGATGGTTAACATAGCGTCTTGATTCCTTTCGTCATATTTTCTACCATGTTTGGATTATCTGGTGATGCAGGTGCAATTCTTTGATCTGGTCCTGGCGGTCCAGGTATTCGAGACGCTGGCACATCTGCTCCAGGGGAAAGCTATGGCGTTTCTGTCTCCCTACGGGTAGATGATGTGCGAGTTCCAGGGAATGATGAGAGGCCTGGGACCGTCTGCCGGAAAGAGCGCCGCCCACTCGTGGGGGTCGTAGGTCCGTGCCACAAAGCAGGCATAGTGAGAGGGCACCGCTGTTTTCAGACCGAGCTTTTGCGCCATCAGGACGCTTCCCTCAAAGGTGGGAAACTCGCCTTCCGTGGGGTGGGTAGTCAGAAAACCAATGTCGGGCTCCAGGGCGGCGACGGGGTCGATCAGCTCGCCGTGATTGGCAAAGGTGTTGATGGCATCCCCTGAGACATAGACCTTGATGCTTTCCATCTCGATCACGTATCCGAGGTGGACAGTACTTGGCGGTGGGATATTGGCTTCTGGATCTCCGACTGGGGGCTTGGAATAGGACGCGTGGATCGTCACGTCGCCAAGGGCAACGGATTCTCCTGCCGAGATGAGGACCGTGTGGCCTTTGTCCACGTCCGTCTGCTGCAAGATCTTTTCGATGCTGTCCTGGGGGCCGATGTACCTGGCCTCGGGCCAGGCCTGGTGGATCCTGGCTATGGTTTCCGAGCTGGTGTGATCGCGGTGCGCGTGTGTAACCAGGACATAGTCGGTCGGGAGTTCGGACTCGTCCAACGGGGGCTGTGGGCGAATGAATCTCTGTGCAGGGCGTACGTGGGTATAGTAGGGATCGATCTGGATGGTGGTGCCGCGTGGATCCTTGAGAGCGTACGCGTTTTGCTCGAACCAGTGGATGCCAACCGAACCCGCCGGAACCGTTAGTTCTGCAAATGGATGCACGTTCAGTCCTCCTTATGTGATGGTATGAGTGCGCCAGACCGCTTCTGGCGACAAAGCCGCTCCAGAAGGGGCAGGGAGGCTCGTAGTAGACGCTTCAGCGCTCCACAGAGGCTGAAAGAGCGGCTGAGCCCGCCGCTACGAACCCAGATCGATGCTCCTGGGCTAACCGTATGGATTCCCGCCAGGTGCGCGGCAGCGTGTACTTTATCGACCAACGGAGGGGGAGCGGCAGCGGTGAGGCGTGAAAGGCGGGCATCGTCGGTTGGCGTGCGTTTGCTCAGCAGTTGACCACAGTTCATGCAAAAGCGCGCTCCGGCAGGCAGTTCCATCTGACAGTTGGTACAGCGTTGAACCGGGGGCGCTTGGGCAAACGCCGCCTGAAGGAGCGCCGCCCCACAATTCTGGCAGAACCGCGCACCGACGGGATTATGTGTCTGGCAGTGAGGGCAGTTCATATCTCAAAAACAAACCTTCTTGCCTATACGGAACCGGTTCAGCGCAGCCGCTCGGCCTCGTCATAGCGGATGGGCACCACGCCGTTCTCGCGGCAGTAGGCGATGATGCGCGAGTCTGTGAACATACGGCGCTGCCATTCGCGATGGCGGGCGAGCCTATCTCCGGGATTGCCGACGTGGCCGAGGGCGCGCATCTCTTCGTTGTCGTAGGCCGGGTGGCCGACGACGAGGTACTGTCCAGGCTCGGCGGCATTGAGCTGGGCGACCAATTGCTCGACTCGGTCGCCCTCAGCGTCGAGAGGGGGCAGGCGTCGGCCGTACTGGCGGCTGTTGAGGATCCCTTTTCCTGCGCACCAGCCGTCGAACACTTGCTCAAAACCCTGGGCGACGCAAACAAAATCCATGTGCGTGTCGGCATAGCG
>Ga0114930_10005565_pt1 | contig 10340 bp, 9 predicted proteins | sample AnhtaG_FD_87300 | JGI IMG/M metagenome (GOLD analysis project Ga0114930, IMG submission 87300) | Deep subsurface microbial communities from Anholt, Denmark to uncover new lineages of life (NeLLi) - Anholt_01485 metaG | ecosystem: Environmental > Aquatic > Marine > Oceanic > Sediment | place... | reverse complement strand
TTTTATAATTCTGTAAAGGTGTTAAAAAACTGGTTAGTAAACGTGTAAAATGTACAGGATGCTCCCTTTTATGTGATGATATAATTGTCAGAGGTGATGGTTTGTATATCGATGAAGTTATAGGAGCTTGCTTAAAAGGTAAAGAGAAATTTGATCAAATAACTGGTAAAAATCGTATATTATCCCCGCTTGTACGCGATAAAGGTGAATTAAAAAAAGTTTCGCTTGATACTGCATTGGAAAGATCTATTGAGATCATGAAAGAATCATCTAAACCATTATTATATGGTTTTTCTACTGTTAGTTGTCAAGCCCAATTAAAAGGAATTGAATTGGCAAAATCTATAAATGGATTTATAGATTCTAATTCAGTAATTTGCCAAGGTAAAGTTCTTAATACTGCAAAAGAAATGGGATTAACATTAGCCACAATATCAGAAGTAATTAATAAAACAGATTTATTGATATTGTGGGGTACTAATGCCGCAGAATCAATACCTCGATTATTGAATAAAATCCTTTTTTCACGTGGTAAATTTAGAATGACAGGACGTGAAATTAAAACACTTATTATTATAGATCCTGTTAAGACTGCATCATTCGGGGTCATGGGTGTTCGAGATCTTTCACTAAATATAGATCCAGGGAAGGATATTGATTTGATTCGTGTTCTAAAGGAAGAATGTTGTACACCAAGTGGTTTCCCTGCAGATGGTGTTGCGGGTATTGATCAAGATGATTTAAAGAGGTTATTGATTCAACTAACTAATGCTGAGAACGCTGTAATTTTTATTGGTCAAGGAATATTAAGTTCGCAGACAAGTGTCAATGTAGTTCATGAGTTACTTGATTTAGTGCATATGATAAATGTAAAACAACAAAAAGGTCGCATGTCAATCATGATGTTAGGAGGTCATTATAATATGGCAGGTTTTGACCAAGTTGCTTTATCATTATTTGGTAAAAACCATAGTTTACAATTTTTTGATAATAATCTGGTCGAAACATCAGAGACAATAATATCCAAACTTAGTAAAGAGGATTTTGATTGCTCTATAATTGTTGGAACTGATCCAATTTCACACTTACCGTGGAAACTGAGTAAAGCACTAATGTCAAAACCATTAATTCTTATTGATAATAAGAAGTCCGCATCCTTCAACATAGCAGATGTTATTTTACCCTCTGCTCTCACAGGAATTGAATGTGAAGGATTAGCTTATCGTTTAGACCATGTGCCAATAGAATTGCAAAAAATCGTAAATCCACCAAATAATATAATTTCAGACGAGGAACTTCTATCTAAGTTAATTAGTAGACTAAAACCAATTTAAGGAGGTTATTAATATGGAAATGTTGGTAAATACTGTAAGGATGATTGACTACGATCAAGTAAAAGAATACTCCTTTGGGGATGAAAATTCTTTAAAAGAAAATCTAGCAATTGGAATAATAAATCCTGAAGATTTCGAGAAACTTAAATTAACTACAAGTCTGAATTTAAAATTATCAAATGAGTATGGAAAAGTAATTATAAAAGTAAAACAAAACAAAGATGTTCCAATTGGTACAATCTTGATGCCTGTATCTATTTGGGCAAATCAAATCACAGGAATTTCTAATGAACAACTAATTTTCAAAAATATTAAGGTCAATGCGGAAACTACCAGAGATAATGTTTTAGATATAGAAGAATTATTGAACATCATCAAAAAATAACTTTTATGTAATTATTATGGATAGGAATAAAATAATTCTAAAAAATGGTATAGTTTATGACCCTCTTAACAATATAGAGGGAGAAAAAAAAGACATCTTGATAGAGTCAGGCCAAATTGTACAAAAATTTTCTACTACAAAGGATATAAAAGAAATAGATGCAAACGGAAAAACAGTTATTCCCTCTGCTATTGATATTCATACTCATGTTGCTTCTCAACAAGTTAATTGGGCAAGACTTTTAGGATCCAATATTGATAAATTTAAAGAAGTTTGGAAAGGATTAAGATTAAAAAACATTGCTAAGGACTATATTTCAATGGGTTATACTTTTATACTTGAAGCCAATGTATTTCCTTCTTTAGCAAAACAGACGATTTTCAACTTTCAGCAAATACCCGTGTTAGATAAGGCGATGCTATTAAACATCAGTAATCTATGGCCTTTAGAACTCGAGTTCCAAAGAGGTAAAATTAAAGATATGGCTGTATTTTTATCTGATCTCTTATCTAAAACCTATGGTTTCGGATTTAAAGTTTATAACCCCTTTGAATGCGAGACATGGGACTTTAAAGAATTAAGAGAAGATTTAACAAAACAAGGTAGATTATATAATTTCTCCGCTTTAGATGTTTATGAAAGTGTTGTAAAATGTGTGGAATCACTCGGTATGCCTCATTCGGCTCATGTGCATATTGAAGGTTATGAAAATGAAGTAGGGAAAAAAAACCTATTTAAAGTTTTAGAGAAGATAAGGTCATTAAATTTAGAGCCCAATCAGAAAACCAATTCAAAAATAAAGCGTCATCAAATATTACATTTAGCTCATGCGAATGCATATTCATTTGATGGAAATAATGAAACTTTAATTAATTTTCTAAACAACAATCAAAAATATAGCGTTGATTTGTCTTTTCTCGGCTTTAACAAGATAAATCCTATTATCACATCAGATAGAAGGCTGATTAATTCTATGTTAACTTTGGATGCAATCGATAATCAGTATAAATTAATAAGTTCAGCCGTAGAATTTGAAGGCGATTCATTTGTTTCAATGAGAACTTTAGATAAGAGTAAATATCAAGATTGTATCTTATGGGCAAACGCATTGGATTTAGCTCTCAATGTTAAAAATAAATATCAGGTGTGTTTTTCATTAAATTTTCCAAACTATGCAAATCTAACAGATATCCCTGAAATTGCAACTTGGTTGACAAGTAAAGAAGCTCGAGACACTTATATGGAGGGAATGAACAAGGAATTTTTAAAAGATAGCATTCTAAAGAGTGATGATAAAGTTCTTAATTTCACTGAATTTCTTCAATTGACAAGAGTGAGTCCAGCAATTTGTTTGGGATTTGGAGGCATAAAGGGGAATATTGGACAAGGTGCTGATGCGGACATTAATGTATTAAACTTAAATATTAAAGAAACAGATCTTTCGAAAGATTTTGGAAAATTCAAGAAAGAACTCTCCAATATTGAATATGTTATAAAATCTGGTGAAATAGTAAAAAAACAAGATAAATTCAATTTAAACCCGCAAGGTTCAATTTTTTGGGCTAATGGCAAAGCAGACTCCGAAGGAAAGGATTTAATTATGTCGAAAAAGGAGGAATTCTACCGAAAGTACTCATCTATGTTCTATGATTCCTTTCAAGTTTCGGTTGATAAAAATCTATTAAGAAAGATAGATTAATCAATAGATTTGTTAATTCGATATAATTAATTTGAGAGTATTTAGGAATTAAAATGTGTGCTTTCCACTAGTCATAGCTTTATTACTATGTAAAAAATATATAAAAACAATGTTCAAGGAGAGTTATCTTAAATTTCAATAATTTTAATACTTTATTTTATTTTTTTATATTAATTTAAAGTTTTAATAATAATTCAGATAATGTCTAAATTACCTTTAGAAGGAATAATAGTTATTGATTTTTCTACTCTTATTGCAGCTCCTGTTATTGGTTCTCTTATGGCTGATTTTGGTGCTGAAGTAATTAAAGTGGAATTACCTAAAATTGGTGATCCTCAACGAGGAGCTCAGCTTGTTGGAAAAGGGAAGAGCCCAACTTGGTTAGTTGGAAGTCGAAATAAAAAAACAATCACCTTGGATTTGCATAAAAAAGAGGGTCAAGATATTGCTAAAAAATTATGTGCTAAAGCGGATGTAGTTCTTCTAAATTTTCGACCTGGGGTTTTAGAAAAATGGAATCTTGGTTCTGAAGTTTTGCATCAAATTAATCCAGAATTAATAATTTGCTTAGTTTCCGGGTTCGGTCAGACAGGGCCTTATAAACATAGAGGGGGATTTGATCGAACTGTCAGCGCTTTTGCAGGTTTAACATATACGTCTGGTTATCCCGAACATCCACCAGTTCGTAGTGGATATCCGTTAGTGGATTATTTAACAGGGTATCTTGGTGCATTTGCAGTGATGATGGCTTTATATAATAGAGACGTGAATCATAATAGAGGGGAAGTGATTGATTTAAGCTTAGCAGAAGCTGCTTTTAAAGCAACGGGGGGTAGTTTACCAACTTATTCTTTAACGCGTTCTATTTATGAAAGATGCGGCAACCGAATTAAATTTTTTGTACCTGCTGAAAATTTTGAAACTGAAGATGAAAAAATCATTGCTCTTAATGCAGGTACTGAGAAACTGTGGAAGCAATTAGTAAAGGCAATGAATCGGGAAGATTTACTCACAGATAAGAAATTTCGTAAATATTTAGCACGTATACAAAATCAAGATGAACTTTATAAACTTATTGGCGATTGGGTAAAAAATAAGACTACAGAAGAAGTTATGGAAATTCTTGAAAAGGAAGGAGTTCCATGTGAAACGGTAAATAATATCGCAGATTTGGCATCTGATCCTCATATGCTCGATAGAGAAGCAGTATTAAAATTTACTGATCCTGATTATGGTAAAGTATTAATTCCTGGTATTGTTCCGAAATTGAAAAATTTTCCAGGACGTGTAAATTTTCTAGGTGCCAAGCTTGGGGAATATAATCAAGAGATATATCGAAAATTTCTTGGATTAACTAATGAAGAAATTAATAAATTAAAAGAAAAAGAAATAATTTAAGTAAAAAAATTTACTCTATAGCTTCAGGGATTAAAAAGACAAAATTGCTCCCGTGAGAATAATCACCCTTCACTCTATCTTCAATCCAGATTTCACCCTTATAACTCTCTATGATTTTTTTCACGAGTGTTAGTCCAAATCCCATACCCTTTGAACCTTTTTCCTCACTGAATCCTTCTTGAAAGATTAATTCTTTCCTTTTATCTGAAATACCAATCCCATTATCAATGAATTCAAATTTTACATATCCTATATTTACTTTAGTTTGTCTTGAAATCTTAATGAGAACCTCTTTTTTGGGATTTTCATTGTAATTAACAGCGTTGATTAATAAATTGTCGAATATGTCTATTAAAAACTCATTAGCTCTGGTGATAATTTTCTTTTCAGATGTTATAATTCTTATATTAATATCCTTTAATGACCTACTGTTCTGGACAAATTTTATTGCTTCTTCTAATATTTTAATTGCCTTAACAGATTTTAAAGATTTCTCTAAATTTTCAAGATTCGATAATTTACGGACATTAGTAATTAATTTTGCCCCTCTATCAAATTGCCCTTTAATTAATTTATAGAGATCTTTAATTTCCCTTTCTTTCCCGGGCTCATCAAGATATTTCTCACTAATACTGATTGATAGTTTAATATTAGAAAGGATGTTGTTGATATCGTGATAGAATAAATCCTTATAAAGTTCAGCTCGGTTGTTAGCTTCTCGATATTTTTCCTCTGATTTTTTTAGTTTCTGGAGAGATTCCTTAATCTTTTCTTCTACTATTTTTTTCTCTGAAATATCTCGAGTAAATCCATAAAAACCAACTTTTTTTCCACTCGTATCATATCTTAAATAAAATGTTCCTTCAAAAGTACGTTCTTGCCCATCATTTCTGATTACCTTACTTTCAAAAGTCCCTTTTGGAAGATTTTTTTTATATACAAGATTGAAGATTTCATATACTTCTTTATAAGTTTTCTTGTTTAACATAGAAGTATAACTCTTTCCTATTAGTTGTTTTTTCGAAAATCCTAAGTACCTGCAAATATAATCATTTATATAGGTATAATTTCCTTGTAGGTCTACTTCAAAATATCCATCCTCGATATTTTCAATGATTTCTCTATATCGTTTATCTATTTCATTATCAAACTTACTCATAACGGAAACTCCTTTTTGAATGCCTTAAATGAAAATGTTAAAATTAGAAGGCAATTTCTTTGAATAAAACCCCGATAGTATTTGCAACCACAATTTTCTAATTAAAGCTCAAAATACATAATTATAAAGATATTTAATGAATATATTTATATCCGAATTATCATATTTTTGTTCTTATAGTTCGAACAAGAGGGGAAAGGGAATAAGGGGAATTATACGGGATAGACTAAATTGTAAGAAATTATAATTTCAATGGATATTTCCGGTATTTCTCTATGGCTGCTCTGAATGCTAAGATGTTTTCCCAAGGTACGTTTAAAATGTTATGACTTGGTCCTGCAAAATAACCTCCACCTGTAGCTGCTGCTTTAATGCATCTCTTTACTTCTTCTTCAACTTCTTTTGGAGTTCCAAAACATAACACTCTTGTGGAATCCATTCCACCCATAAAACTTAGTCGATCTCCTAAAGTTTCCTTTAAATGCACTAAATCAACACCAGCTGCAGGTTCTAATGCTTGAATACAGTCTAAACCTGCATCAACCATATCTGGAAGAAGTTTATCAATATAGCCACAGGAATGCTGAATAACAAACATTCCATGTTTCTTACATTCTTGATATATTTTTTTGTAATAGGGTAGCATAAAGGTTCGGAAATTCTCAAGAGAGAACATAGAACGTCCTTTATACCCCAAATCATCATAATAAAAGACAATATCTATTCCTGCTTCTGCATAACGTTTTATATATTCTAAATTTGTTTTGGTATATTCCTCCATAACTTCATGGATAAATTGTGGGTTTTTTCGCATATGATAAGTAACCCTACTTATTGTCATTCCTTCGAATAGAGCTTCATTCATGGCAATCATTAATCTAGCCATGGGATATAGATAAGGTGATAAGCTCTTAACAAACTCTTCCCAGATTTTTGGGGAATAATTAACCTCATCATTAATACATTCAGAAGGTTTTCCATATTCGTCCCAATAAGAGTGTAAAATTTCAGGTGTTCTGAAATAGCCATCTATATACCATGCATAAGTTAAGCCCGTTTTAACTTGTTCCACTCGCTTAAATATTCTTCCTGATGTTGGGATTAAGTAACTTCCAGGATATTCAGGCGGACCCTCGGCAATCACTGTTTTCATTCGATGCCTCCAAGGGTCTATAGAATGGCAATCAACATTCCAAAATCGCAATTCAGTTATATCTCCAGCCCATCGATAATCCTCTCTTGAAAAACTGTTCTTGATAAAAGTTTTATTTTCTTTAAATTCATCTGATTCCAGAAATTGTTGATAAGCAGTACTAGTTCTTTCGAAACCAAGATAATGGATTGGTATCATATCTGGTTCATCATCACGTTCTAAAGCTCTAATGACTCTTTCTCGTTTTGATAAGACCATAATAAGGATATTATCTTGCTTAATTAAAAAAACTTTTATTATAAATAGATTAGTAATAATTAATATTCTTTAAAATGAAATTAGGGAAGATTAGATTTTTAATTCAAAGAATGGTCGAACATCATGGATTTTGAAGAACTAACCGAACTTATTGTAGAACTGGAATTGGATGATATAGCTGATGCGGTAAAGAGTGCGCTTGAGGAAGATAAAAAGGATCCAGTTGAAATTTTAACAGCTTTAACAAAAGGTATGGATGAAGTAAGTCGTCGTTATGAGGAATTTGAATATTTTCTAGGAGAATTAGTATTAGCAGGTGATACTATGAAAGCAGGACTTGAAGTGTTAAAGCCTGCCCTGGCTGTATCAGATAGCACAATGGAGAAAACAAAAGTCGTAATTGCAACTGTTAAAGGAGACCAACATGATCTAGGAAAGAATTTATTAGGGACAATGCTACTAAGTGCTAACTTTGAAGTATACGATTTAGGAAGGGATGTGGAAGCTGAGGTAATAGTAGAAAGAGTTAAGGAGACTGGAGCATCTGTAGTGGCACTAAGCTCTTTATTATCCATGACAGTTGATCAAGTTGAAGTTGTTCATAAAGCACTACAAGAAGCGGGATTAAGAGATAAAGTTAAATTGATTGTAGGTGGCGCTCCTTTCAATATGGAGCTAGCTAAAAAGTTTGGAGCTGATGATTATGCAGATGACGCAATATATGGTGTTGAACATATTAAAAAGCTAATTGAAAGTTAATGAATTCAGTAAGTTATCTCAAGAAGATTGCAGCATAAAATCCGATTACACAAATTACACTGAACGAAATTAACAAATTCCTTTTATATTTTTTATTGTGTTCTTTTAGTTTTTGCTTTTTCTCTTGTTTAGCTTCATAGAGTTGTTGTTCAAATCTTTCTTGTGTTTCAGGATCAGTTATTAAATACTGAACATTTGGATCATACCGTGTTCTATACATTCCCTCGAAGGCATACCCTGTATTTTTGAATAAAACTATTAAATAAACGAGTTCCGGAATGGTAATAATAAATATAATATAGTCAATAATACCAAAGCTAAAATTTTCATACGGAATTATAAATAACCCCGGTAAGGTGTAAAAAGAACCGCAGAGGAGAGTTCCATATACAAAATAAATATAAAACGGATTTTCCTTCTTAAATGTAAAGATGATGCCAACCACCATAATTAAAGTAAAAGCATAAGCAAAAATGATTAAAATTAAATTCTCTTGCATTATTAATATAAGAAAACCCATTACAAAAGAATTGAATAAACCAAAAAATATATCATAATATTGGATGTTATCCATTTTTTCTGAAGATTGATTTTGTTTAGTTTACAATTCAATCTGCTCAATATGTGGTTTTCTTGAGGAATAATTAAAATTTATATCTTATTTGATTTCAAAATTATTTTAATAGTGTAATCCCTTAAAGTAATTTACAGTTGTAAACATGTTCTTACCACCTTTTCTAAGATAATTCATACCATCCTCTATACCATCAATGGTCAAGTCAAACATCGGAATAACACTAGAAATAATCTTGCGTGTCCACGGGCTCCATTCGGGTCTAATTAGCTCTGGGTTAAGCCAAACAATACCATTTTTAAAATGATTAGCGAGTTCTCTGATATAATAGATACCGGGCATTTCATTCCTATGATAATAGTATATCGAACCATATTTTTCCGTTAATTCCCAACTGGCCATTGCAGCATCCCCAACGACGACTACTTTATACTTATTATCATATTTTCGAATAAAATCGTCAAATTCAATTGCCTCATCAGGATTCCTTTTTCCATTGAAATACAAAGTCTCATAAATGCAATTGTGAAAGTAATAAAATTTAAAATCTTTCCAATGTGACATATTATTTGCTGCTGAGAAAAGTAGGTTGACGAGATGAGCATACGGCGTCATACTTCCACCTACATCCATAAGTAGCAATATCTTTACATCATTTTTTCTACGTTTATCAAATACAATTTCAATCTCTCCCCCATTCTTTGCCGTCTTATCAATTGTCTCGTCAATGTTTAATTCATCTAGTTTTCCAATTTCTTCAAGTTTTTTTAGTCTTTTTAGAGCTACTTTAATTTGTCTAGTATCTAAGACGATATCCTTCCGATAATCTTTAAAGATTCTTTTTTCAGCTATTTGTACTGCTGTTCGCATTCCAGAAGACCCCCCAATTCTCATACCCATTGGGTTTTGTCCGGAATTACCAAATGGTGATGTTCCTCGTGTCCCAATCCAATGATCTCCATAATTGTGCTCTTCATCTTGCTCCCGCATTAATTCTTCCAGACGTTTTTGCATTTCTTCTAGACTAAAAAATTGACTCATCAATTCTGAAGGATTCCCATTCATCGCAGCGGCGTTAAGATTATTCTTCAACCACTTTAGGATTTCCTCTTTAAGTGCGTCTGGTGTGTCAGTTATAATTCCTTTACGTAGCTCAGCATCATACTTCTCCAATAGTTCCTCAAGAAACTTTTGTAGATCTTCAATATTTAGGTATTGTTGATATTCTTTTAATAAAAGTTCTAAACCCTCGATTAACTCAGGGAGGGTAATCGGTTTATCTAACCAATCCCAGATTTCCTGTTTAAAATCTTCGGGGAATTGTACCATGGCGTTTTTGAAGAAATTTGCAAAGGAAATGTCAAAAATGTCGAAGTGGTGTTCGTTTTTACAAAGAATTGACCTCGAAGTGTAGTAAAACTCAACCATGTTGTGGATAAGTCCTTTATCGAGGGCTTCAATTAAGGTCATATACTCTGTGATGCTTACGGGCAACCTTTCTTTTAGGTAATAAAAAAATTCGACAAACATCTGATAAAATAGAATAATTTAATGATTATAAGATTATATAATTAAAGATCTTTTATAGCTTTATTGTAAGTCTGCAACCTCATAGCGTTAA
>Ga0114930_10005563_pt1 | contig 10343 bp, 7 predicted proteins | sample AnhtaG_FD_87300 | JGI IMG/M metagenome (GOLD analysis project Ga0114930, IMG submission 87300) | Deep subsurface microbial communities from Anholt, Denmark to uncover new lineages of life (NeLLi) - Anholt_01485 metaG | ecosystem: Environmental > Aquatic > Marine > Oceanic > Sediment | place... | reverse complement strand
CTGACTGGCCCATTTTATCAGCCAGCCTCTTGCCCTCGCTTACTAATTCAAAAGATATCTTTCTTAATTCCCCTTCTCTTTGTTCGGCAACTATCCAAATTCCCTGTGCCATTTTTTATCTCCTTTAATTTCTGTTAAAAAGTTAAACTTCTTTCAACGTATAAGATTAGCCACCAAGTCCCAAAGGCACGAAGAAATGATTATGTCTCTTATTAAAAATGATATTCAAAGAATTATATAATAATCTTGGTGTCTTGGTGTCTTTGTGGCTGAACTATTGCCTTTCAACTAAATAACCTTTGCCTCTTCGTGAAGTAATTTTGCCAGATTGGCGGCCTTTTCCTGTGGCGTTTCACCTTCTACTATTTTCCCCACACCTCTTTCTTCTGGAGGTGTGATTTGCATAATCTTTATCTTTGTCCCACTTTCTCCAACCTGGCCTGCATCCAGACCTAAATCGGCGATTGTCTTGACATCTAAGGGTTTCTTCTTGGCCTTCATTATTCCGGGCAGTGATGCATATCTTGGTTCGTTTAATCCTTTTTGGGCTGTGATTAAGGCTGGCAAAGGGGACTCAATAACAAGGGTTCCACCTTCAACCTCTCTGTGGGCCTTTAGGGTAGAGCCGTCTTCACTAACTTCCAATTTAAGAACTATTGATATCTGTGGAATGCCTAAGAGTTCTGCCAGGTTGGAGCCAACCACACCATAATCATCGTCAACTCCCTGTTTACCGCAGAGTATAAGATTGTAGTCAAGGTCTTTAATAACTGCGGCAAGAATCTTGGCTATACCAAGAGAATCACTCCCGGTAAGGGCTGGATCATCTACCAAAATTCCTTTATCTGCACCCATGGCTAAAGCAGTTCTTATGGATTCCGTTACCCTTGTTGGTCCTACTCCTATAATGGTGACTTCACCGCCAAATTTTTCTTTTAGGCGAAGGCCTTCTTCAACCGCATACTCATCGTATGGGTTCATAACCCACTTTATATTATCAGTAACGATTGACTTTGAATCTGGAGCAACTTTGATTTGAGTTTCTGTATCTGGTACCTGTTTTAAACAAACTAAAATGTTCACTTTATCCCCCTTTCTGATTATCTTTGACAATTAATTCTTGAGATTTGCCATATTATACTAGCAAAACTTACCGCTTTTTTGCGTTAAAATCCTTAACACTAAAGTATTTATTATGTCAATAGAGATTAGATAAGAGAAGCTTAAAAAAATGAAATTTGCACTTTTCATTTTGCATTAAGCCAATGACAGTTAATTCTTCATGCCATTAATAAAATAACTGCTGATCTGTCTTGCAGCGGTTTCTATATCATATTTACGCCTTTTTGATAAAACCCAAAATCTCGACATTTCATCTAAGGCGCCAAAGAAGGCCCTCTTGGCAATTCCCGGAATTATATCTTGGCTAATTAAACCCTTTTCCTTTCCTTCTTGGATTATATCCCCTATTAGGTCAAGGTATTGGGCAAATTTTTTGTTTTGATAGTTTTTCATAAACTTACTGCTCTGCCTGAGCTCCACCTGGATAATCTCGGCCATGTCTTTGTTATCTTCAATTAATTTGAGGTGAAAGTAGGCAAACCTCTCAATCTTTGCAAATGGATCACTTTCAAAACTTATCTGCTTTTTCATATTATCTAATACTTCCTTCATCTTTTCCTCAAAGAGGGCTATAAGGATGTCATCTTTGTGTTTGAAATAGATATAGATAGTTCCATCCGCTATTCCTGCTTCTTGTGCGATTTCAGAAACCTTGGCCTTATAAAAGCCCTTTTTGGCGAAAATCTTTGTCGCAGCAGCTATTATCTTTCTAGATTTTTCGTTATTTTTATGTCTCATATCTTTCAAGGTCTACAGTAAAAACGGGTAAACTCTTTATAGTTTTTAATATGAATAATCGTTCATTTTTTAACAAAAGGATACCAGGCGGTCAAGGTCTTTTACAAATTAGCCCTTGACATAATCTTAACCCAAAAATTATACTTTAATATAGTCACATTATAGCTATATTGTAATTATTTAACTTATATATTCCCTGTAGCTTGCTACAGGCTTCCCTTACAGTTCCTCCCCCTTGATGGGGGAGGTTTAGGTGGGGGTGATACTCAGTTCGTTCACCCTCCCCTTTATCCCCTCCCATCAAGGGAGGGGAGATTCGATAAAAGATAACCCGCAGCTTGCTGCGGGGAGCTTGATTGCCCTGTAAAATATAGAAGGGTTTTTCATTGCTCAAGGAGGAGGGCAGGATGAAATATAGCCTATTCTTGGGATGCACCATTCCAGCTCGCTCCAGAAATTATGAATTATCCGCAAGGGCCGTAGCCTCGCGCCTGAACCTTGAATTTATAGATATCGAAGAGTTTTCCTGTTGCGGCTTCCCTCTTGAGGCATCTGATGAAACAGGGGCAGTTCTCCTTGCTGCCAGAAATCTATGTTTGGCAGAAGAAAAAGGGTTGGATATATGTGCCCTTTGTAGTGCCTGTGCCTCTATGCTTACAAAGACAGCCTTTCATTTAAAAAATAACCAAAACTTGAGAGAGCAAATAAATAAGGAACTGTCAAAGATAGGTAAAGAATACAAAGGAACGATAAATGTCAGGCATTTTGCAAGGATATTATTGGAAGATATCGGGTTAGAGAGGATTAAAGAAGAGATTAAACGGGATCTGAAGGGACTGAAGGTGGCTACCCACTATGGATGCCACTATCTAAAACCTTCGTATATCTATGAAGGCTTTGATGATCCCCAGTATCCCCTAACCCTTGAACTAATACTCGAGGCAGTAGGTGTCACCAATATCCAATATAGAAGAAAAAAGGATTGCTGTGGGGGACCTGTTCTTCTTTCAGATGAGGCAGTAGCCCTTACTGTAGCGCAAGAGAAGCTAAAATATGTCAAAGATTCTGGGGCTGATTGCATGAATTTGGTTTGCCCTTTCTGCAGTTTAATGTTCGATGCCAATCAGAAAGGGATAGAAACTAAATTTGAAAGTGAATTTAATATCCCAGTCCTATATCTGCCTCAGATAGTGGGTCTGGCCATGGGTTTTGGTCGCAAGGAGCTCGGTCTTAATCTTAACTCCGCCAGTACCAAGGAATTGACAGCTAAGTTAGGGATGTAAAGTTTAAATGAAGATAATTGTTTACCGCAGAGGCGCAAAGGACGCAGAGGTGGACATTTTCCCCTTTGCTGTTGAGAGGACAGCAAAGGGGAACCATCAGCCCCATTGAAGACGGGACGATAAAAGCTTTTGGGCCCCTATTGCCTCTGCTTATATGGAAAGTTTTTCATTTGTTCATTGTGCCTGCTACATGGATCGGTTTAGCGCACCATGGCTAAAATGTTTCACTATTGTCTTAGCAGGGTGACAGTAATTGCCCAGCATGGGCCGATTATTTTTGCTTTCCGCCGTCCTTGCCCTGTTAAATACGAAGTTTATTTAACTGGGGTCAGCGGAAAGTAAAAAACAACTAAACCTCAGCGATCTCTGCGTCTCAGCGGTGAATGATTAAAAATGAAGATAAAGGAAGGCGATGAAAAGGGTTAATCTGTTAGAATCTGACACTGATTTCATTGAAGAGCTTGATTCAGCTGACTTTATAGGTGGTTTTAGGGGTTGCTTTACATGTGGCACATGTACAGCAGGTTGCCCTGTACATAGGGCAAATGAGAACTATAATCCCCTTCGCATTATAAGGATGCTCGTTCTTGGTCTAAAAGAGGAGCTATTGAAAGGTGATATGATCTGGCTCTGTTCTGATTGCTATACTTGTCAGGAGAACTGTCCGATGGGAGTGAAGATCACAGATATAATAAATCACCTTAAAAACCTTGCAACTCGTGAAAAGAATATCCCCCTTGGGGTAAGCACTCAGGAAAAACTTCTCAAGGATCAGGGCAAGATATACATTATTGATGATTTCGATAATAAAAAGAGGGCAAAGGTAGGCCTTCCCTCTCTTCCTGCAATGGTTGAAGAGGCAAAAGAATTGCTTAGGCAAAAATGGAATAGAGAAACTTGAACCTGCCCGCCATCCGGCAGGCGGGACTTGAAACTGGGGTAAACAATGAAAGAAGTCTATGAATTGAATATCTACAAATTGACGGAAGAACTTTCTAATTTGATCTGGTATGCCTTTGATAGATTGTCAAGGAAAGTTAAGCAAAGTCCAAAACTGAATACATTCATCAGGAGAACGAAATAAATGGGACCAGAACTACCATCCAGTTTCAAGTCTCAAATTTCAAGTTTCAAATCTCAGTCCGAAAAGAAGATTGGATCAGTGATGGTGGTAGGCGCAGGCATCACCGGTATGCAGACTGCTCTGGATTTAGCTAATTCAGGCTACTATGTATATCTTATTGAAAGATCCCCATCCATAGGCGGTGTTATGTCCCAGCTGGACAAGACCTTTCCCACCAATGACTGTGCCATGTGAATTATCTCACCCAAACTGGTCGAGGTCGGCCGGCATCTAAATATCGAGATAATAACCTATGCAGATATTGAATCTGTAGAGGGTTCTGCTGGAAATTTTAAGGTCAAGGTTAAAAAACGCGCCCGCAGTGTCAACACTGACATTTGTACTGGCTGCGGCAGTTGTGTTGAAAACTGTCCAGTAACAAATCAACCACTTACCACTTTAGGGGAATAAGCACATGGGAGAGGGAGGTTCAGCCAGCTCTCATCAATCTGTTGAAATCGATTATATGGAACTTGATAAGATAATCGAAGAGCAGTTTGACAATGACAGAGAAAACCTGATTATGATTCTTCAGGCAATTCAAAAGACATATAACTACTTACCCCAAGCATCTCTCAGGTATCTCTCTGAGAAGATAGGTGTTCCCACCAGTAAAATTTATGGTGTTGGCACTTTCTACAGTACCTTTAGCCTTGAACCAAGAGGCAAAAACATCATTTCTGTTTGCTTAGGTACTGCCTGCCATGTTAGAGGCGGCGCAAAGATTCGAGAAAGAATTCAGGAAGCCTTGAAAATACGAGATGGGGAAACCACAGATGATATGCTTTTCAGCCTTGAGTCTGTGCGTTGTCTTGGTTGTTGTAGCCTTGGGCCTGTTGTAAGAATTAATGATGATATTCATGGCCGAATCACAATGGATAAGGCAGAAAAGATATTAGAGGGTTATAATTAAATAGGATGACCTAATAGCAGTGTGGGAGTTATGAAAATTCAGTCTGTTAAGGACTTAGAGAAGATACAACAGGAATACAGCAAAAATCTGTATTACCCTGACGGCATCAAGGTTAACATAGGGATGGCATCATGCGGCATAGCAGCCGGTGCTAAGGCCTCCCTTGAAAAGGCGTTAAAGGAATACCCCCAGGGCAATGGTACCCAACTCTGCCAGACTGGATGCATTGGTTTCTGTGAAGAAGAACCATTGGTTGAAATATTAGGAAATGGCAGACCCAGGGTCATTTACAAACATATTACTGATGACAAAATCCTTGATGCAATCCAAGGTTATATCCGGGGGAATCTTAATAAAAAGTGGATCCTGGGGCAGATGCGCGATCCACGTTGTTTATTAGAGGACAAGATTGAAAACCCTCTTGCTGAAGTCAAGCCTTTAGAAGGAATTCCTTTCTTAGAGGATATTCCATTTTACAATAAACAGATAAAGATTGCCTTACGTAATTGCGGATATATTGACCCTGATTGCATTGAAGAATATATAGCAAGAGGAGGATATCTTGCCTTTATTCGATCTCTATCACAGATGCAACCTGCACAGCTCATTAATACCATTAAAGAGTCAGGATTAAGAGGCAGAGGCGGTGGTGGTTTTCTAACAGGGTTTAAGTGGGAGACCTGTGCAAAACAGAGTGGAGAAAGATATATAATCTGTAATGCTGATGAAGGTGACCCTGGTGCCTATATGGATAGAAGCATTTTGGAGGGAGACCCCCATAGCATCCTTGAGGGAATGTTGATTGCAGGGCTTGCCATTGGATCTAATCAAGGCTTTATCTATGTCAGAAATGAATATCCCTTAGCAGTAAAGCGTCTCATAACAGCAATCAAGCAAACAGAGAATTACGGATTACTTGGTGAAAATATAGCAGGATCTGATTTTAGCTTTCATATCAAGATCTCTACTGGAGCAGGGGCCTTTGTGTGTGGGGAGTCAACCGCCTTGATGGCCTCTTTGGAGGGTAATGTTGGCAGACCCAGGGCCAAATACATCCATACTGTGGAGAAGGGTTTCAGAAATAGGCCCTCAAACCTGAATAACGTTGAGACCTATGCAAATGTCCCTGTCATACTCTTAAAAGGTGCCGAATGGTACGCCAGCATGGGTACAGAGAATAGCAAAGGCACAAAGGTTTTCAGCCTTGTGGGCAAGATAAACAATACTGGCCTGGTAGAAGTGCCCATGGGCATCTCTCTCAAGGATATTGTCTTTACTGTAGGCGGTGGCGTCCCCAAAAAGAAAAAATTCAAGGCTGTCCAAACAGGTGGCCCTTCAGGGGGCTGTATCCCTGAAAAATTTCTCAATCTCCCTGTAGATTACCAGGAGCTGGCCAAGGTTGGATCTATCATGGGCTCTGGTGGTATGATTGTTATGGATCAGGATACCTGCATGGTGGATCTGGCCCGCTATTTTCTGGATTTCCTCAAAGAGGAATCCTGCGGTCAATGTACCCCATGCAGGGAAGGGATCAAACAGATGTTGGATATTCTTACTGATATATGCCAGGGTAATGGGAAGGAAGGGGATATCGAATTACTTGAAGAACTGGGTGATATGGTTCAAAAATTTTCACTATGTGGACTCGGGACATCAGCCCCAAATCCGGTACTTACAACTATCCAATATTTCAGGGATGAATACGAGGCCCATATTAAGGATAAGAAATGCCCGGCAGGGGTCTGTAAGGCCCTCTTTCATTACGAGATTGATGAAGATGCCTGTAATGGTTGCCACCTCTGTGCCCTTAAATGCCCGCAGAAGGCAATAACCGGAGAAAAGAAGAAACTTCACTATTTAGATCAGGATAAGTGTATTAAGTGTGGCATCTGTTACGATGCCTGTAAGTTTGATGCCATAGTCGTGAGTTAGCTCAGAAGGGCAATATATATGATCACCTTTAAGCTTAACGGTAAAGAAGTCCAGGGAGAGGAAGGAGAATATATCCTTCAGGTTGCTGAAAGATATGGCGTTGAGATCCCAACCCTATGCTACCATAAGGCTCTCGAGCCTGCCGGAGCCTGCCGTCTGTGTACTGTGGAACTGTATGATGGACGTAGAACTCGTTTTGTCACTGCCTGCAACTATCCCATATGGGAGGGCATGGAGGTCAATATAGACACCGAGGCAGTTCACCAGGGCCGTAAACTTATCGTGGAGTTGTTGTTTGCCCGTTGCCCGAATGTGCCCATTATCAAAGAGTTGGCAGGAAAATACGGGATCAAAGAGCCACGCTTTAAAAAAGAGGATGATGATTGCATCCTGTGCGGTCTTTGCACGCGTATATGCGAACGAATGGGAAATAATGCCATAAGCCTGACTGGCCGCGGTGTGGACATGAAAGTAGATACTCCCTTTCATATCCAGACCGATATATGTATGGCCTGTGGAGCATGTGTGTCTGTTTGCCCTACCGGACATATCAAACTTGAAGATATTACTAAACATGCCATAAAGCCAATTCCTTCTGAATATGATATGGGTCTAACTGGCCGAAAACCCATCTATGTGCCTTATGCTCAGGCTGTTCCCAACACTCCAGCCATAGATAGGACCAAATGCTTACACTTCAAGACTGGAGGCTGTCAGATATGTGCCGAGTTCTGTGGTGTCGGGGCAATTGATTTTACACAGGAGGATGAAACCATAGAACTGGATGTTGGTTCCATTATTTTGGCACCTGGCTATGAAACCTTTGATCCATCAAACTATACTCAATATCGGTATAAAAAAAATCAAAATGTGATTACCGCTATAGAATTCGAACGAATTCTTTCTGCCTCTGGCCCTTATGGGGGTAAACTTTTACGCCTCTCTGATAAAAAGGAGCCAAAAAAGATCGCATGGCTTCAGTGTATAGGCTCAAGGGATGTGCATAACTGTGAGCATAGTTACTGTTCCTCTGTATGTTGTATGTATGCCATTAAAGAGGCGATTATTGCCAAAGAGCATAGCAGTAATGGCCTTGATTGTGCTATTTTTTATATGGATATTAGGGCATATGGGAAGGACTTTGAGCGATACTATAACCGGGCAATTGAAGGGGGAATCAGGTTCATCAGATCAAGAATACCCACCGTTGAAGAAATTCCAGGAACAGATGATCTTGAAGTGACCTACACTGATGAGTCCGGTAAAGTTATTGATGAACAATTCGATCTCGTTGTTCTTTCTGTTGGTATGGAGATACCCAAAGAGACGACTGTGTTGGCAGATAAATTAGGCCTAAGGCTAACCCCTGACTCATTTGCCGAATCCACCTCCTTTAGGCCAGTAAGCACCTCCAAGCCCGGCATCTTTGTCTCAGGCTGTTTTCACTCCCCCAAAGATATCCCTTCATCTGTGACCGATGCAAGTGCTGCTGCGGCACAGGCAGGTGCCCTCCTCTCAGACAGCCGCTTCTCACTCACCAAGGAACTGCACCTCCCGGACGAGAGAGACGTACTAGGGGAGAGACCCAGAATAGGGGTATTTGTATGCCGGTGTGGTATCAATATCGCAGGAGTGGTCGATGTCCCTGATGTTGTCGAATACACAAAGTCCCTCCCCTTTGTTGAGCATGTTGCAGAGAACCTCTTTTCCTGCTCCCAGGACACACAAGAAAATATCACCAAGGCAATAGAAGAGCATAAACTAAATAGGGTAGTTGTTGCCTCCTGCTCACCCCAGACCCATGAGCCACTTTTTCAGGAAACAGTCAGAGATGCAGGCATAAATAAATACCTCTTTGAGATGGCAAATATAAGAAATCAATGCTCCTGGGTTCACTCAGGCAACCCCCAGGAGGCAACTGAAAAGGCAAAGGATCTGCTCCGTATGGCTGTCCAAAAGGTGGCCATGCTTGAGCCATTGGAAGAGGTTGAGCTGGATATAAATCAGGCCGCCCTTGTTATAGGAGGCGGTATTGCAGGAATGGCTGCCGCAAAGAATCTCTCAGATCAGGGCTATAAAACCTATATAGTTGAAAGATCCGAAAGATTAGGGGGAAATGCCATCAATCTCTATCATACCTGGAAGGGAGAGGATATCCAGGAAAACCTGAAAAGTCTCATTGACAACATCAACTCAGATGAAAGGATTGAGACACATCTCAAGGCAGAGATAAAAGAAGTAGAAGGCTTTGTAGGTAACTTTACAACCACCATTACCATTAACGGAAAAGAAGAGAGGAAACTTGAGCATGGAGTTACCATTATTGCAACAGGTGCAAATGAGCTAAAGGTAGATGAGTATCTCTACGGGAAAGATCCAAGGGTTTTAACCTCTCTTGAGCTGGATAGATTATTTATAGAAGATGACAAAAGGATAGGTGATATAGGCACCTGTGTCTTCATCCAATGTGTTGGCTCCAGGATTCCAGAGAGACCATATTGCTCAAAGGTATGCTGTACACATTCAGTTTTAAGTGCCCTTCACCTGAAAGAGATAAATCCAGATATGCGTGTCTTTATCCTATATAGGGATATGAGGACATATGGGCTGAGGGAGGATTTGTACAGGGAGGCAAGATCAAAGGGGATTGTATTTATCAGGTATACCTTAGAAGAAAAGCCTGATGTGAAAAAGGATGGAGGTAAGATTAAACTTGATATATTTGATCCAGTCCTTGGGGCTACTCTTGAGATAAATCCTGATCTGATAGTCTTGGCTGGCGCCATTATACCAGAGGAAAGCTCGGAGATAGCTCGGTCATTCAAGATACCTTTAAATGAAGATGGCTTCTTTGTTGAGGCCCATGTAAAGCTCAGGCCAGTTGATTTTGCAACAGATGGTGTGTTTCTCTGTGGTCTTGCCCACTCCCCAAAGTCCATTGATGAATCAATCACACAGGCCCTGGGGGCTGCAGCAAGGGCTGTGACATTGCTTGCAGGGAAGACAATTCAGATTAGCGGAACTGTATCTGTTGTAAACCCTTTATACTGTAGCAGTTGTGGTGTCTGTGTAGCCATCTGTCCATACAAGGCCGCTGGATTTAATGAAAAGACAGGTATAGCAGAGATAAACCCAGTGCTTTGCAAGGGTTGTGGTCTATGTGTTGCTTCATGCAGATCTGGTGCCTTACACCTAAATGGGTTTGATGAGGGTCAGATTATGGCGATGATTG
>Ga0114930_10005562_pt1 | contig 10343 bp, 9 predicted proteins | sample AnhtaG_FD_87300 | JGI IMG/M metagenome (GOLD analysis project Ga0114930, IMG submission 87300) | Deep subsurface microbial communities from Anholt, Denmark to uncover new lineages of life (NeLLi) - Anholt_01485 metaG | ecosystem: Environmental > Aquatic > Marine > Oceanic > Sediment | place... | reverse complement strand
TGACGAAATAGCCTCTGTTTCAAGGCCTATTCGTGTGACACGCCACAGCACGCATTTTGAAAAATGTTGCGGTCACTCACCGTTCGTGTAGTATCCACTACACCAAACTTGATTGAAATCTACTCGATCAAAATAGTCTGCGCAACGTCTTTTCCCCGGCCTTGCCTGATCTTTCGTCATGCTGCGGCGCGCCAATTTCTGCGCCGCGGCCCTGTGCAGAAGGAGTTTCGCCGTGACTCATGTCGTGACAGAAGCCTGCATCCGCTGCCGCTATACCGATTGCGTGGACGTCTGCCCGGTGGACTGCTTCCACGCCGGGCCGAACATGCTGGTGATCGATCCGGACGAGTGCATCGACTGCGCGGTGTGTGTGGCCGAGTGCCCCGTCAATGCAATTTACGCCGAAGAAGACCTCCCTGCAGACCAGCAGGCGTTCATCGCGCTGAATGCGGAGCTAACCGGGGTGTTTCCGGTGCTCAACAAGCGCGAGGAACCCATGCCGGACGCTGACGCATGGAAGGATGTGATCGACAAACTGCACCTGCTCGAGCGCTAAGGGACGCCATGCTCCATCCAACGCCACCGCCGCTCTGCAACCCGATTTCACCGCGCTGCTGCATCCCCGGGATGCGCGCGCGGCTCATCGTTCCCCCGTTGTTCCTCACTCAACCGATTGCAGGAGAGATCCATGAACGAAGTTGTTGACCACCCCGCCTCTCAAGGCACGCAAGACACCCACGCCGAACCGCCATCGCCCATCGAGACCGACGCATTGATCGTCGGTGCAGGGCCGGTCGGCCTCTTTCAGGTGTTCGAACTGGGCCTGCTGGAAATCAAGGCGCATGTGATCGATTCGCTGCCGGTAGTGGGCGGCCAGTGCGTCGAGCTGTATCCGGACAAGCCGATTTACGACATTCCCGCGGTGCCTATCTGCACCGGGCAGGAGCTTGCCGATAATCTGCTCAAGCAGATCGAACCATTTGGCGCGACGTTTCACCTCGGGCAGGAGGTGCAGATTGTCGAACGTCTGGCGGACCGGCGTTTTTTCGTGCGCACCAGCAAAGGCACCGAGTTCGTAACGAAAACCATCTTCATTGCGGCGGGTGTAGGCTCGTTCCAGCCGCGCACACTGAAGGTAAGCGGCATTGACAAGTATCATGGGCGGCAACTGTTCTATCGTGTGCGCGACCCCGAACTGTTCCGCGACAAGGACATTGTGATCTGCGGCGGCGGCGATTCCGCACTCGACTGGGCGCTCAATCTGGTGGATGTGGCGCAAAGCGTGATCCTCGTGCACCGGCGTGATGAATTCCGCGCCGCGCCTGCCTCGGTGGCGAAAATGCGCGCGCTGTGCGACGAGTTGCGCATGCAATGCCTCGTCGGCCAGGTCAGTGGCTTCGAAGACAATCATGAAGCGCTTCACCGCATCAAGGTGACAGGTGGTGACGGCGTGACGCGCACGCTCGAACTCGATCATCTGCTGGTGTTCTTCGGACTGTCGCCGCAACTTGGACCGATCGCCCAATGGGGCCTGGAAATCGAGCGCAAGCAGGTGGGGGTCGACACCGAAAAGTTCGAAACCAATGTGCCGGGCATCTTCGCAGTCGGCGATATCAATACCTATCCCGGCAAGAAGAAGCTGATCCTGTCGGGCTTCCATGAAGCGGCGCTGGCGGCTTTTGGCGCGGCGCCCTATATTTTCCCGGACAAGAAGATCCATATGCAGTACACAACAACCAGCACCAAACTGCACAAGGTGTTGGGTGTCGAGTCGCCGGTATTCGATTGACGAACTGCCTGGCGGGCTGGGTTAGGGCTGATTTCTGTCTGACTTTGGGCTAACTTCAGGCTGTATCATGACGGCGGGCCGGCGTTGAATGTTGCCGGCCCGCTGCGGTATGCAGCGGGCGCTGCGTGCTGTGGCGTGTCGCGCTGTGTTGTGAGCAGATGCACCAGAACCTAACAGAGAGAACCGAGGCAGCCCATGAGTCCAACTGCCGCCCGCAAGACGGGCGCCACCGGCATCCGCGCGAAGCAGGCCCAGGATACGCGCGCCAAGATTCTGAAGGCCGCCATCAAGGTGTTTGCGAAGCAAGGCTACGCGAGTGGCCGGGTTGAGAGCATTTCGAAAGCCGCGCGCTCGCACGACCGCATGATCTACTACTACTTCGGCAGCAAGGAGCAATTGTTCGTCGAAGTGCTGGAGACCATCTATTCGCAGTTCAACGAAGCGGAAAGCCGGCTCGACCTGGACCTCGACGATCCCGTGCGTGGGCTGCTTCAGGTGGTGGAGTTTGTCTGGCAGTACTACCTCGATCATCCCGAGTTCGTCACGCTGCTGTCCAGCGAGAACCTGCATCAGGGCAAGCACGCCAAAAAGTCATCCAAGCTGCGCGATATTTCCGGGTATGCGATTTCCGTGGTCCAGAAGGTGCTGGATGCGGGTAAAGAGAAAGGCGTGTTTCGTGGCGGCATCGCGGCACGCGATGTTTACATCATGATTGCGTCGCTAGGGTATTTCTATAACGCCAACCAGTACACGCTGAGCGCGTTCCTCGGCGAAACGCTCATGGACAAGGCGGCGCTCGCGCACTGGTGCGAAGTCATCAAGGAAACGGTGTTGCGGGCGGTGCTGGCGCAGGTGCCGGTTGAAGAGGCCGGCAAGGTGCGAGAAAACGCGTCGTAGCCGGCTGGGATTCCGCCTCGTGCGAAGGCGGTTTCACTCGGCCTGACGATCAGGCATGAGCGGCGCGGCCTTATCGCGGCCTTATCGCCGCCTTCTCGCGGCTACGCCGCCACACTCTCTCAAGCCGCTTCCGGCGGCAAGTTCGCAGCCGCCGCGCGATGCGCGGCGGAGCGCTTCACCAGCAACGCCCCCGCTGCGATGAGCGACGGCACGGCAAGCAGTGCAAAGATCGTGCTGAAGCCAATATTGGCCTGCAACAGCAAGCCACCGGAAAACGCACCCAGAATCCCGCCGAAACGCCCAACACCGAGCATCCATGCGACACCCGTGGCGCGGCCGCTAGTCGGATAGAACGCCGCGGCCAACGTGGGCAGCGACGACTGCGCCCCATTCATGCAAACGCCCGCAATAAACGTAATCGCCGCGAGCCACACAAGGCTGCCCGACTGCTGACCGACCATCCACACGAACAGACCCGTCAGCACGTAGGTAATCGCAATCACGCGATGCGGCTCGAAGCGGTCCATCAACCAGCCGACCGCAATCGACCCCACCCCGCCGCCGAACGGAAAGAGCGCCGTAACGAGCGCGGCTTGCCGCACCGTGAAGCCCGTATCGCGGATCAAGGTGGGCAGCCAGCTAGTCAGCATGTAGTACACCAGCAGTCCGGAAAAGTAGGTCACCCACAGCATGATCGTGCCGGTCCTGAAGCGGGCTGAAAGCACCACGGAACCGCCCGTCTTGCGCTGCACCGTGGGATCTTCCGGCAGCACAAAGCGCACGTTGTCGAACGACTCGTTCGGCGCAATGCGCCGCAGCACGGCCGCAATCCGCTCCACCGGCCAGCCACGCAATACCATGAAGCGGATCGATTCGGGCAAGCCGATCAGCACGAAACCCAGCACGATCGGCATCGCGCCCCCCGCGACAAACACACTGCGCCAGCCGTAGTGCGGAATCAGCGCCGCCGCAACCAGACCGCCGGCTGAGGCGCCCACGGTAAAGCCGCAGAACATCGTATTGACGAGGAGCGAGCGCTTGCGAGCGGGTGCATACTCGGAAGTCAGCGTGGTTGCGTTCGGCATCGCCGCACCCAAACCGATACCGGTCAGGAGACGCAATACGGCCAGCTCAGTCACCGAGCCGGCAAACGCGCACGCAATGCTGAGCGCGCCGAACACCAGCACCGATCCCACCAGCACTTTCTTGCGCCCGATGCGGTCCGCTAGCGGACCCGCCGCGAGCGCGCCAATCGCAAGGCCGACCAGCGCCGCGCTCATCACCGGCGCCAAAGCCGCTTTGGTGGCGTGCCATTCCTGCGCAAGCGAGGGCGCAACAAAGCCGATTGCAGCGGTATCGAAGCCGTCAGTCGCGACGATCAGAAAGCACAGGATCAGGACGAACCATTGATACGGCGAGAAACGCCGTGCATCGATAAACTGCTGCACGTCGAGCGTGCGCGTGGTGCCAAACACCGTGTCTGTCATGGTTGTCTCCAATCCCATGCAAAGCTGTTTGTCTTGAGCGCGGTGCAATGCCCGCGCTTCTTTTCATTCTTGCGGCTGGCCGCGTCAGGTGCCGTCGTCTTCGCGAAACAGCTTGTCGGCCAGATGGAAGGCCGAATTGGCGGCCGGCACGCCGCAGTAGATCGCGGTCTGCAGCAGCACCTCCTTGATCTCCTCGTGCGTCACGCCATTGTTCTTCGCAGCGCGCAGATGCAAGGCCAGCTCTTCGCTGCGATTGAGTGAGACCATCAGCGCGATCGTCACCAGGCTGCGCGTGTGACGCGGCAAACCTTCGCGCGTCCAGATCTCACCCCATGCATACCGCGTGATGAAATTCTGGAACTCCTCCGTGAATTCGGTCAGGTTATTCAAGGAACGGTCGACGTGCGCATCGCCCAGCACCGCGCGGCGCACCTTCATTCCGGCCTCATAGCGTTCGTCGTCGTTCATTGCGGCTCCTTGAGGAAGTCGAGCACCGTCTTTGTAAAGACCTCAGCCTGCTCGATGTTGGAAATGTGCGACGCGTCCAGTTCGACATAGCGTGCGCCTGGGATAGCGGCGGCGAGTTCCTTGCCCTGGGCCGGCGTCGCCGCCAGATCGTGCGTGCCCGAAATCACGAGCGTGGGCAGCTTGATGCCAGACACTTCGGGACGCAGATCGGTTGCATCGATCGCTTCGCAGTTGTTGGCGTAGCCTTCCTTGTCGGTATGGACGAAGACATCGCGGATCACGGAGAACATCAGCGGTTCGCGCGCAATGAATTCGCCAGTAAACCAGCGTGGCAGGACCGCTTCGGAGAGCGCGAGCATCCCCTCCTTGCGCGCCCGCTCGGCTCGCGGCACCCACACTTCCGGCGAGCCGATGCGCGCGGCGGTGTTGCACAGCACGACGCGTTGCAAGCGGCTCGTATGCCGCGCCGCCAACGCGACACCGGTCAGGCCGCCCATCGAGATACCGCAGAAATTCGCCTTGTCGATCTTCAGCGTATCCATCAGGCCGAGCACATCGCCGCTCAACTGTTCGATCGTATAGGGGCCCTTCGGCGCTTCCGAGTGACCGTGGCCGCGCGTGTCGTAGCGCAATACACGAAACTGTTTCGCGAGTGCAGCGACTTGCGGCGTCCACATCGACATGTCGCTGCCGAGCGAATTCGACAGCACGATCCACGGCGCATGGCCGTGCCGGTCGCCGTCGATCCGATAGTGAAGCTCAATGCCATTGACTGCGGCGTAGGGCATGCTGCTACTCCTGAGAGGTGGTGAGGTCGGCGCGCGCGCTGTGCAGGGCAAGCACGGCGTCTACGTAGGCATGCGCCTGACCGACGTATTGAGCCGGATCGAGCAGACGCTGCAGTTGCTCGACCGGAAGATGTTGCGTAACGGCGGGATCGGCCGCGAGTACGTCGAACAGTTTTTGCCCCGTCTGTACCGCCGTTTTCGAGGCCTGCTCGACCCGATGATGCGCGTCGAGCCGGCCAATGCTGTCGCCGAGTGCGAGCATCACCGCTTCGCCGAGAATCAGGCCATGCGTGACCTCGAGATTGGCTGCGAGCCGCTCGACATTGACGTCGAGGCCGCTGACGATCTGTTCAATATTGACAAGCGCGCCACCGGCGAGGCGCGCGAGATCGGGCAGCGCGTCCCATTCGGCCTGCCAGCCGCCGAGGGCGCGTTCGTGTTCCTGCACCATCCCGCTCAGCACGGTGGCAACGAGGCCAGGCGCGCGTGTTGCGGCGGTCAGCACGGCCGCGCAGCCGACCGGATTGCGCTTGTGCGGCATGGTCGACGAGCCGCCCTTGCCCGCCGCGGCGGGCTCCGCCACTTCGCCGAGTTCGGTTTGCATCTGCAGCGAGATATCCCGGGCCATCTTGCCAAGCGTGCCGATCAGCATGCCGAGCCATGCAGCGGTTTCGGCCACGCGATCGCGCTGCGTATGCCACGGCAAGGCGGGCACGCTCAGGTTCAACTCCTTGCCCAAGGTTTGGCTCACGGCCGGAGCGGCGTCGCGCAGGCTCGCGAGCGTGCCGGCGGCACCGCCGAATTGCAGGGTCAGCACGCGTGTGCGCAACTCATTGAGCCGTATGCGATAGCGCAACAGGGCGTCGAGCCATTGCGCGAATTTCAACCCCAGCGTAATCGGCAAGGCCTGCTGCAACCAGGTGCGGCCGATCATCGGTGTGGCGCGATGCTTGCGGGCCAGCACGGCAAGCGCCGCAGAGGTGCTGTGCAGATGATGTTCGAGCAGGTCGAAGGTGTCGCGCAGTTGCAGGACGGTCGCGGTATCGATGATGTCCTGGCTAGTCGCGCCCCAGTGAACGTACTTCGATGCCTCGGCATCTGCCGCCTTGACGCGCGCGGTCAACTGCTTGACGAGTGGAATGGCAAGGTTGCCGCCAAGGGCGGCGTCGCGCGCCAGGGTCTCGGCGTCGAGTTGGTCGGCGTGGCATGCTGCCTCGATCGCGGCTACCGCCGACGGCGGAATAACCTTATGCGCCGCCGACGCCCGCGCAAGCGCCGCCTCCACATCCAGCATCTTTTGCAGCGTCGCCCGCGGCGACCAGATGTCGTTCATCGGCTGCGTGCCGCAGAGGAGGCCGGTCAGGCGGGCACTGGCTTCGAGCATGATGGAGTCGGTAAAACGGAGAAAGAGATCGGACCCGCGCGCAGCCTAGCCAGACAGGTGCGGCGCGCGGCGCTGTCCACCATTGTGGCGAAACGCCGCGCCAAGGTCACGCGGCGCGTGCGTCCTGGGTGCCGTCGATCAGCGGCACACCGGTCAGTTTGTGCAGCGCGTCGAAATCGATATCCGAGAAGATCTCGCGCACGACCAGGCCGTCCGCGGTCACGTCGATCATGGCCAGATCCGTATAGATACGGTCTACGCAGGCTACACCGGTGACGGGATACGTGCATTCGGCCGCAATCTTGCTCTCGCCCTGCTTGGTCAGATGCTCCATCATCACAAAGACCTGCTTTGCGCCGATTGCCAGGTCCATCGCGCCGCCGACTGCCGGAATCGCGTCCGGTGCGCCAGTGTGCCAGTTTGCGAGGTCGCCCTTGGCCGATACCTGGAACGCACCGAGTACGCAAAAGTCGAGGTGGCCACCGCGCATCATCGCGAACGAATCCGCATGGTGGAAGTATGCGCCGCCCGTGAGCAGCGTGACATGCTGCTTGCCGGCGTTGATCAGTTCGTCGTCTTCCGCACCGGGTGCCGGCGCCGGGCCCATGCCGAGCAAGCCGTTTTCGCTGTGCAGGAAGATCTCCTTGTCGGCAGCGAGGTGGTTGGCCACCAGCGTGGGCACGCCGATACCCAGGTTCACATACGCGCCCTCGGGGATATCCTGGGCGACGCGCTTCGCCATTTCATCGCGGGTCAGTTTTTTCATGTCGGGTTCCTCAGGTGGGTCCTCGAGCGCGCTCAGGCGGTCGTGGCCGCGGCAAGCTCGGCTTGATGCGTGGCTTGCGGCACTTCGATCACGCGTTGCACAAAGATGCCGGGCGTGACGATCTGTTCCGGATCGAGTTCGCCGAGCGGCACCACTCTGGAGACCTGCACGATGGCGGTTTTTGCCGCGCTCGCCATGATCGGGCCGAAGTTGCGCGCGGTCTTGCGGTAGACCAGATTGCCCCAGCGGTCGCCCTTGAAGGCCTTGATGAGCGCGAAATCCGCGTGCAGCGGCGACTCCAGGACGTAATGCTTGCCGTCGATCAGGCGGGTCTCCTTGCCCTCAGCGAGTTTCGTGCCGTAACCCGTGGGGGTGAAGAAGCCGCCAATGCCCGCCCCTGCTGCGCGAATGCGCTCGGCGAGATTGCCCTGCGGCACGAGTTCGAGTTCGATCTCACCGGCGCGGTAGAGCGCGTCGAACACATAGGAATCGCTCTGGCGCGGAAACGAGCAGATGATCTTGCGCACGCGCTTTGCCTTGAGCAAGGCGGCAAGGCCAATGTCGCCGTTGCCCGCGTTGTTGTTGACGATGGTGAGCTCGCGCGCGCCCTGCTCGATCAGGGCGTCGATGAGTTCGGACGGCATGCCGGCCGTGCCGAAGCCGCCGATCATGACGGTGGCGCCATCCTGCACGTCGGCCACCGCGGCTTGAAGTGACTCGAAAATCTTGTTGATCATGTCGGATTCCCTTTGAGACGCTTCGCGCCGGACCGCTTGTGCCGCCGCAGTCAGCCTGGCTGGCATGCGGTGAACGACACGCGGGACGGTCTCCACGTCCTGGTCATAGCGCGCCGACCGGACCGGATCAACGCGATTTTGCTCGCCGAAATGTTCGTATGTTGAACATGGATTCGTTTAGCGAACGAATGGGCTCATTATGAAAGCGGCTGTAACCCGTTGTCAAGGCGGGGCTATCCATAGTTCGGCGATAGTCGATGGTAACCAGCAAGACGAAATCCCACATGCCTGGTAACTGTTCTGATCAAAGCGGAGAATCTCCCGATTTTTTATCTCGCACAGGAACAGTACTATCTCCGTCAGGATACGCCGTCCGCGAGCCTTGCGTGCAGGTTATCCGGGGAGGAAAGATGGTGCGGCAACGAACTGGATACAAATCATTTAGTTAGGAATATTAAACACTTCATCTGATGAGAACCGTTAGAGGTAACCGGCGCGCGACTCGCGCCGGCACATCGGTCCTGGTGCAAAACACAAATCGAGAGCGGCGCATCGGCTTGGTGAGCCGCCGAGGAATAAATGAATAATGCAGACAAAGAGACATGACGACGAACCGGCAGGTTTCTGCCAAACGATTTGCAAAATCAGCCTGAAGTGGTCAAAAGTAAGCGCGCACCGTGCGATTGCCAGGAGCGCGGCCATTGCGCTTTCGTTGCTGCTCACGGCGTGCGGCGGGGAAGACAGCACGGGCTCGCCGGCACAAGCCACGCCAACGGCACAAAGCACGGCCGAGGTCGCGGCAGCGGCGAGCGCCGCGAGTTCTACCCAGATTCCGCTCGCGGCATCCCTGAAGATGAACACCAGCAGCATTACCGCGGATACCACCACCGACCGCTTCATCATTCGCTACAAAACAGGCAGCACGGAACGTGTTTCTACCGCGGCAGTCCAGTCAAAACTTGACCGGTTCGCGAGTGCCTTCCCTGCCAGGGCACATCATTTGCGCCGCATGGGTATCGGCTCGGATGTCGTTACGACGGAACGCAAACTGAACGCGAGGGAAGCGAGGGCATTCATGCGCGCTATCGCTTCAGACCCAAACGTCGAATACGTCGAGCCCGATACGGAAATGTCGGTGACGATGACGCCGAACGACCCGGAGTACAGCAGCCAATGGGGGCTCACCTCGAACCAGAAGCCCGGTGTCGCTACGGTCGGCATACGGGCCGAAGGGGCCTGGGATGTCGCTAACGGATCGGGCATCGTCATTGCCGTGGTGGACAACGGTGTAACGAGTCATGGTGACCTGAACGCAAACATCCTGCCCGGATACGACTTCACCTCAGGCAACAGAGGCGGAAACGGCATGAATCCCGGCATCACGACCGAGAAAAACTGCAGTGTGGTCTGGCATGGCACACACGTCGCGGGCATTGCTGCAGCGCTGACCAACAACGGCGTTGGGATCGCCGGGATCGCGCCAGCCGCACGGATCGTTCCGGTTCGGGTAATGAATGCCTGCGGAAACGGCTACGCCTCCGATATTGCTGACGGCATAACCTGGGCCGCCGGCGGAAGCGTTCCGGGTGTTCCCGCGAACCCCTATCCGGCGAAGGTCATCAACCTTAGCGTCGGCGGTCTGGGTATGTGTGAAGCCACTTTCCAGAACGCCATCGACTATGCAATCAGCCGGGGATCAATGGTCGCTGCCGCCGCCGGCAACAATGCGGTCGACGCGTCGAATTTCGAACCCGCGAATTGTCGCGGCGTTGTCAGTGTAGGCGGCACGAACCGCCCGGGAGGAAGATGGGTAAACTCCAACGATGGCGTCACGGTCGATATTGCGGCGCCGGCCGATTCAATCTGGTCCACCTACAACAACGGGACGTCGTCGCCTGGTACCGAAGGGTACACATACATGAGCGGCACATCGATGGCTGCGCCTGCGGTCAGCGGCGTGATGGCGCTCGCCCAGTCAGTTGCTCCCGAGCCTCTCACGCCTGCAGAAATGCGCACGCTGCTGATGC
>Ga0114930_10005561_pt1 | contig 10344 bp, 9 predicted proteins | sample AnhtaG_FD_87300 | JGI IMG/M metagenome (GOLD analysis project Ga0114930, IMG submission 87300) | Deep subsurface microbial communities from Anholt, Denmark to uncover new lineages of life (NeLLi) - Anholt_01485 metaG | ecosystem: Environmental > Aquatic > Marine > Oceanic > Sediment | place... | reverse complement strand
GAGAAGGTGTGGCATCGTCGTCGTCAACCAGCGCCGGAGCAGGAACCACCGCGAGCGGCGCCGAAGTGCCCGCGTCAGCCGCAGCACGCCTCGTCGTTGGCGCAGGCGGGAAAACCATGCAGCGATCCGGCGAGCAGCCAGCACAGTCCGACAAGGTCGAGGTGGTGCGGCCTCACCGGGTGGTGCAGCCGCCGCGACCGCAGATTCTCCGCGGCCTGCGCCGAGCGCTGGGCACTGGCGGGCTCTACGCCATCGGCTACGGCAATGTCGGTTCCTCCATCTACTACGCGCTGGGCATCACCGCCTTTTACGCCCTCGGCGCCACCCCCATCGCGCTCGCCATAGCGGGGGCGCTGTTCATCTTCACCGCCGCCACCTATGCCGAGGGCGCCGCGATGATCCCCGAGGCCGGCGGCTCCTCCGCGTTCGCGCGGCGCGCCTTCAACGACCTGGTCAGCTTCATCGCCGGCTGGGCGCTCATCCTCAACTACCTGGTGACGACCTCCATCTCCGCCATCACCGTCGTCTTCTATCTCGGCTACTTCTGGGATCCGTTCAAGACCAACAACGTGATCTCCGCCCTGGGGGGCATGGTCGTCATCTTCGTCCTCATGATGCTCAACGTCATCGGGGTGCGGGAGACCTCGCGGGTCAATATCGTCTTCTGCGTCATAGACCTGCTTACCCAGGCCCTGCTGATAGTGGTCGGGATGTTCACCCTCTTCAATCTCCCGCGGCTGCTGGGCTATGTTGACTGGGGCGGCTCCGCGACGTGGCCGACCACCCCGGGGCTCATCTACTCCGTGAGCATCGCCATGGTCGCCTATTTCGGCCTCGAGAGCGTATGCCAGATGGCGGAGGAGACCAAGGAGCCGGGCAAGACCATGCCGCGGGCGCTGCTGCTGTCGGTGGTGACGGTGCTGGTGATGTACGCCTTCATCCCCCTGGTCGCCCTCAGCGCCATGACCCCCGAGCAGCTCAACACCGAGTGGCACGAGGACCCGATCGCGGGCATCGCTCACTACTTGAAGCCGCTGCAGGTTGAGCGGCCGACCTTCAGCCTGTTCCTGTCCATGCGGGACTTCATGCGCCCGTGGGTGGCGGTGCTGGCGGCGACCATCCTGCTCATCGCGGCCAATGCCGGGCTGCTGGCGGCGTCCCGGCTATCCTTCTCCATGGCGCAGCACCGGCAGATCCCCGCGATCTTCGGCCGCGTGCACCGCGTATTCCGCACGCCCCACATCGCCATCATCAGCTTCGCCGCGATCGCGAGCGTCCTGCTCGTGCCCGGGTTCTTCGGTTCCTACGTCCTGCTCAAGCTGGGGGAGCTTTACACTTTCGGCGCGATGCTCGCGTTCAGCCTCGCCCACGCCTCCATCATCACCCTGCGCGTCAAGGAACCCGATGCCGAGCGCCCGTGGCGCGCTGGGCTCAACGTGCACATACGGGGCTACCGCATCTCCGTCACCGCCATCATCGGGCTCGCGAGTACCCTCACCGTGTTCCTGGTCATCCTGTGGACGCGGGACTTCGCACGCTGGGTCGGGCTGGGGTGGATCGCGGTCGGGATCGTCACCTACTACCTGTACCGGCGCGCCTCCGGGCTCGACCCTATCCGCGTGGCGCCGACGCGGACGATGCCACAGCCCAAACCGACGCGGATGCGCATACCGCGGGAGGCGGTGGCGCGGGCGATCGAGAGCATCCTGGTGCCGGTGCAGGATGCCGAGGACGCAGAGGTGAGCATACCCATCGCCTGCCGGCTGGCGCGAGCGTACCGGGCGGAACTGCATGTGCTGCACGTCGTTATCGTGCCGCGCAGCCTGCCGCTTGACACCGCGCTGGAAGAGCAGCTCCAGGAGGGCGAGTCCATCCTCACCACCGCCGAGAACATCGCGGAGGAGAAGTTCGACATGACCATGCGCACGCATCTGCTCCAGGCGCGCGCCGCCGGTGCCGCGATCGTCGAGCTGGCGGCGGACGCTAACGCCGACGTCATTCTCATGGCGACCGGGCGCCCCTATGTCGCCGGCGAGCGCGTGTTCGAGGAGACCGCGGAGTACGTGTTCAAGCAGGCCTCGTGCCAGGTGTGGACGATGCGCCTGTCGCCGCATCGGTAGCGCGCATCGGGGTGCCCGAAAATGGCCTGCGGCCCCGACGGGTCGGGGCCGCAGATTGCTTTATCCCACCTCCCGCTGGGATGCTCTATGTTTCACCGCACCCGACGCCAGGAAATGGCGGCGAACTGGGCGGGGGCGGAAGAATCCCCGGGCAAGGGTAGGGTCGGCTCCCTGTACTCAAGAAGCAATGTGCCCGTGACGTTTACAACGTCGGCGACCACCCCGCCGAGGATGTCCGCAGTGCCGCTGCCCAGGAAGCCCGATGTGAAGTCCACGCTGTGGGCATAGATGAAGCCCTCGATGCGGCAGGTGCCGTTGATGCTCACGCTGCCGGCGGTCACGATGGCCAGCTCGTCGTCCTCCAGGCTCTCCAGGGTCGCGGAGCCGTTGACGGTCACGTCGCCGCTGCAAACGATCATGCCCTGGCCGGAGAAGGTGGCGTTGATGGTAACGTCGCCGTCCACGAAGGTCACGCCGTCGAGCGTCTCGTTGCCGTTGAAGTTGTAGTCGCCGTTGATGACCGTGGTGGCGATGCTCTCGTAGTACTCCAGGTCAATGGTGGGCATGGGAACCTGCGGCGCGCCGGGGGTTGTGTCGCCGGTGATGTTCGCCGAGCCCTTGACCTTGATGCTGCCGGTGCAGGACAGATCACCATCCACGTCCGCCGAGCCGTCCACCCTAACGTTCGCGTTGGAGTGGACGTTGCCTCTTACGTTCGCGTTGCCGCTGATCCGCAGCTCGGCATCGGAAAACAGGGCGTGACCGAAGACCGGGTTGAACGTTCCGGGGTTGGCGAGGAAGCGCCCGATGACCTTGACCTCCGATGTCCACCCCTGGCTTACGCCGGTGGATTCCAGCACCACCGTGTCCGGCACCGGGCTGCCGCCGTCGTAGTAGCGGGAAGCCGTCACCGTGAACGTGCCGCCCGTGAGGTTGCTGCGGCTCCATGTCACCGGCAGCGAGCTCCCGGCCCCGTTGTACAGCGCCCACGCGGCGTAATCAACGCCCGCCTCCGCCAGGTTGAGCGCCCGCGCATCTTTGCGCACCCTGCTCGAGACGTGCAGCTCCTGTGTGCTCGTCTGCACCAGGCTCGCGCCCAGGAGCAGCAGCACCACCAGGAATATCATCGCCGACACCAGCGCGAACCCGGATTCCGTTCGCCCCCATCGTCGCAATAATCGCATCGTGGTTGCCCTCCGCCTTCTCTCGGTTATCGCCATTGTCGTCCCCTCACAGGTTCCTCAGATAGCACTCGGTGTGCGCGGTCTGCGGCTTGAGCTCGCCGCGAACCTCCGAAGTCGAGGTGATCCACATCTCCACCCCCCACAGGCGCACCTCGTCCGGCCAGTACTTGAACATCGGCCGCGGCTGCCCCGTCGCGGGGTCAACCGGATTGAGTTCGGGATGGATGTCCTCCGCTATCTTCACGCGCCGGACGTAGTCGCTCGCCCCCGCGGACTTGACCGTCTTCCACAGACAATGCCCCTGCGCATCGAAACCCCCCGTCTCGTCCGACAGGTAATAAGCCACCCAGTCCCCTTGCGCAAGCACGAACCCGTCCCCGGCGTCAACCAGCACGTTGTCGCGGTTGTTGTCTTTGTCCGGCATAATGACCACCAGGCTCTGGGTGCCGAAAGTGTTGATCACCATCGCCTCCCGCACTTCTTCGGAGACGCGCTCCACGGCCCTGGTCGCCTCGTCATACGGGCGTAGGCGCCACATGTTCTTGCTGTACACACCCAGCACCGAGAAGTAGATGAGCGACACCGTCCACGCCATGACGCCCATCACCGCCATCGCCACCAACAGCTCGGGCAGGGTAAACCCGCGTTTGCCATTCTTGCTCATCAGCATTATGATCTCGCTCCTCACGGTCGGTTGGAGATGAGTGTGGCCAGGCTATACGATCCGCCGAGGCTGCTGGACCCGCCCCAGGCGATCATCACGTTCACCTGCTTCATGTTGAGGTAGGGCTGGCCGGTGCCGGGGTTGGTCGCCATCGCCTCGCTGTCCTCGGCGATGGTGATCGTGCCCTGTCCGCCGGTCAGCTCGGAGACGCCGAACCGCACGGTACTGGAGTCAACCGTGTGGTAGGCGGGGTAGGGGAAGCGGGTCGGGTCCACGGTCGCTCCCAGATAACCCCCGTCGCGGATGCGCTCGATCTCCTGCATCGCCTTCTGCGCGGCGATGGTATAGTTGGCCGACTTCTGGTGGGAGAGCACGCCGTAATAGACCATGGATGACACCCCCACAAGGCCGATCGACAGCAGCATCGCCGCCACCAGCACTTCGATCAGCGTGAACCCGGCGCAGGCTCTTGCCCGCCCCCACCGCGGGGCCCGGAAGGCGCCTGTCAACCTACTCGTGCGATTCCGATTAGCCATTGTCCACTCCCTTGCGTGGCATCGCGCCCATGTCGCCCTGCCTCGCCTAAGCACTCTCGTAGTTCTTCGTCGCTCGCGGCCGTCCGATCGCACCGGTGTGCCCTGAAACATGGTCCCCCTCCCAAACGAAAAACCCGCTGTCGTTCGCACTCGGTGCAGACAGCGGGTTATGGACGGCCCCGCGGACTCAGGCCACCGGACAAGGGGCATGCCTGAAGCATGCTCTCTGCCTCGTGCGCGCTCGACACACGGTCTTCGGCAGCCTGGCAGCCCTTGCGACGGCTATCGCGGTAGGCCCATGGCTTTGCGCCCCCGGGTTTCCCCAGGTTTGCCTTTTCGGATCGCTGCGGATTGGTAAGGTTCTCGCGCGGAGGGCTCGCTCCGCGCTAACCATAATATTCCACATTGGCCCGCGGGTTTGCACATGGTTTTATCCACCAGGCGCGGTCGGGCGTAGTCGCCGTGAGGGTCAACATGTGAGGGACGTACTGCGGGCGCCAGCGCGGCCGGCGCGCTGGCGACGCAAAGGCGTCGGCGTCCGTCACTCGAGGTTGGTGTGGCGCAGCCGCATCGCCTCCGGCGTCTCCCCGAGTGTTGCCATGAGGCGCAAGACGACGGAATCGAGGAATACCAGCAGCGCCTGCTCGAAGGCCGATCCGCCGGGCTGGGCCGACCGCCCCGCCGGGATGAGGAGGGCGTGGTGCGCTGCCGCGGCCACGGGCGAGGACGGCTCCTGGGTCAGCGCCCACACCTGCGCTCCCGCCGCGCGCGCTTGCTCGGCGTGGGCAGCCGTGCAGCGCGTCCGGCCGGAGCCGGAGCACGCGACGACGAGCGCGCCCTTGGTGACCGCGGGAGTTGTGGGCGCGCCGACGACGTGAGCCCGTTTGCCCAGGTGCACTAGCCGCACAGCGAAAGCCGCCGCCATGAGCCCGGAGCGCCCCCGCCCGGTGACGAAAACGTCGCTCGCTTGGGCGAGCGCATCGGCGAAAGCTCGCTCCTGCGCTTCATCAACCGCCGCCAGGGCCAGCCGTATCTCTTCCAGGATGTCCGGTATCATGATCACCGCGTGCCGCTTTCCTTCATCGGCCCCCGCGCCGACGAATGACGCTTAGGGCGCCAGGAAGAATCCCGCCTTGGCCCACAGCGCCTCGAGGTATGCCCGTACCTCCGGGGCGATCCACAGAATCATCCCGATCGTCGCCGTCGCCACCGCCACGATGCCGACCAGGTAGCCCGGGGACGGAGCGCCGCGATAGAGCCGGCTGACGCCCTTGGCGTCCACCAACACCGAGCCGACCTTGAGTCGAGTGAGGAACGTGCTCGCCATGCCCCCGCGCGCCTTGTCGAGGAAATCCACCAGGCTGAAATGAGTCCCGACCGCGATGATGAGCTCGGCGCCCTTCTCGTAGGCCAGCAGCAAGGCGACGTCCTCACTGGTGCCGAGCGAGGGGAAGACCTTGGGCTCGATCCCGTGGGCCCGCAGGCGCTCGAGGCCGGGGGCGGCGCCGTCGGGATAAGCGTGGAGCACGACCTCCGCGCCGCAGCTCAGCCCGCGATCGGATACGCTGTCCATGTCGCCGACGATGAGCTCCGGCCGGTAGCCCGCCTCCAGCAGGACGTCGGCGCCGCCGTCCACCCCGATCAGCGCCGGCTTCATGTCGCGGATGTAAGAGCGGATGATGCGCAGGTCCTCGCGCGCGCCCTGGCCGCGCACGACCACCAGAACGTGGCGGCCGGAGATGGGGGTGTCGAGGGCCGGGATTTGTCCCGGCTCGGCCAACAGCCCCTGCTCGGCGCCGATGTAGCTCAGCGTGTTCTCGACGAAACTGCGGAGCTCGGCGTCGAGGTTTGCCTTGGCGGCTTCCATGCGCTCGGCGACCACGTCCTGGGTGAGCCGACGCCCGGAGCAAATCAGGGTGCCGTCGCGAAAGACGTCCCCGCCGACCATCTCCAACAGGTCCCCCTCGCGCACCAGGGACATGATCTCGTCGCCGACGTCATCGATGACGGGAATGTCGGCGCCGAGCAGCACCTGTGGGCCGAGGTTGGGGTACTTGCCGGTGATGCCGTGCCGGGCGTTGATGACGGCGGCCGCGCCGCGGGCGACCAGCTCGCCCGCACACAGGCCGTCGAGGTTCTCGTGTGAGATGACGGCGATCTCGCCCGGCTGCAAGCGCAGGGCGAGGCGCTTGGTGCGGGCATCCACCCGCGCTCTGCCGGATATGCGCACCGCGACGTCTCCTTAGCTGCGCCCCGCCCAGCCGAGCTTGGTGCGCACCTTGGCGAAGAAACTCGGGCCCGTCAGGTGCACCACCCTCGCGGCCACGCTCGCCTTGCGCACCCGCATGGTGTCACCCGACTCCAGGGGCACCCCCTCCTGGCCGTCAATCGTCACCATCATTTCCTGGTCGGGCTGGAGGGTGCTTACTCGCACGCTGATCTCCTCGCCCGAGGGCACCACTATCGGCCGCGCCGATAGCGTATGGGCACAGATCGGCGTGACCATCAATGCCTCCACTTCCGGGCTCACCACCGGCCCGCCCGCCGACAGGGAGTATGCGGTGGAACCCGTCGGCGTCGCCACGATCACCCCGTCCGCGGTGAACACCCCGAGCTGTTCCCCGGCGACCTCGATCTCCAGCCGCAGCAGCCGCGAGAACGCCCCCTTCGTTATCACCACGTCGTTGAGTCCCAGGAAGCCGTGCCGCGGTGTCCCGTCGCGCACCAGCTCTCCCTCCAGCATCATGCGCTCGCGCACCTGGTGCTTTCCCGCCAGCACCTGCGGCAGCGCCTCCATAAGCTCCGACTCCGCCAGCTCGGTCAGGAACCCGAAGCCGCCCAGGTTGCACCCCAGGATGGGTATGCCGTGCGGGGCCGCCAGACGCGCGGTGGCGAGGATCGTGCCGTCGCCGCCCAACGCCAGCGCCAGGGACGCCCCCTCCATCACATCCTCGGCGCATCGGCCGAGGTCGGGGCGGCGCAGGCGCTCGGCGACGTCCTGCCGCAGGACCGGCTGCAGCCGGTGATCCTCCAGCCAGCCGACGACGCTGCGAACGACCGGCACCGCGCGGCGTTTGCGCAGGGAGGCGACGATGGCGATCTTCTTCATGCGTTTCTCGGTGACACGCGCCGGGTGGCGCCGGGAGCGCGCCCCCCGGCGCTAGTCGGCCCCCGCCGGGGCGATGCCCGGCTGAAGTCGCTGGAGGTTGTGGCGGGCGTCCTCGTAATCCGGGTCGAGCTCCAGCGCAAAACGGTAGCGGCGCAGCGCGTCCTCGCGCTTGCCCTGCGCCTCGCGCACGATGCCGAGGTTGTTGTGCGCCAGGGCGTAGCGCGGGTCTATCGCCAGCGCGCGCTCAAACACGTCTGCCGCCAGCTCCAACTGGCCGCGACGGTAATGAATAAGCCCGATGTTGTTGAGCGCGCCGAGGTGGTCGGGGCTGACCGTGAGCAACTCCAGGTAATGGCGCTCGGCGGCGTCGTAGTCCTCGCGGCGGAAGTAGTAGTCGGCGAGCGCCTCGTGGGGGGTGGGGTCGTTGGGCGCCACCCGCGCCATGTGCTGCCACTGCTCGATGGCTTTGTCGGGCTCGCCCTTGCGCAGCAAGGCGACGGCGAGATTCCGGCGGGCGAGGGGAAAGGTGGGCGCGGCGCGCACGGCTTTGTGCAGCGCGGCGATGGCCTCATCCACCCTGCCCTGCGCCAGGTAGGCCGATCCCAGATTAGAGAGGGCGCGAGGGTCCACGGATTTGATCTTGAGCGCGGCTTGATATGCGGCGACGGCCTCGTCGTACTTCTTCTGGCGGGCGAGGGCGAGGCCGAGGTTGTAGTGGGCGGCGAAATCGCCGGGCTGTACCTCGGCGGCGCGGCGGAAGGACGCCGCAGCCTGGCCCGGTTGGCGGCGCGCCAGGCGCACGAGGCCCAGATTAAGGTGCGCTAGAAACGAGGACGGGTCCACCTGTATCGCCGCCTCCAGTGCGGCCTCAGCCTCTTCATGACGCCCGGCCTGGCGCGCAGCCATGCCGAGGTGTAGCTGGAACTCGGCGTTGTTCGCCTCTAGCTGTACGGTACGGATATACTCGTCGAGCGCCCCTTCGAGGTCGCCGCCGCGCTGCAGAGCCACGCCCAGGTTGTGGTGCGCGGGAGCGTGCTTGGGGTCGGCGGCGATGGTCGCGCGGTACTCCTCGACCGCCCCATCCGTGTCGCCCGCCGCCAGGCGGGCGTTGCCCAAGTTGTAGCGCGCGTCGGCCATGTCGGGGGCGAGCGCCAGCGCTTTGCGATAGTGGATCGCGGCCTGGGCATGGTCCCCCTTGGCCAGCAATGCATTGCCCAGATTGTTGTGCGCGTCGGCTGAGTCGGGCTCCAGCTCCAGGGAGCGCTCCAAAGAGGCGATGGCGTCGTCGGCGCGTCCGGCGCGGAGCTGCGTGCACCCCAGCCACGACCAAGCGGTCGCGGATTCCGGATCGGTGGCGACGACCTTCTCGAATGCTGCCGCCGCGGTCGCGTAGTCGCCCGCGCGGAAGGCGGTCACGCCGTCTCCATAATCATCAGCGGCCGACGGCGAGGCCGCCGCCAGCAGACACCAGAATGCGACTACGGCGGGCGCTAACCGGTGACGCACCTCGAAACCCCCTCGCGCTCGCCACGGGAACGGCAAGCGCAATCGCCGCCGGGCGTGAAGTGAGCGCACCTGGCGGCTCGGCGTGAGTATATCACAGGTGGCATCCCATTTCAACCGAAGCGAAATGAGCACCGAGACGGCGAGGATACGGTCTCTCCCAAGCGCGCGTCGGCGCCGGGATCGAGGGATCCGGCGCATCACGCGCCCAGGGCGGGGACTTTCACCGGCTCGCCGGTGCGCGCGGACTCCGCCGCGCACAAGGCCGCGGCCGCGGTCTTGGCGCCCTCGAGGGCGTCAACAATGGGCGGTTTGCCGTCCCGTATGCATTCCAGGAAATGGGCGACCTCGGGCTCGTAAGGATGCCCCGGCTCCGGCCGCGGAAGCTGGAGCCATTCGCCAAGGCCGTCGAGACACAGCCGGTCGCGGACGACCGTGCCCTTGGTGCCGAAGACGCCGAGGTTGTGCAACTCGGGCATGGGGTTGACGCAGCCGTAAAGCGCCGTCACCTTGCCCACGGCGCCGGAGACGAAGCGGTACGTTGACACGAACGTCGCGGGGTGTGTCATCTCCGAGAAGGCGATGCGGCTGGAATACGCGAAGACCTCCTTGATGTCGCCCGCCAGCCATCGCAGCAGATCGAGCGGGTGGCAGCCTCCGCCGACGATGGGGATCTCCTCGCCGAGTTTCCACGGCTCCATGTCGCGCTGGCAGCGCAGGTCGTGGATGTAATCGGCCTCGAGATAGAACAGCTCCCCCAGGACGCCCTCCTCCACCCATTTCTTCACCGCGCGGAAGGCCGGATTGAACCTGAGCACCTGGCCGACCATGGTCACCCGGTCGCAGGCCTGTGCGGCGGCCAACATGCGCGCCACGTCATCCAGCGAGTTGGCGAAGGGCTTCTCGACGAACACGTGCTTGCCCGCCTCCAGGGCGCGCACGAAAGGTTCCGCGTGCAGGTGATCGGGCGTGTGCACGGAGACCGCGTGGACATCGGGGCGGTCGAGGAACGAGTAGTCGGTGTAGCCCGCGGCGTCGTACTCGTAGGCAACGCCGCGCAGGCGCTCCGGGTCGCTGTCGCACACCGCCAGCATGCGAGCGGCCGGGTGCTCGGCATAGGCGCGGCAGAACGCGCGCCCGTTGTGGCCAAGGCCAATCACGGCGACACCGATCAGCTCATCCACCGCAGCGCCTCCCGTGCGTGACCGAAGTCAGCTGATTATGATGT
>Ga0114930_10005560_pt1 | contig 10345 bp, 7 predicted proteins | sample AnhtaG_FD_87300 | JGI IMG/M metagenome (GOLD analysis project Ga0114930, IMG submission 87300) | Deep subsurface microbial communities from Anholt, Denmark to uncover new lineages of life (NeLLi) - Anholt_01485 metaG | ecosystem: Environmental > Aquatic > Marine > Oceanic > Sediment | place... | reverse complement strand
TAGAAAAAATCATCTTAAAACTAATAGAATTCGGAGCTCGTGATCAAAATCCTAAAATAACAGCTAGAGTTTGGACATCTACGGTACTTGGAGTCTTTATTTGGTGGATTCGAAGTGATTTTGAACTTGAAGAGGAAGAACTTATTGAAAATTTAACAGATGTTCTTGTTAAAGGTACAATGTCAAAGTAAATTAATGAACATTTTATTACAACAGTCATAATTATAAGCAATTAATTTAAATTATACTTGGAGAATTCACATTTTAAAATTCTTGGGCTTGACATTAAATGAATGGAGAAATTGATGATAGAACTTATTTGAAATATCTACTCCAATCTCTGAATGCAGACGGCTTAAAACAGATTTGTCGAGATTTTGGAATAAAAGGCTTTTCAAAGTTTAAAAAATCAGAATTAATTGATTTTGTACTTGATTCTTTAGCAGAAGAAGAACAAAAAGACTTGCTAGATCAGAAGGAAGGAGACATCATTTCGAAGGAAATTAATACGGCAATTAAAAAAATTAACGGCGAAGATCGTGAATCTATTACAGAAATAAAGGTTGTCAATGAAAAAAACAACGAAATTGAATTAAAATTCAAAGGTTTTAATTGGGATTCAAGTTCGTATTTATCTATAACCTCAAAAAACATTCACGATCCTGAACGGGATTGCGATTGTAGAGTAGGATCAAATATGGGTTTGTGTAACCATTTTTGGGTTGGATTTATTTATTCATTAAAGAAAAATTATTTCAAATTGTCAGATTGGAAACTTACTCCCCTCCCAAAAAATTTTGGAAAAACCATGGAAAAAATTATTCTTAAAGATGGAAAGTTAATTAATGAAGGTGCTGTTAGTTCCCTTCTAGCTAGACACAAAAGAATAACTGTTTATGAAGCCGAAATAACAAATATAGAAGAGAAAGAAGACGATTTCCAAGGGAATGTAACCATCTTTTATCTAATAACCCTAAAGGATATTGAATTCGGACCTCAATTGAAAAAAAAAAGCGATTATAGAAAAGAAGATATAGAAAATATTGAAGAGTTAATTATAAGGGTAAGCGTAAAGCTTTATTCTAGCGACAAATTTAAAATAGGAGATAAGATTACTTGCAACGGTGGAGTAAATAAGGATAGGATGCTAGGATTCATGTTAAAGAGGGTTACTGGATTAAAAAAGAAATAACTTAGACGATTATAATGGAACATCCAAAATCGGGATTTATTAACGAAAAGAATTTAATCTTGAGTACTGACTTTTACGAACTGACAATGGGCGCTGCTTATTATCAGTATAATCTCGACAATAATATTAAAGAGAAGGAAGATATTGCTGTTTTTGAACTCTTCGTAAGAGATTTCCCTAAAAATCGTAATTACCTAATTTTTGCTGGTTTAGAGCAGGTAATTCATTACCTTCAGAACGCTAGATTTTCCGAAAGAACTATTGAATTTCTTAGAAAAAAAGATGTTTTCAAAAAAATCGATTCTAGTTTTTTTGACGACTACCTACCCAAATTCAAATTCAAGTTAGATGTGTGGGCAATGAGGGAAGGTAATTTCTTCTTTCCTAACGAGCCTATTATGAAGATTCAAGGTCCGATATTCCACGCTCAATTGGCAGAGACCTATATCTTAAATGTTATAAATTATCAGACCATTGTGGCGTCAAAAGCGTCTAGAATAAAAAATGTAGCTCAAGACAAGAGTTTGTTAGAGTTTGGTACAAGAAGATCACACAGCCCCCTTGCTGGCGTTTACGCAGCAAGAGCGAGTTATATTGCGGGTTTTAGCGGCACAAGTAATGTTATCGCCGATATTGAGCTAGGTATTAATTCAAGCGGGACAATGGCTCATAGTTTTGTACAAAGATTTGATACCGAAATGGAGAGTTTCGATGTTTATAATAACATATACGGAGATAATTCCATCTTCTTAATTGATACTTACGATACAGAACAAGCAGCAACTAAGATTACTAAGTTTAAAAACTCTATTAAGGCGGTAAGAATCGATTCAGGTGATCTCGTGGATCACTCTAAAAAAGTCAGAAAAATACTAGATGAAAATGGATGTGAAAAAGTATTGATCGTTGCTAGTTCTGATCTTAACGAGTATAGAATAAAAGAATTTCTTGATAAAAACGCACCTATTGACGCTTTTGGAATTGGCACTGAACTAGCCACTTCTCGCGACGACCCTGCTATAGCAGGCGTATATAAATTAATAGAATATAACCACAAACCTAAAATTAAAATAAGTGAAGCTAAATTAACATATCCAGGCAAAAAACAAATATACAGAATTTATAATAAGCAAGGAGAATTTAAAGAAGACATATTAACACTAGACTATGAAGCTGCACCTTCAGACTCAGAAGCACTTCTTATTCCAGTGATGAAAAAAGGAATATTAATAACAAATTTACCTGATTTGAATAATATCCAGCAATTCTATATTAAAAATATTAAAAAATTACCTAATAAATTTAAAGAATTGGATGAAAATCATACGTTTGAACTTAGAATTTCTAAAAAATTGAGTGAACTCACAAACTCATTAAAAGAGAAATTTACCTAACTTTTATTTTTAATTCAAAATGAATATTTAATAATAGAAGAAAATAATAGGTTTAGTGCTATGACTGTAGATTCGTATGAAAAATTAAGAGCGTTCCTAGATTCATTTCCAGTAGGCTTCCGTAAAACAAAATCTGGTGTTGAGATTGAAATTATAAAACGGCTTTTTACTGAAGAAGAAGCGGAATTGGCTATTTTCTTAACTATAAGACCAGAACGCGCTCGTAGTATTGCGCGTAGAGCAGGGAAGAATGTGGCTGAAATGGAAAGCAAGCTTGAATCAATGGCAAAGAAAGGACTAATTTTTCGGTCAAGACGAGACAACAAAACGCTATATAACTCAGCTCCTTTTATGATTGGATTGTATGAATACTCTGTTAATAAAATTGATAAAGAATTAGCTCAACTTTTTAAAGATTATTACTATGAAGCAGGCCTAGAAGAGATCGGTGCGAGTAATATTCCCGGTTTTAAAGTAATTCCCTTAGAAGAAACTATTCAAACTGACACTACGCTTTTCCCCTATCAGATGCTTGAAAATTCAATTAGGAACGCACGAGTAATTTCTGTAGCTGACTGCGTTTGTAGAAAAGAAGCGCATTTGTTAGGTGAGGGATGCGATCATCCTATCGAAACTTGCTTAAGCTTTGGATCTGCTGCTGAATATTACATAGAAAATGGTATGGGAAGAGAAATAACTGCTGATGAAGCTATTCAAATTATTAAAGAAACGGATGAATCTGGGTTAGTTCATGCGGGAGCAAATTCAAAACACCTTTCTAATATTTGTAATTGTTGTCCTTGTTGCTGTATCTCCATGAAAGGCATAACACAATTGGGACAAGATAAGCAGAAATTCATGAACGCAATATTTGAATCAATTATCGATGAAGAATTGTGTATTGCTTGCGGAAATTGTGTTGAAAGGTGTCCGGTAAAGGCTATAACCTTATCTTCTAAATATTCCATTATGGAAGATGTTGCGATAGTGGATCGGGATTTATGCCTTGGATGCGGTTTATGTGCTAGCGTCTGCCAAGAAGAAGCAATTAGCTTAAGACTTAGAGAAGATGCTGTAGAGCCGTTTAACAGGGTGCTTGAAATGGGAGCAGCAATTATTGAAGCAAAAAAAAGAAATAGTGAAAATTAAAAATTAAAGTAGTCTTTTTAAATACTTCTAATATAATAGCTAATAATATCTTTAACATCACCCTGAATACCTCAAGTATTCACGTGAAGATATTATGTACAATATCTTTTATTTTTATAAAGGTTATATAATTCTCTTTTAAAATATCTGGCAAATTTCAGCTCTGATTCCTCTCTTTCGTTATCTCCTAAAATCACTGAAGTGAATATAACATGCTTTTTAGAACCGATTGATGTGGAGAGTAAGGGACCGCCCGAAGACATCCTTATGATCGTGCTGATTTCTTGTGCTTTTGCAGGTATAGCTATTGGCGTAATTATTATAGTAAAAAAACGGAGAAAATAGTTTATGTTTCATTTCTTTTTTTTTTATTTAAATTCTAAAATAAATTATTATCTTAGGAAGAAACCTTTTGTAACGCTTCCTCTGGAGATAAGAAAGCTAAATCAGTAATTAATCAAATCAAACCTATTAAAAGCGATCTTCTCAATATAGATCAAACCCGAAAATGATTTCAGCATTTTTAAAACACTTTACCACATTTAATATTATGATTAGTGAGAATTGTGAGAATATTAAAGATTGGATTTTGTTTTTATATTACAACTCTATTTATTCGTATAATTAAAAAAAATAAAATAATAAATGAAGTATTATGTATCATTTAGACGGAACAGATATTTTAGAAGAAAAGTATTACAGAAAGACCGCATCTGTTTGCCCCGAATGCCTTGAAAGAATAGATGCTGTAGTTCAAGAAGAAGATGGAAAAATTTTCATGGTTAAAAACTGCCCAGAACACGGCGATTTTAAAGACATCATTAGCTCCAACGCAAAGTATTACAAATGGACTCATTTTCAAAAGAAGGATAAAAATGGGAATATTTTGTGGGGATTTGAGAAGAATGGTGAATCGAATCCAGCTGATTGTGCTTCAGATGACGACAGAGGGTGCCCCTATAATTGTGGTCTTTGCAGTGAACACATATCAACCTGTGCTTTGGCATTAATAGACTTGACAAATCGATGCAATTTTAATTGTAATTTCTGCTATGCCAACATTGAAAAATCTGGATATTTAATTGAACCAACCTTAGAAGAAATAGATAGAATAATGACACACTTCAGGAGCAAACCAATTCCTGCTGTAGCTATCATGTTTACCGGCGGTGAACCAACAGTTCGAAAGGATTTTCCTGAAATTTGTAAAATGGCAAAAGATCATGGATTTCAGGAAGTAATAGTTGCCACAAATGGGTATGGATTCCAGAAAAAAAAAGGTGGGCTTGAGTGGACTAAAAAAGTTTTTGAAATGGGTTTAGATACGCTGTATTTACAATTTGATGGCATAAATAACGTAACTTACGAGAAGACGAGGGGTATTAAGAATTTAATGCCATACAAAATGCGTGCTGTAGAAAATTGTAGAAAAGCGGGCTTGTCATCTATTAATTTAGTCGCTACTATTGTCAAAGGGATTACTGATATAGAAGTCGGAAATATAATTCAGTTTGCTCTTGATAACATTGATATTGTAAGAGGGATTACTTTCCAACCTGTGTCCTTATGCGGCCGTATTACAGCAGAGGAGATGGACGAATTAAGAATTACAAACGCTGATGTAATACAGGAAATCGAAAATCAAACTGGCGGTAAAATTAGAATGGATGAAGCGTGGTATCCTTTAACAACTATAGTTGAATTCGGGAGAATTATAGCATATCTCGCTGATGTAGAACCAATTGAATTTACCTGCTCGCCTGATTGTGGCTTCGCAACCTATTTGGTTGTAGACCCCGACACGAAAGAAATGGTTCCTATTATGGATTACTTCGATCCACTTAAAATCATCGATTTTGCAAACCGATTTTGGGAAAAAATAAAACATAAAGAAAAGCAACCGATTAAATTCTTCGAAGGGTTGTTAGGAGATATGGGTAAAACCTTCGATGAAGGTCTTAACTTACTAGATAAAACACAACTTAGAGCCAGATTTCTATTAGGGATGCTCCAATATACCAAGAAACCAGGCAAACTCATGGAAATGTTTAGTAGGCTATTATTGAATGGTGATTGGGAAAGTATTAGTTCATTTACTCACGGAACACTCCTTCTCTCTAGCATGCACTTCCAAGACGCATATAACATGGATATAGAGCGTGTTAAAAGGTGTATCGTTCATTTCGGTGTAGCAATGCCTGACGGTTCAGTTAATGAAATCAGTTTTTGCACAATGAACACTCTGCATAGGGAGAGCATAGAGAAGCAAGTAGCAAAGAAATTAACAGCAAAAGTCAAAGAGGAATTCGACACAACGAAGGGTCAATTGAAAGAAGCGATTCAACCACAAGTCGCACAGAACGGAGGAATTAGAAAAACGGAGTTAGGTGAAGAATAAATGGTGGATGAAATAATCGAAACTAAAGATGGATTGAAACTACGTAAATTAGTAGAACTCAAAACATCCACGGCAGAACAGTATCAAGATGCAATGTTGGATCGAGTAGAGTATTTCAAAAAGCAAAACCAGCAAAAGTCCATATTTAATAGCACAATTCAAAATACGGTAGTCCAGAGTCTGAGCACAGTTTTGGATCTGAAACTTCAAGTAGAGAAAGCTTTAGGTGAAGAAAGTATGAAAAAAGTTCACGAATTCTTAGATGATTTCTTATTATTTGGCCTCTAAATCTTTTTTTAATAATTTTTAATCTTATTTTATTATTTTCCTTTAATTTTTTATAAAACAAATATTTTTATCTCATTTTACTTGTTGTTGTAATGGGTGCGTTTTAAAGATGCCTATACTAATCAAGTTATACGGAAAATTGAGAGATAATGTGAAGGATGTTGATTTAGAGAAGGGACTCCCCGTTACATGTAATATTGAAGAGAGTGATATTCGTTTTGTCTATGATATTGTTGAAAAATTTGCAATCAATGAAGATGAACTTAGTCACATATTTGTAAACGGCAAATATTGCGGAATCGGGAAGGAAATTAGAGATGGTGATAGAGTGGGTTTGTTTCCTAAGAATATGGCATTGATGTTTGCTGAGATACCTGATCTCAATTCCGTCTATGTAACTGTTAAGTTATTCGAAACCTTAAGAAAATACGGACACCCTAAATTTGATCTGGAAGTTCCTGAAGGAAGCACCATTAAAACCGTTATAAATAAGATAAAGTTTCCAAAAAAAGAGAAAAATTTTAACCTTTTTTTAAACGGATCACCCAAATTCGATGAAAACCTCGTTATTAAAGGTGGAGATGTTCTTGCGATTTTTCCCCTTGGCAGTGGATATAAAAATTAAGCTTTTTACAATTTCACAAATTATTTTTTACATTGAAATTTAATTAGAATATGGTTTTCTTTTTAATTACATTACCTATTACGATATTATTTATTGCATTAGGATTTGGTCACTTATATTTTTCTATTAGATTGAAAAAGAAGTTTCCTAAAGATCATGTTTTTATCAATTCTTTTATCATTTTTGTGCTATGGATTATTTCTGGCATTCTTTATCCATTCTTTTTCCCGAGCAATACTGAAGCTATAAATTTTCATCAATCTTTTTCGATGTCAATTATATGCTTTTTCGCACCGTTATTGGTGTTCTTAGTTTTATTATATCAATCTAAAGTTGTTTTAAAGGATAAACCAGAGCTCAGAGAAAACCGAACTATTGAACAATTCCTTAATAAATACAATCTGGTAAATGGAGAACAAATACATAACAAATCCTACACACTCAGAACTGATTTTCGCAGGAAAATCTTTCACTTACTCCCGGGTTTAATTATAATAGTTTTAAGGATTTTCGCGATTGATGTATGGGATGGGTTGTGGAATGCTGACGAAGTATATGGTTTATCTGGATATGATTATGCAATGTTCTTGATCCTAATGATTGGATATACGGGAATAATATTATTTGCTGCATTAGATTTTGTTCGGCTATCTTTTATTTTCGAGAATTCAAATATATATCATCTACTCCCCGATTGTCTATCAAATATGTTAATTAAAGCTCTTAAAAGGAATGAGAACTATGAATTCACTAAAAATGCAGTATTAATTCTCTCACTGGTCCCATTACTATTCCTTCCTTTTGGAATTTTTACCGCAGTAACGTTAATAACGAGTATTGGTGACGGTGTTGCTTCTATTATGGGGGTTAGTTTTGGACGACACCATTTTCCTAAAACAAGTGGTAAAACGATAATAGGTTATATTTCAGGGTTTTTTGCTTCTTTTGGAGTAAGTATATTTGCCCTCTGGTTGTTTGAACCAAATATTGTACTTTTAAAAATGATTGTTATGTCTTTGAGTGGAGCAATTGTGTTTTTAATTATCGATTTGTTAAGTTTAAAGATTGATGACAATATTTTGAATCCTATTTTTTGCGCTTTAATTATGACCTTCTTTTACATTGTTTTGTAAGGGTGTACTATCAAATCTATTGAACCTAAATATTTATAAAGATTGAAGTTTAACATCAATTTCATACTTTTAACAGAAAATAATTTAAAAGTGAGATTAACTCTTAAAACTGAAAATTAAGAAATTAAGTAGAAATTAAGTAGAAATTAACTCGAATTTAACGAAATCTAGAAAAATGCATCCATCTTCTTAATACCCTTTATTTCTTCGAATGATATATCAAGAGCATCTAAAACTTGTTCAAACGCGGATGTTAAGAGTTCCTTATATTTCTTAGTATCAATATCTTGGAGTTTTGCCATTTCAATAACTTTAGCTCCAAGGGGTCCTTTACTCTTTATGAATTTAACAGCATCTCCTTTTTGATAAGTTTTTCGGATTGCCAAAATTTCAGCTTTACTGGCCGTATTGCCTAATTTGCTGATTTCTGTGTTTATGAATGCATTAGCAGCTTTAACATGCTGAGGAATGACTTTTGTATAGTTATTGAGGTTTTTTTGCAGACCGATATTTATAGCATAGTCTTCTAGTGTGAATGTATCAGGTTGCCCTATTTTATTTAAGTTACTTTTAACAATTTCAATAATTTTTTTCTTCGCCAGTTTAAATTCCTCATCGTTAGTGATTTCCTTAAGAATTTCTATTAATTGACTAAAGGCCTTTTTTATGAAATCTGGCGTGTTTTTCTTTTTAACAACTAGCCCTTTAATATCAACATATTTAGTGTCTTTATATATCCCTACGTAATTTTTCTTTCTCTTCGAAAGAGCTAAGAATTGGTACGTCTTTTCTTCTTCTAAATCTAAATCTAGTTCTTTTTTACTCCAATCTGATATTTCTTTCATCTGAGAAGTAGAAGGGTTGAGAAGAAAAACACTGTCTGTATCACCATACAGTACTTTAACTCCAAGTTCTTCTGCTTTCTTTATCGTCTGTTTTATAGAGTATTGACCAATTCCTGTAGTGCTTTCTGCGACAGGTAAACAAAACAAGGGGAAATTTTGAGATCCAAATACGCCATAACTTGCGTTAATAAACACTTTAAGCGCTTGCTGGATAGTATGATAGTAGCTCCGTTGTTTTTGAGTTAGAGATTTATCGCTTGATTTAGGTTTAAAGTATTTTACTCTCGTATCCCGAAAAAAACCAACTACATAAGCAAAAATTCCCATTTTATGAGAACAGATATGATAAGGAGTTCCTTTAATGAGGTTATCTTCGTCGTCTTTGTGAGGACAGAGGACGGTTTCGTAAGATAAATTAAACTCTTTTATGATTGAGGGATACAGAGAAGCAAAATCCATAACAACTACATCGTAATGAATGCCCGGGACGGGGTCGATAACATAAGCACCTTGAAATTTCTGACCGTCAAATTTTGACATCATCGATCCACCTGGTTTAGCCTCTGAAATCTCTGATTTTCTAGGAATGAGAATTTTTTTTCTTCGATGTTCAAAATAAAAAATATTTTGTATCCATGTGGAGATTTGCCGCCGTATCATATCGTGGATTGGCAATTTTGTTATCCGGCATAGCAGTATGATCAAATTCCACACTAAGGAATTATTGAATTTAGTCAAATCTAAAGTTAATATTGAATCTTTAAGGTTATACCAAGAAAGGATATCGTATTCCATATCGTGAATGTCTTCTTCGTGCGCGTATTTTTTTTCACCCAATAATGCTTCGCTGATAGCGTTTAAGGAAGCACTTTGATAGGATCCACCAAAAGCGTATCCAGAAATACTTCGATTAAAGAAAAAGTTAAAAATATCTATATGAATTCCTTTCTTTAAATCGCATTCTGATTTCGCCATTATTCCAAATCCTCTTTTTACATAAACTGGATTTAAATCTTTGTCTATTTTCAATTTCCTTGCTCTATTATACATATAATTTAAATCAAAATTGTCTCCATTAAACGTAATTATCACAGGATAATCCCACATTACTCGAAAAGATTCAGTTAATAGTTCCTTTTCAGACTTAAAGAAGTAAAGTTTTGCATCTTCTGGGAAATCTTCATGGAGTTTGTCAAAAATAAATCCCTCTCGTTCTAAAACATATACTAATTTCAATCCATCAGAAGCTACAAAAGAGATACTTATAATTTCTTGTTTTGCTAGCCTAGCGTCAGGGATTCCATAATCGTGTTCTCCAACC
>Ga0114930_10005559_pt1 | contig 10346 bp, 6 predicted proteins | sample AnhtaG_FD_87300 | JGI IMG/M metagenome (GOLD analysis project Ga0114930, IMG submission 87300) | Deep subsurface microbial communities from Anholt, Denmark to uncover new lineages of life (NeLLi) - Anholt_01485 metaG | ecosystem: Environmental > Aquatic > Marine > Oceanic > Sediment | place... | reverse complement strand
ATTCAAGTCTTCACCGCCCGCTTTTGCCAATTCCTTTAATAAATCCTGTTGCTTCTTATTGAGTTTGGCCGGAACTTCAACCTTGACTTTGACTACCTGATCACCTCGACCTCGCCGACCCAGGCGAGGAACTCCTTTACCCTTTAATCTAAAAACAGCTCCGCCCTGGGTGCCCGGGGGTATTTCCAGCATATAACTATCATTTAAAGTGGGCACTTCGATCCTTGCTCCCAGGGCCGCTTGACTGAAAGTCAATGGTATTTGGCAAAAAAGATTGTCGCCATCTCGCTCAAACAGTTCATGAGGTTTTACATGAATGGTGGCGTAGAGGTCTCCGGGAGGACCACCCCGTCGACCTGCTTGTCCTTTTCCGTTCATCCTTAGCCTCATTCCGTGAACGATCCCGGCTGGTATATCAAGCGCAATGGTCAATTTTTCAGGCTTTCTTCCTTGCCCGCTACATCGAGGGCAAGGGGAAGCAATAATCTCACCGCTGCCCTGGCAGTGAGTACAGGGATAGGACCTGACAAAGTTGCCCAGAAGAGTCCTTTGAGTGCTCTTCATTTGACCCGAACCGCCACAATTAGAGCAAGTAGAAGACATAGTTCCGGATTTAGCGCCCGTCCCGGCACATGCTGAGCATGGGACAAGTTTCTCAACATTAACTTTTTTCTCTGTTCCAAAAACCGCCTCTTTAAAGCCAACCTCCAAATCAAGGATTAAATCAGCTCCCCTTTCAGCCGCCGATCGAGGCCTGGCTCTAGTATCAAAATCACCGAAGAACATACTGAAAAGATCATCAAATCCTCCAAAACCACCAAAACCGGCACCAACATCGGCAGTGCCAAACATATCGTAGTCACTCCGCCGGTTGGGATCCCCCAATACCTGGTACGCTTCGCTTATTTCTTTGAACTTCGCTGCTGCGTCAGACTGGGAACAGACATCAGGATGATACTTTTTAGCCAGTCTTCGATAGGACTTTTTAATCTCTTCGTCAGAAACATTTCTTGAAATCCCTAAGATCTCATAATAATCCCTGGGCATTAATAAACCGCCTTTCTCACTTCTCTTATTTTCTTAAGCCCACAGAGATTCCAGGGCAAACGTCAAATTCTTAGCAATACACTGGACTGTGGAGATTGCCCGGGGATAATCCATTCTAACAGGTCCCAGAATCCCAACAATTCCCAGATTCTCTCCAATTGCCCGATAACTTGACACAACTAAGCTGCAATCCCTAAACTCCACCCACTTATTCTCAGAACCTATTGTAACAATAACTTGGTCACTTTCCAGAACTCCCTCCATAAAGCGGAGAAGTGAATAGCCCTCTTCCAAGACTTCCAGCAAACGCTGAATTTTCTCCAAGCTTTCAAACTCAGGGTGGCGCAGCAAATTGGCCGTACCATCCAAGAATATCCTGCGATGCTCTCTTTCTCTCAGAGAGTCTGCAATCTCATCGATAAATCTCTCAGCCAGGGGCCACTTACCAGGAACAAGACCTCTAAGTTCAACTCTCCCTCTCATGTATATTTCATTAAAATCCAAACCATTGAGTCTTTCATTGAGTATTTTCTCTACTTCCTCCAGATCTGATTCCGCAACTACCTCCTGTAATTCCAAAATTCTTTTGGCTACCCACCCCGTATTTGTTACTACAACCACGAGAACAACCCGGGAATGCATTAAAACCAGATCAACATGCTTTAAAGTGCTCTTTTTCAAGGTAGGAGCAAAGACGACAGCTAAATAGTTGGTAATATTAGCAAGTAAGCCCGAGGTTTCCCTCATTAAATTCTCTATCTCTTTGCTCAACACGGAATAGAATCGAGAAATCGATTTTTCTTCAGCAGGCTGAAGACCATCCTCGTCCACAAGGGAATCTACGTACAACCGATAGCCTTTTTCCGTTGGGATTCTCCCGGCGGAAGTATGGGGATGAGTAAGAAATCCCATCTCCTCTAAAAATGCCAGCTCATTTCGGACAGTAGCTGAGCTTACGTTCAATCCATATCTATTCACCAGCTTTTTGGAACCAACCGGCTGCGCTGACATAATATATTCTCTGACAACTGCATATAGAAGAACTTCTTTTCTCTCATCCAGCATTTGAACTGCTCCTTTAGCACTCTAAGCTTGACAGTGCTAATGAAAAGCTACCATTAGATACCGCTTTATGTCAAGAATGGTACAAGAGGGTTCAAATGACTCTTGGGGCAAATTAAGGCATTGCCATTAGACAAATTGAGAGAAAACCTCGTTGCTAAGCAGTACGCCTTGGGGAGTCAGCTTCAGTTGTTCCTCCCCTTCCAGCAATCCCTTTGATTTTAAATCCTCTATGGTTGCGGCATGAAGCCTATCCAAAGGAAGATCGAACTGTTTACTTAAATCCTTAATGTTGATTCCTTCCGCAAGCCGCAATCCCAGGAAAATAGTTTCTGCAATCATCTGTTTTGCTGCCAGCCGCTCTTCTTGAGATCTTGCCCCACCGTCTTTCATTATCCGCTCGATATAGACCTCCGGCTCTTCAACATTGGAGTAGCGAACGTCGCTAAAGTGAGAATGAGCTCCTGCCCCAAGACCTAGATAATCACCGTTTTTCCAGTAAAGGACATTATGATGGCATTCAAATCCCGGTTGAGCAAAATTGGAGATTTCGTAATGTGTATACCCAAATAGACCCAGCATCTCACGAGCGTAATTAAATAGCTCCGCTTGCAAGTCGTCGTCTATCGGGGGGAGTTCTTGTTTAGTGATCCTCCTGGCAATATGGGTCGAGGAATCAAGAGTAAGTGCATAGATGGAAATATGCTGAGGTTTTAGCCGAAGAACATTTTTGAGGGTCGAATCCCAACTTATGATATCTTGACCTGGTATGCCATACATCAAATCCACATTGATACTCTTGAATCCGGCTAGTTTGGCCAGATCAAAACTCTGTAAGGCCTTCTGAGCAGTGTGCCGTCGGCCAAGAACCGGTAGCAACCGGGTGTCCAGCGACTGAAAACCTATGCTCAGACGATTAAATCCCATTTTTCTTAAGCCTTTGAGCTTGGCAAAATCCAGGGCTTCCGGATTTGTTTCAATTGTCATCTCACATGCTTCATCGATCTCAAAACAGCCAAAACATTTTTTTAATACTTTCTCCAGCAGTTCTTCACTTAAAATAGTTGGTGTACCCCCGCCAAAATAGATGGAGGATACGGTTTGAACCTGCCGGCCCCGGCAAAACCTTTCCGCTTCCATAAGGAGAGCATCCACGTATTTGGCGTGCACCCGGCTAAGGCCCGCGTAAGAATTGAAATCACAATAGAAGCATTTCTGTTTACAAAAAGGGATATGGATGTAAAGGCCAAACATTGTGTTTTCTCCTTTACTTCTTTTCTTCTTCCACTTTTAGAAAAGCAATGAAAGCTTCCTGGGGCACATCCACTTTGCCTATCTGTTTCATCTTCCTTTTTCCCGCCTTTTGCCTCTCAAGTAGCTTTCGTTTGCGAGTAATATCTCCTCCATAGCACTTGGCCAGGACATCTTTTTTCTTCGCCTTTACCGTTTCCCTCGCCACTATTTTGCTGCCAATTGCCGCTTGAATAGGGACTTCAAAAAGCTGACGGGGAATGATCTCCCTTAGTCTTTTTACCAGTTCCCGACCCCGGGTATGAGCTTTCTCCTTGCACACAACACAGGAAAGCGCATCTACAACTTGTCCAGCAATCAAGACGTCCAATTTTACCAAATCTGACTCTTTATAACCAATATGCTCGTAATCGAGCGAAGCATATCCCCTGGTTCGTGATTTGAGCTGGTTGAAAAAGTCCAGGAGAATCTCGCTTAAGGGAAGCTGATGCTCAATTTCCACCCGTCCCTCGCTCAAATACTCCATATTCTTAAACTCGCCGCGCCGCCCCTGGCACAGTTCAAAAACTTGGCCTATATAATCCGGCGGCACCAGAACCATTGCCGAAATATATGGTTCTTCGATCTTCTCGATCTCGCCGGGAGGAGGAAAATCCGAGGGATTATTCAACATTTGCACCTCTCCCGTCCTTTTTGTGACCCGATAGACAACGCTTGGTGTAGTAGTAAGCAATTCAAGTTGGTACTCTCGCTCTAACCGCTCTCTCACTATATCCATATGAAGAAGACCCAAAAAACCACACCGGAAACCAAATCCAAGCGCATGGGAAGTCTCCGGTGTGTATAAAAAAGCCGGATCATTCAACTGCAATTTGTCCAAAGCTTCACGAAGATTTTCATACTCTCCGCCGTCAATGGGATAGAGACCGGCAAAAACCATAGGTTTTACTTCTTTGTAGCCGCTCAACGGCTCAGATGCCGGTTTTTTGGCATTAGTTATGGTATCTCCAACCTTCGCGTTCTTTATCTCCTTGATTCCGGCAATTACATATCCCACATCGCCCGCTTCAAGCTGATCTGCAGGTGTCATATCCGGCTTGAAAATCCCTACTTCTTCAACTTCCGAGACCCAGGAAGTGGCCATCATTTTCACCTTCTGTCCAGGTTTTATAATCCCATCCACTACTCTGGTAAAAACAACTGCTCCTCGATAAGGGTCAAATACTGAATCAAAAATCATCGCTTTTAGGGGATTGCTTACACTACCAGCGGGCGGAGGAATAAGCCGGATTACGGCCTCCAAAACCTCTTGGACATTTTGGCCGGTTTTAGCACTTACCAGCATTGTATTCTCAACATCAATACCAAGTTCTTCTATTTCATGCTTGGCTCTCACCGGATCGGCGTTGGGAAGATCTATTTTGTTTATGACCGGGATGAGAAACAGGTTGTTTTCAATAGCCAGTTGAGCATTGGCTACTGTTTGAGCTTCCACCCCTTGAGCCGCGTCGACAACCAATAAGGCACCTTCACATGCAGCCAAACTTCGAGAAACTTCGTAAGTAAAGTCAACGTGGCCGGGAGTATCAATCAGGTTCAAGACATACTCTTCACCATTCCGAGCTTTATAAAGAATGCGAACCGCCTGGGCCTTGATAGTTATGCCTCTTTCCCTCTCCAGATCCATTCGATCAAGCACTTGCTCACGCATTTCTCGCTCGTTCACTGTATGAGTGAGTTCCAAAATGCGATCGGCAAGCGTCGACTTACCATGATCGATGTGGGCAATTATAGAAAAGTTTCTAATATTCTGTGCCGGAACATTCACCAAAGGCTTCACTGCTGCCCCTTTCCTGCTCGTTCTAAGACAAGATTATAAACCGTCTTGACTTCTCCAACTCGTAATACCAGAAGTAATCCCAGGTATACCAAGCCACCTGACAATATGGCGATGGCCACGGCAAAAGCTTGCCCTATCTTTGATACGCCTAGAAATTGTGTTGCTAATGACCAGCTGTAGAATGCGGCAAATCCCAATGCAATCGATGCTATCAATATTCTCAGCCCGGAACTCGCAATCTTTGCTCCATCGATACCCTTTAACCTTACTCGCAGAATAAAAACCAGGATAAAAAAATTGAAAATGCACACAATCGACGTGGAAAGAGCAATACCGCCATGAGCAAGACCTAAGTATGAAAGCGATGCGGGCAAATGTATCATTTTGGCCAAAACAGGCAGGTAATTCATCATATACCAATCCGCAAAATAGTTGATCATTATGCCTATGGCAGCAATGACCATAGGGGTCTTTGTATCTTTCAGGGAGTAATATGCCCGATTGATTATAAATAACTCCCCGGCCGCAAAAAGACCCACGGAATAGTAGAAAAGCGCGGAAGCGGTGAAAATCGTATCATGAGGAGAGAATCTACCGTGCTCCAAAAGCAATCTAATGATAGGAATACCCAACACCATCAGGCCAACTGAAGCAGGAAGCACAACTAAAAATATGACCCGAATACCCAGAGACAGCGAGTCTTTCATGGCAACAATATTATCGAGAGCCGCTTGTTTGGAAAGCGTGGGAAAAAGCACGGTTGATATGGCAATGGCAAAAAGCCCTAAAGGAAGCATCCACAATCTTTGAGCATAACCCAAACTGGCCACACTGCCTGTTATCAAGGTCGAGGCAAATCTGGTATCTACGACCGCATTTATGTCCAGAGCTGCCAAACTGATTATCACCGGTACCAGTAAGGATCCAACCTGCTTTACTCCGGGATGACGCCAGTCCAGCGCCAAAGAATAGGTGATACCCCTTCCTCTGAGAAAAGGAACTTGAAAACCAAACTGGACCAGACTGCCCAAGGTTATTCCAACAGCTATACTTATTACTCCAATCTCCGGGGCAAGCAGGATGATAGAGCCAATGATAAAAATATTCCACAAAACCGGTGCCACGGCAGGAGCCGTAAAATGATCATAGGAATTGAGAATCCCCATAATCACACCGGCAAGGGCGGTAAAAAGTATGGACGGAAACATTAACCGGGTCATTAAAACCGCAAGCTCCATGGTCTGAGCTTTAAGCACAAATCCGGGAGCAAGAATGGGAATCAGCTGACGTGAAAAAATCATCCCTATACCCAAGACAACGCACAGCACAAGAACCATCAAATTGATAACGGAACTAGCCACTTGCCAAGCGCCTTTCTTGTCACCTTTGGCCAGGTAAGAAGAGAAGACAGGAATGAAAGCGGATGCAATGGCAGCATCAGCAAGAAGCATCCTAAAGAGATTGGGCAGAAGAAAGGCCACTCTATAGGCATCAATTTGAGTTCGGGCTCCAAAATAGTTTGCCATAACTTGCTCTCTTGCCAGCCCGAAAACTCGAGATAATAAAGTCACTGCCATAACCATAAAGGCAGCTTTAGCTAGAAAAGAAGCTTTGGAGGGAATTGTAATTTCTTCCTCAGGAATATCAGTAGGAACTTTGTTGAGTTCACCCATTCGTATCTCCCAAAACAACCAGAACAGCGTCGGCAAATCCCGAAAAAATCAAACTAGAATATTATAGCACAGGCAGGGATATTGACTGATCTTTAACCCGGATATTGCAATAGAATTCAGCGCTAGGCTTGTTAGGTTGAAAATAGAAGTCCAAAAGGAGTATTGAATAAAGGTGATGAAGAAAAGAAGAGGAGAGAGAACACATGTAGTTAACTCCTTCTCCTCAAGCGTAATTAGCGATGATATCTTTAAAAGCATCTACCACTACGTCCAGTTCTTTTCTTGTCCCGGCAAACGTGGAGATTTTAAACTTCCTCGATTGCCCTGGTTTTATACCCCAAATTCCTTTCTTTCTCAGCTCCTTGTATAGGAAATAACCTCTTTCCCGACGAGTTTTGGAGATTTCATAGAACAGGGGAGACTCAAAGCTCACTAAATCATGTTTATGCGGTTTTTCTCCTAGTTGTTTCATTCCCAGTTTTTCAAGTTCCTGCGAGAACCATTGCACTTTTTCTATCTGTTCTCGCCAACCCTGAACTCTTTCCACCACGGAAGGAAAAGAAGCCATGAGTGTGACTGAGCCAAGGCCTCTTAAAGTGCATCCTAGAAGCTCAGTTTCTTTTTTCTGATACATTTTTGACTTCCTCAAAACTATATCTTCCCACTTCTTCTTCATTCCCAGCACACCACTGGGCCCGGCCGAAGCCATGCTTTTGTGCGCGGATGCTATTACAAAGTCTGCGCCTATTTCACTCAAATTGATGGGCATTCGACCCACTGCATACGCTCCGTTCAGCAAATAAGCAACATTGTAGTGGCCGGCGATTTCTCCTAATCGTTTGGCATCTGCTAAATTGCCATAATTTCCATCCGGATAGGTCAATAGAATCAGTTTGGGAGTATGCCTTTCTATTAGGGGAATATAATCTTCAACATTAATTTTGTACTCCGGATACCCCGAATTGGACACTTCAACAACATTCAAACCTATTCTTGCAGCCGCAAGAGCAGTAGTGTAATGTCTATTACTATCAACAACTATCGTATCTCCCCGCCTGGTTAGAGCGTGGAGTATGATAAATTTGCCCTCTCTTGCCCCCGTGGTTAGCCGGACGAGATCGCATCCCAGAAATCTGGGTAAAAATTCATGTACTAAATCTTTGATAGGTGGATTCCTTATCTGGTTCAAAACGCCTTCACAAAAGTCGCACACCGAATATCCGTCTCCGAATTCCATTAAGACTTCTCTGGCAGCATCAGTTAGAATGCCTCCTGTCTGCAAAGGCATAATATTTATGAAATCCTTGTTTTGCCTGGTTGGCGGACTCAGTTTTCTTTCAACAGCATTCAGAAACTGTTGCATGCTTTGAACTCCTTGACCCTTGATTCTATAGTGGTAAAAACGGGGCCTGCAATTTTCAGCTCTTTTCGGTTGCCCTCCAAATATTCCCTGACATCAAGGGGAATTTTCAGATTGATATCCGACAAAGCCCTTACTATTTTTACTTGATAGACTACATCTTTATCCGCTTTCTCTATGATCGCCCCTGCTCTCATGGCTATGGCATGCAAAATGCAAAAATCCGCCGATACCCCCAAGGGAGTAAGGCCCCCATTAATCACTCCGTCGTCAACGCCTATCCTGTTACAACCAGCAGGGCCCACTAACTTCTTGCCTTTTTCTTTCTCTAGAATTCTGACCTCAAGATTATTATCTTCCCATGCCATAAACTCACAAGGACCTATTTCGTCCTTGTATCTTAAGGCAGTTTCTTCAATAGCCCTTGCTATTTCTTTCCCTTTTTCTGTATAAGGTCTTTCTATACAACCGATAGAGCCGGCTATCTCCTTGTCTGAAAACCCCTTTTTATAGAACTGTGGATAAACTAGCTCTCTTATATCGGTATCGCTGTTCAAGACCATTACCAATCTTTCCACGCCAAATCCAGCATTGAATACTGGATATTCGATCCCGAAATTGGCCAGGGATATGGGTGAGTACATCCCTATATCAGCAATTTCAAACCTTTCTCCCCGGTATCTAGCAAAAACCTCTTGTTCCAAACCAGAAGTATAGTAATTGGCCGTTGCTTTTTTGGTTTTGAAGCTTACCTTTTCAAATCCGTACTCATTTAGGATCTTATCAGTTATTCTCCTTCCTGCCTCAAGAGACATTGCAGGATCCATTATTACAATTGATGCGGAGTGGTGAACGCGTAAGTGACTGGCATCTTCTCTTTGCTCGTTTCTATAACGAAGGCCAACAGAGAATAGAGCCACAGGGAAATCCCTTTTGTCTTGTAATGTGGATAGTGTGTGGTACCAAGTACCCGTCATATGACTTCTCAATGTCAGATCCGTGGCCAGAGGACTTAGTTTTTTTAATTCCAGGAAAACCCTGTCTAGAATTTCGGTAGCTTCCTGCTCTTCGATACCCAGCTTGGTAACTAGTACCTCAATAAAATCATCACACTCGATCTCACCTCTCTTGTAAGACCTCAAGATTTCCCGCAGCCTATCGACGTCAAATTCCCCAATGATTTCCTCAATTTGAGAAATCTTCTCATTGCTCAACCCTATATCAGGTCTAGGTAGTTTGGCCAGGTAAAAGGCGCGGTCAAGAATGACGAGTGCTTCGGGTCCATACTCCTTGTAGACATCTGCCTCAGGTAGAATTGTTCTGTTTTCAATCTCATCAAAACCAAGACCCAGCAGAATTTCTCTCGATTTTTGGATCATGTCTCGAAGAGGGTGGGACGTGCCTTTTCCCTTAAGGTCAACTTTTGTATTTCTAGGAATCAGCTGGGCGGTTTCCAGCCAAGTCTTCTTGAAATTGGCTTTCGCTTGGGTTGTTATTTGGTGAATATTTAGCATTTCTGTCCGCCTTGTTGCCGTAGAAATTATCTCTTATGTAATATGGTACTGAATTATCTGCGCTAAGATTTTGGAGGCGGCGCCAGGATTTGAACCTGGGAATAGAGGCTATGCATGCCTCTTGCCTTAGACCCCTTGGCTACGCCGCCCCGTTTAAGTCATAAAATTCTGTGACTTTGAAACTCCAAAATATTTCGCAGATTCCAAACATACATCTTTGGCGATCAAATCCTGGTAGGTATCACGCCGTCTAATTGTAACAACGTTGCCTTGCATATCAATCATGACGGCCTGCGCACAGGGACGTCCATTATAGGGAAACATCTGCTCAAGTGTATAGGCACCCACGTCCAGAAATGCAATCAGGTCATCTTCTCGCATCCCCTCGGGAAGTAACCGATGCATTCCATCTATGCCGGGGAATATGTCTCCTCCATCACAAAGTGGTCCTGCAAGCCTATATTTACTTTCATGCAGCTCATGAAATCTATTTGCCGCTACGCAATGAAAGTACCAATTGTAGTCGAAGCTCTCCAGCAGTATGTTAAAGCCTGCGTCTAACATCAGCCATTGATCGCCTGATTCAGGCCGCACTTTAT
>Ga0114930_10005557_pt1 | contig 10349 bp, 7 predicted proteins | sample AnhtaG_FD_87300 | JGI IMG/M metagenome (GOLD analysis project Ga0114930, IMG submission 87300) | Deep subsurface microbial communities from Anholt, Denmark to uncover new lineages of life (NeLLi) - Anholt_01485 metaG | ecosystem: Environmental > Aquatic > Marine > Oceanic > Sediment | place... | reverse complement strand
CCATCCTGGCGGGGACAACCGGGGCCGGAACGCAGCGATAGAGGTGAATGAAGACACGGCCTAAAAAAAAGATCAATTCGCGTCCCCATCGTCTAGCCAGGTCCAGGACATCGGCCTTTCACGCCGACAGCACCGGTTCAAATCCGGTTGGGGACGCCATATGTGATTTTTCGGTAGGTTAACTTAATTGATTTAACCCTTTCTTTGGACTTATAACGCCCAGGACATCCCGCCTTGCGGGATTGGAGACGCCAAATCAAAAAAGCGTTGGCTAATACAGCTATCCCCTTTTGATTTCAAAACACGCTCCTCCTTGCTTTCCCCATGACATATATACTATATGAGTCAAAAGCAGATTTGAGCCCTTTCTAAACCAACAGCCAAGCCGATGTAGGTCTCACTCGGGAATCAAACTTGTGTAGGGTCAGTGTACCGACGGGTAGCCTCCTGAGCGATATCTAAGGGGACGATGCCATGAGCGGCGTCGGTAACGGAGGTTAGGCGATTGGAGGCTGCAATGAGGCGCCTTCGTTCCAGGATGCGCGCAGTTCGTTCACGGCCCAGGTCAGCGCGCTCGGTGGCCAGATCATTGGGGTAAAGGGCCAGCCCGCTTCTGCGGAGGGAGGCCGGATCCAGCAAGTCGATGCGACGCTTGTGCAGGGCCAGGTGCACAATGTCCCCTGTCCGCAAATACAGGATACTCCCACCCTTGACAGCTTCCGGCGTAACGTGACCAATGGCAGCTCCGTAGGTGACCCCCGAGTAACGTCCATCAGAGATGAGAGTGACGAGCCTGCGCAATTCACGGTTGGCATTGATATGTTGCATAGGAGTGAACATCTCCGGCATGCCGAATGCTTCAGGGCCCTGTCCACTGATGATAACAGCCAGCTTGAGGATGTCCTCCCTGACCATCATATCGAAGAGCTTAGCACTGTTGCAGCGAGCAATGGCATCTGGATGGGGCTGGGTAGGGGTGCGGTTGTGGGCATAGGCAGCAAAGAGATCATCAGCAGGGAAGACGCTGGTGTCACGCAGGTCTGCCAGGAGGTTGACGTTGAGCAAGCTGGTGTTGGCCTCGTCCTCGTTTTCATAATACAGGACAAAGGCCACCTTGCCATCGAACTCGTTGACCTGGTGCTCGGGCATGCCGCTGATTTTGACAACAGCGGACTCGAACCAGTTGCTGGAGAGTACGTCCACGCCAGAGGTGGCGCGCCGGGGTCTGGAGAGGATGATAGGGTTGTCCTTGACATTGTCGGCAGCCAGGCCGCGTGGATTAGCCAGACGCTCACGCCAGGCAGTACCCGTGACGGTAGGGGCGTCAAGGTGCATGGGCACATTGTTGCGCGTGAGCTCGTAGATGACAGTTTCCATACCGCGCACCTGGCCAGCAGAACACTGCTGTGCCAGGGCAAAGATGTCACGGCCCTGGGTAAGGCTGTAGTCGAACAGGTCAGGCACGGAAACGAGGCCATGAATGCCATCCATCTGCCAGAGATCGAAGTCATAGCCTGCGTAAACCATAGCCGCAACCAGATGTAAAGTAAGGTTGGTGGAGCCGCCAGTGGCGCTGTGGACTCGCACGGCGTTAGGGAAGTTCTCGGCCAACAGGTTGGAGACGCTGAAGGTTGGATTGTCGCAGATCTTGAACAGAGCATCCACCGCCGTGTTGACCTGCTCTTGGCTGGGTGGGCCGGTGAGAAGTTCCAGGGAGGGGTGGACGAGTCCCAGAGCGATCATGACATGGCGGCTGGAATTGCCGGTGCCATTGAAGGCGCACACACCGCCCTGGGCATCACAGGTATGTATGGCGAGACGCCTTTCCAGGTCTTTGTGCTCTTCTGGGCTGAGGACACCGAGCTGGACGGAGCGCTTGAAGGCCCCTTCAAACTGCACATTAGAAGAGCACTGAAGGATGTATTCCAAGGCGTCGAGCATATCTTCAGCGATGGCGGGCTCACCGGCTTCTTTGCAGCGGTGGGCAACGGCCTCGATGTCGGCGCGCAGGTCCTCCGGGATAACACCACCCTTGAGGACGTGCGCAGGGGCGAAGCTACCAAACACCGGGGCGTCGCCGCGGCGCTGCCGCGCCACATCCAGGTGGGCTAGGGCGCATAAGATGGCAGCAGGCGTTTTGTCGCAGCCCTGAATAACGAAGGCACCGTGGTAGGAATGGGCCTCCATCTGATTGACGACCATGCTGGCTACGGCCGGACGGGACTGTAGTGAATAGCTCATACCCAGATTGGATTGGGCAGTACCGTCGCAAAGGACAGGCACGCTGAAGGAGAAGGGTACTCCGCCATTCTCCCAGATGCGATAGGCAACACGGAGACTGGTGGAAAGGTCTACAATGTGGGCTGGGTGGTCAGGAGAACCGCCGATGATGGCGATGCGTGGGACATTTTCCTCCAGGCGGCCCCAGATTTCTGCCAGGCTATAGTCCACAGCGGGGAGGTCGAGTATCTGGCAGGCACGGTCCAAGAGGGCGGCCACCGTGATAGGCTCATTGGCCTGGCCCTGGACACCCTCACGGTAGGGGTTGCTGCCACGGGTGATCCTAATGGGGCTGTTAGAGGTCATGTATCTACTCCTTGTAGGCGTTCACGGGTTCAAAGGTTCAGAGGTTCAAGGTTCCATTCTCGTCCCTGGACTCCATTTAGAATGCGTATTTACGAGAAAAGCGTCATCTTCGTCAGGCCTAATCCAAAATTTGGAGCCAAATTGGCAATTACTTGGGAAAATGAGCATTTTTAACGAGGACTTCTGGCCTTCAATGCCTTCTTTGTCCTTAACCCTGAACGTTGAACCCTGAACCTGTGAACGGTTACTACTCCTTCTCTGGTACTGGACAATTTTTTCTCTCTGTATATATCTTGCTGTGCTAGGCATGTCAAGCAAAGCGGGGAGTAGCATTTCACACTGCTTTTTCCCTTGACACCATGAGCCCCCATTACTTAAACTATCTCTCAATGGATTGAAATCTGGAGGTAATGCGTTTAACACCAAGTTGCATTCAAACGACTACTATTTATAAACGTCATTGCGAACGAATGTGAAGCAATCTCAATAGGATAGATTGCCACGTCACTTCGCTCCTCGCAATGACATGATTGCAACTTGGTATAAGGAGGATGGTGATGAAAACGTCTTTCACATTGCAGGGAAAAGTAGCTATTGTCACTGGAGGAAACGGTGGCATCGGCAAGGGGATCGCCCGCGGCTTCGCTGGTATGGGCGGTGACATTGTCATTGCGGCGCGCAACCAGGCGAAAACCGCTGAAGCTGTGCGTGAGATCGAGAAAGAGTTTGGCGTGCGAGTCCTGGGTGTACAGGTTGATGTGCGGAAAGAGGAGGAGATCCAGGCCATGGCGGCTCAGGTGCTCGATACCTTCGGCCGAATCGACATTCTGGTGAATAATGCCGGCATTAACATCCGCAAGATGCCACAGGATTACCTGGCAGCCGAGTGGGATGAGGTCCTTGATGCCAACCTGCGTAGCGCATTCCTGTGCTCCAGGGCAGTTTACCCGGGGATGAAGAAGGGGGGTGGGGGCAAGATCATCAATATCGGCTCCATGACCTCTTTGTTTGGCGGCGCCAAGCTTGCACCATATGGGACGAGCAAGGGGGGCATCGTGCAACTGACTCGCAGCCTGGCAGTGGCCTGGGCCCCGGATAATATCCAGGTGAACGCCATTCTGCCAGGATGGATCGACACCGATCTTACCAGGCAGGCACGAAAGGACCTTGCTGGCCTGAATGAGCGCGTACTGGCGCGGACACCGGTTGGCCACTGGGGTGAACCTGATGACCTGGCAGGTGCGGCCATCTTCCTGGCGAGCCCCGCCTCGAACTTCGTGACAGGTGTTGCCCTACCAGTGGATGGCGGTTATTCGATCATGCTCTGAGACAGTGAACCGGGTAAGGGCATATTATGAATGCCTATTATTCAAATTTATGCCTGATAATAGCCCCTTTGTCTGCCGATTCTGCGAGGCGTGCATAAAGCGCCAGATAGCCCTTTTTGAACTTTGGTTCGGGTCGGTGCCACCTGCCAAGGCGAGCCTTGATTTCCTCATCTGATACCTCCACGTGTAGGCTCCGGTTTGGAATATCCACGGTGATCGTGTCCCCGTCCTGCACAACGGCAATAGGGCCACCTTCGGCAGCCTCCGGAGAAATGTGGCCGACAAAGCAACCATTGTTGGTGCCAGAGAAGCGACCGTCAGTTATAAGTGCCGTCTTGAGGGCCAGGCCCCTTCCATACAGGAGCTTCATGGCCTTATACATCTCACGCATGCCAGGGCCGCCCTTGGGGCCTTCGTAGCGGATCACGACCACTTCCCCCTCCTGTACCTTGCCTTCAAGGATGGCAAGATCGGCCTTCTCCTCAGAGTTGAAGCAGTGTGCCTTGCCCGTGAAGGTGTGCATCTCTGGCACGATTGCAGCGGGCTTGGTGATTGCCGTGTTCGGGGCCAGGTTTCCGCGTAAAACCGCAAGACCACCTCCTGTACTCCAGGGATCAGCCATGGTCTTAATGATATTGCTGTCGTAGATCTCAGCATCGGCCACATTTTCCGCCACTGTTTTGCCGGTGACTGTCAACGCATCGCCGTGCAACAGAGGCAGGATCTCCCTCATGACCGCGGGCACACCACCAGCCTGGTGGAAATCCGGGACATTGGGCGCTGCCGCCGGATTCATTTTAGCGATATATGGAGTGCTCCGGCACAACTCCTCAAACAGGGCCATGGAGATCTCGCAGTCCGCCTCATAGCCGGTCGCCGGGATATGGAGAGCCACATTGGTGGACCCTCCAACGGCCGTGCTCACCCGGATGGCATTCTCCAGTCCCTTCTTGTTAATTATCTGGCGGGCTGTGATGCCGCTCTTCAATAGCTGGACGATCATACGACCGGATTCCTGGGCAGATCGTAGACGGTCGGCATGTGTTGCCGGGATGGTCGCACTTCCTGGCAGACACAATCCCATGGCCTCAGCGACACAGCACATGGTATTTGCAGTCCCGAGGAAAGAACACGAGCCACAGGTGGGCCCGGCACAGTCCTCCAGCTCCCGGTATGTGGCCTTGTCGATCTTGCCGGCCCTTAACATGCCGAGACCCTCGGTGATGGAGGTGAAGTCGGAGGCTCTACCATCGAATTCGCAACCCCCCTCCATAGGGCCACCCACGACCAGGATAGCCGGGATGTCAAGCCGGGCTGCAGCCATCAACATACCCGGGACGATCTTGTCACATGAGCCCAGCATCACCACGGCGTCCAGGCGATGGGCCTCGATCATCGTCTCTATGTCGTTGGCAATCAGGTCGCGGGTCGGCAAGATGTAGTGCATCCCGTCATGTCCCTGGGCTATCCCATCACAGGCGGCGATAACGCCGAATTCGACAGGGGTGCCGCCTGCCTGGCGGATACCCTGTTTGACATAATCAGAGACCAGATTCAAGTTGTAATGACCAGGCACGACACGGTTCCAGGAGTTGGCAATACCGATCAAAGGCTGGTCCAGGTCGTAATCACTGTATCCCATGGACTTGTACAGGGCGCGGTTCATGGACCACTCGGGTCGCTCAAGAATATCTTTGCTTCGCCATTTCATTGCAATCCCTCCTTATGAACTAGGTCTTCAACGCATTTATGTATACAATAGGCTTGCCCGTAGAGATTCGGCAAGAGAACAAAACAGTTTCTTCTAAAGTAGGCGTTCACGGGTTCAAAGGTTCAGAGGTTCAAGGTTGCATTCTCGTCCCCGGACTGCATTTGGAATGCGTATTTACGAGGAAAGCGTCATCTTCGTCAGGCCTAATCCAAAATTTGGAGCCAAATTGGCAATTACTTGGGAAAATGAGCATTTTTAACGAGGACTTCGGGTCTTCAATGCCTTCTTTGTCCTTAACCCTGAACGTTGAACCCTGAACCTGTGAACGGTTACCTTCTAAAGAAGTGGTCGAAAGCATGATACATAGATTCTGTCTTCCAATGAAATGCTGATATAATTTCTGGCTTCAATAGTTTGTCTTGATATTAATACCCCTAGGATTCTCTCAGCGATCTTACCAGGTCGTGGAAAGCCTCATAGATAATAGCAGCGTCTACGCCGACAGTGAGGTATCTGATTCCGGCGCCGCGCCACTTTTTTGCCATTTCAAGGTTCTGGCAGTAGGTGCCCACTGTTTTCCCGTAAGCCCTCGCCTTGGAGACAATCTCTTTCATCTTTTCTTCAACCCTCGGGTGGTCGGGTTCTCCCGGAAGACCCATGGAAACTGACAGATCGTATGGTCCGATGAAAATGGCATCTACATCTTTTACTGAGAGGATCTTGTCCAGGTTTTGCATTCCCTCCACGCCTTCCACCTGGCAGATGATACAGGCATTCTCATTGGCACGCTGTGTGAGATCAGGGGTGTTATCTGCCCCGTAACCGGCGAAGCGTATGTTGGGCGAGAGCCCCCGGCTACCCTTTGGCGGGAAGTAGGCGGCCTGGACCGCGCATTCCGCATCTTCGCGTGAAGAGATCTGGGGAACCAGGATTGCGGCGGGAAGAAGGTCCATGGCTCGCTGGATGTAAACCGGGGCATTATCATGAACACGAATTATCGGCTCAAGGCCGCAATAGTCACCTGTCCTGGTACACTGATCAATGGTTTCCGGGTTGAAAGGGGCGTGTTCTGCATCGATGATAGTAAAGTCGAATCCTGCCTTGAGCATAATCTCCATGATGATGGGACTCGGTACGTTAAGAAACATGCCAATCAATTCCTCATCCGCGAGGAGCTTTTTCTTGAATCGGTTTTCGTGCATAGGTGTTCCTTTCTATTTTGGTGGTAGAATGAGGCCAGTTTCCTACTCTATTCTTTAGGTGGCCTGGGAGGACTGACTACCGCCTCACCATCCAAAAGCCTGGTTCCCTCCTGATTGATGCAGGTTGTCCTAAATCTTGCCTGCTTTTTTTCCCTCATAATTTCCACCAGCTCCACCTGTGCAGTGATAGTATCCCCGACGTGGACTGGTGCCAGAAAATTGACTTCCTGCCTGAGGTAGATAGTCCCATGTCCGGGCAATTGGTTGCCCAGGACGGTTGAGATGAAGCCTGCTATCAGCATGCCGTGTGCGATCCTGGTCTTGAAGAAGGTTTTCTCTGCGTAGGCCTCGTTGATATGGGCAGGGTTAAGATCACCGGTCACACCTGCATAGAGATAGATATCGGATTCGGAGACAGTTTTGGCAAATTCTGCCCTGTCACCTAATTTGAGTTCATCAATGCTCCTTCCGATCATAAGAATCCCTCCCCTCTTTTGTAGCTCTTCACAAAAACTTTTCGACCCATTTATCTCCAAAAACTTGATAGTATAGGAAATCCCATTTTGGACGCAGATGAACGCAGATTTTTTGGATTAAGAATATAAACATTATTAATATCTGCGGGTATCGGCCTGCCCTGGCGCGACGGCAATCCACAAGGGATTGCCCTACGTAGGGCAAGGGTTTATCCCTTGCTTCTAGGGTCTGGGCCAGGGCGAAAATCTGCGTCCTAATTGATTTAAAATCGGGAATCCAATCCTAAACTTCCTGTCGGTGGCAAAACTATAATTCGCCAGAGATATTTTGGGGGACCGGGCTTCGAGGTGAACTACTGGATGAGTTCTCTTCCTCTCTCGAATGCTTTGATATTGGCTTCTTTGAAGCGCTCGGGGGAAAGCTGCTCGATCAGATTCCGCATGGGCTCCATTTCAAAAAACGGCATCATCTTCACCAGCGCCCCGAGTAGGACCACATTGGTCATCTGAACGTTCCCGAGCTTGCTGGCCTCCAGCGTTGCCTCGATGACCTGCCCGTTCTTGCAGTACTTCCGAATCCCCTCCAGGATCTCCTCATCCCTCGGGTACTCGTCAAGGCCCATGTTGTTGAGCACCGTTAGAGTCCGGGTAAAGTTCAAAAGATAGGCTCCCTGGGGATTCAGAAGGCGCATATGCCTCAGCATCTCGATAACCTCCATCCCGATGAGGAGGTCGGCTTGGCCTCGTGATATCAGCGGCGCATAGATCGTTTTGTCCGAGATGCGAATGTGCGAGACCACAGATCCACCTCTCTGGGCGGCTCCAATGGTCTCAGATCCGGCCACAAGGTATCCCTTGCCCATAGCGAACTGGGAGACGACCAGGGAGGCGAAGATGTTACCCTGGCCTCCCACACCCGAAACAATGATATCCATCTTCATGATATAGCCCCCCTCTCACAGACATCGATGCAAAGGCCGCATCCCACACAGACCTGTGAGTCGATGGAGATTTTTTTCTTCTCTTTGATATATGAGATGGCCGGACAGCCGAAATCCTGAATGCAGATCATGCAGCCATTGCAGCGTTCCTCATCGAATCGGATCTCCCTGGCTTCAAAGAGCTTCCTGCCCTTCCGAGTGGAAAGAAGGTAACAGGGCATGGCCGAAACCACGAGCGAAACCCCTTCTTCCTTCACGGATTCCTCCAGGGCTTTCCGGCAATCCTTAATATCATATGGGTTCACGACTCGGTAGCTGATGCCCAGAGCTTCAGCGAGCTTGTGAACGTCAACCTTACCCGTGGGCTCTCCGGTGATCAGCTCTCCCGTGCCAGGATGGGGCTGGTAGCCAGTCATGGCCGTCACCTGATTTTCCCCCAGGATGATGTTGATGTTGGCCTTCTGATTGGCGGCATTGATGAGCCCCATGATCCCGTTATGGTAGAAGGTGGAGTCCCCTATGAAGGCGAAGATGGGAACCTCGATCCCTGCACAGCGCATTCCAGTGGCCATGGGGATGGAGGAGCCCATGCAATAGATCGTGGACTGAAGCTCCAGGGGCTTGAAAGACCCGGCATCATGGCAACCGATATCCCCCACCACAATGCCCTTGGTTTTTCTCACCAGCCTCTTCAAGGCGTGCAGAATGCCCCGGTAGTGGCACCCGATGCACTGGGTGCGCGTTCTGATTGGGACGTAGACATCCAGGGGAGGCACATCTGGTTGCGTCACCCTGAGTGAGGGCACAGCACGTTTGATGGTGTCCAGGACGATCTGTACGTTCAACTCCCCATCCGAGGGCACAAAACCGCTCCGCCCAAGGACCTCGACCTCGATTCCCTCTTCGTGAAAGAGCTTTTTGATAAGCCCCTCCACAAAGGGCTCGGTCTCCTCAAATACGATGATCTTCTCCAGTCCATCGACAAACGCTCTTATCTTCTTTCTTGGAATGGGAAGGGTTCCCAGCTTCAGCACAGGCATCCTTTCTTCCAGGAACTGCTCGGCTTCCTTGATCAACGTGTATCCCATTCCGCAGCCCACGATACCGATCTTGCCGGGAGCTTTCTCGATCCAGTTATAGGGGCTTTCCTCTGCGATCTCTTTGAGGAGATGCTGCTTCTCGTTGAGCCATCGATGCCGAATCTGGGGTCTCTTAAGACCTCCAAATTCTGGCATTTCCACCGCGCTCATGATGAATCGGCTCCGGTCCGGTTCATAATGGGCGGTGGGGAGGCCTTTGGGGAGGTCCTCAAATGCCACAATGCCCCTCGCATGGCATACACGGGTCACGGGACGAAGACAGAATACCAGTTCCGTCCTTTCAGAAAGGTCGAAGGCATCCTTGACCATGGCCTTGGCTTCCTGTGGAGAACAAGGGTCGAAGATGGGAATGTGGGCATACTGATGTACCAGAATGCGGGTGTCTTCCTCGTTCTGGGAGGAGAGTCCTCCCGGATCATCCGCTGATATCAAGACCAACCCACCTCGCACACCCGTGAAGTTGACGTGCATCAAGAAGTCCGTGACCACATTTGTGCCATTGTGCTTCATCACGGCCATAGAGCGAACGTGACAGAGGGAGGCCCCAAGGGCGATCTCAAAGGCAACCTTTTCGTTGCTGGACCACTCAACGTGAACACCCGAGTACCCAACGCTGTCATCGACGATCTCGGTAGCAGGGGTTCCTGGATATCCTGCTACCACTCTCACCCCGGACTCGATGGCCCCGCGAGCAATCGCAGTATTTCCCATGACGTAACGATCTTCTGCCATGACTTTTCCCACCTCTCTCCCTGGTTAGTGCCCCCTGAAAAGGCGAACAATTACTATTTGGTGCAAGAAAGGATTGTGCCCCAACTTTTGTGCGTTACTAGTTTCCTGGTATCCCGGGATTCCTATTCTTCAGCCGGATGAGCCTATCCTAGAACGGCCCTGGAGATTATCAGGCGCTGAATTTCTGATGTCCCTTCGTAGATTTCAGTTAGTTTGGCATCACGGAAGTAGCGCTGCATGGGGTACTCCATCATATACCCGTAACCACCAAAT
>Ga0114930_10005556_pt1 | contig 10349 bp, 12 predicted proteins | sample AnhtaG_FD_87300 | JGI IMG/M metagenome (GOLD analysis project Ga0114930, IMG submission 87300) | Deep subsurface microbial communities from Anholt, Denmark to uncover new lineages of life (NeLLi) - Anholt_01485 metaG | ecosystem: Environmental > Aquatic > Marine > Oceanic > Sediment | place... | reverse complement strand
CGATGGCCTCACCGGCCTTTACAACCTCCGCTACTTCTATGAGACACTAGAGAAGGAGATCCAGCGGAGCAAACGGTACGATCGCTCGGTCTCCCTCATTATCCTCGATATCGACGATTTCAAGGCCTATAACGACCGTTACGGCCACCCGGCAGGGGACGATCTCTTGAGAGAGTTGGCCCAACTGATGTCCAAGGTGACTAGGCAGACCGACACCCTGGTTCGTTACGGCGGGGAGGAGTTCACCGTCATCCTGCCAGAGACGGAGACAGAGGGGGCCGACTTCCTCGCCGAGAGGCTGCTAGAGGAGGTGAGGGAACATCGCTTCTCAATGGAGGATGGCCAGACGATCGGTCGGATAACCATCAGCCTGGGGGTAGCCACCTACCCTCATCATGCCGATAGCGCCAAAGCCCTGGTCGACGCCGCGGATAAGGAGTTACTGAGAGCCAAGCAGGTAGGCAAGAACCAACTCTCTGTTTGCGGGGAGGAGTTGATCGAACTCAAACCCCGGTGACACTTCTATTAGTGACCAAGCCTATGGAGCCGCGAAACCTTCCTCGCGGCTTTGCGTATTAATAGATGTGATGGTAAACTGTCCCAAGGAAGGGGGATTACTATGAGAAAGGTCTTGATACCGCTCGTTCTCGCGTTCTTGCTTGTGGCCTGCGATATCTCCTCTATTCCCGGATTACCGAAACTGGAGGTGGGCGAACTGCGCACCAAGGAGCTCTTGGTCCCCTTGGGCGACGCCGAGAGCGCGGAGGTTCTTCTGCGCTTCGGCGCGGCCAGCTTCCATCTAAAGCCTGGGGCCGCCGAACTCTTGGAGGGAGAGGTCACCTATAACGTAGACCAACTGGAACCGGAGACGGAATACTCCTCCAGTGCTGGCCAGGTCAGGGTGGACATAAGCCCCCGGAGAGGGACAGAGATCAGGGGCTTACCCACCGAGAGGGTGCGCAACGACTGGGAGGTCTGGCTGACAAAGGAGATACCTTTATCGCTGCGCATCGAGGCCGGGGCCTTCAGTGGCGATTTCGATTTGAGCGGGCTGCGCCTCATGAATCTAGAGATGCGCACTGGCGCGGCCAGGAGCACCGTTTCCTTCGAAGAACCGAACCCCCGGGAGTTAGAGAGGATAGAGATCGAGACCGGAGCCTCCGAGTTCGATCTCCTGGGGCTGGGGTACGCTAACCTCGAGGAGATGACCTTTAAGAGTAGCCTCGGCCGCTACACCCTCGATTTCACCGGACCGCTTAACCGTTCGGCCGAGGTGAGGATCGAAACGGGGATCAGCCAGGTGACCATCATCGTGCCGGAATCTACAGCAACCAAGGTCATACTGGAAGAAGGGGTATCAGATACGGATATCTACGGCTTCCGCAGGTTGGAAGAGAAAGAGTACGCGAACGATGCCTTCCAGGAGGCCGAGAACACCCTGGTTATCAAGGTCCGGATGGGCCTGGGAAGCCTCACCTTACGCTCAGAGTAGATAGGGCAATATGGGGCATCTGAGAGGAGCCAAGAGAGGCTCCTCTTTTCTCTTAGGCTGAGGGGGCGAAGGCTAAATGGAGAAGAGAGGCTACGATAGCCCCCAAAAGCGAACTGGCGAAGTTGACCAAGTCGTTGTTAAACCAACGCCAGCCACGGATATGGGTGGTCTGGTAGGCGCAACGGTGGAAGGCCCTCTCCGTCTCCACCCCGCACCGAGGACAAAGATAGATACCTTGAAGCGTAGCCCCTAGAAGGCTGTCGAAAAGGGAACCCAAAAGACCACTGGAGGAAGCCAGAAAAAGTAAGGATACCAAGGTGGCTGCCCTTCCTAGAGCCACAAGGAGCCAAGCGATACCCCCCATGGTCAGCGCCCCCGCTATAGAGGCCGTTATGCCCCAGAGGGTGACGCCCCCTGCGGTCCCCACAGGCACCACCTTCCCCGTGGTGATGAGACGAGGCGGACTGGGGCTCAGGACACCTAGTTCGGTAGCCCAAGTATCGGCACTTACCGCGGCCACGCTCCCCAAGAAGGCAGCAAACAAGAGATCGGTCGGCCAGAGGAAATAGAGGATAGCGAGAAGGGCTCCCAAGCCTCCATTGGCCAGGACCTGCCCTAAATCCCTCCGGTGACCCTTGGCGAACTTCTCCGCCAGCGCTTGCTTCTGGCCCTTCCTATAATGAGATAAGAGGCTAGCCAGGACAAAGAAGGCTATGAGCAATAGACCCCACCTCCAGCCTCCCAGCCCGACGGTGATGGTGCCCACCAGTATGGCTCCCAAGACCCCGCTCCGGGAGAGGGAGCGACCCCGATAAGCGACAGCGGATACAGCCAGACTCAAGAGAAACCCACCAACTAAGTAAAGCATCTATGCCGCCAGCAAGAGATAGAGGAGCCCCGTGGAGAAGAAGGGCACGCTAAGGTTGTCCAGACCCCAGGGGGAGAAAGCCTCCACCAGGGTAGCCCCTAGAGCCATGAGGAAGGAGTAGAGAAGGCCCTCGGCTGGGGAGAGGGGCAGACCTACCAGGAGCAAGACCACAAAGGTGGCCAACAGACTGAAGACGAACATGGCCGCTGAGCCCTCCCAGGAGCGCCGGCTGCCCAGGGCTTCGTACCGGTGGCGTCCCCATCGCACCCCTATCAAGGAGGCGAAAGCGTCCCCCCAGGTCATGGGCATGACCCCCACGGCGACTATCCCCTCTTGGCCCCGCGGCCAGAGGAGGAGGAGAAGGATAGTGATGGAGAGGGCGAAATAGACGGTTCCCGGCGTCGAACCCCGGGTATCCATCGCTTTGAAGATGGTGAAGCGATAAAAGATGTAGTTGAGGATGACGAAACTGGCTGTAGGGACGACCCCCCACCACCAATGGTCGAAGATGCAAATGATGGCTATCACCCAGGAGCCAGCGGCGATATGGATAACTTTGCGGGTGAACTCCGTAGGCCACCCTCGCCAGACCCTCACCGCCTCCGCCAAACCTATGAGCCCGAAAGCGAAGATGTAAGAGAGGACCAAGCCTAATATGTCCCGTCCTGACATGCTAACCCTCCCTATCCTTGATAGGCACGAGAATCACTGCCGTGCCCAGAAGAATAAATGCGCACAACAGGAAGGGCAACCCCACCCGGAGTTCGGCGACGAGCCCCATAGCAGTTACCGCGCGCCGAAACCGAAGGCGAGGCCTATTGTTATGCACAGGGACTATGGTGCCCTCCCCGAGCCAAGCCTCCTCAGGAGGCTCCAGATATATTGATCGGCCTGCACCACAAAGACACCAAAAACAACCACCACCAGACCTACAACCATCCTAAGCGTCAGTTCCTCTTCCAGAAAGAGCCAGGCCCAGAGGGCTATCTGCAGGGGCATGGTATTGGCCACCATAGCCTGCTCAAAGGCCTTGAGGTGTTCCAGGGCATGATTCCAGAGCACATAGGCGAAGGCCCTGTTGACCACAGCCAGCCACAGGAGGATCGCTATGCCGGTCATGGTCAGTCGAGGCAGGGGGTCAAAGGCCGCGGGCAGAAAGAGGAGCCCGCCCCCTACCCCCAGGCTGATGATGGTCAACCATAAAGGGCCGGGGACGCCATCGCGGGAGAGGTCTCGAACGAGTATCATCTGATAGGCGAAGGAGATCGCTGCTCCCAGGGCGATGATGATTCCCATAGCCTGCCCCACAGCCACATCAAGCGGGAAGAAGATATAGGTCCCGATCAAGGCCAAACCTATCCCCCCAGCCTGGAGGAGCGAGGGGCGCTCGCGGAGGTGGAGCACCCCCAAGACCACTACCAGAAGAGGTATCAGGCCCTGTATAAAGGGAGCCGTCACCGCAGGGATCATGGTGAGCGATAGAAAGAGGAAGCCATTGCCCAGAGTATATGCTGCGATGCCCACCCCTACCAACTTGGCCCATCTACGCAGGCCCAGGGCCCGGGGCGGCCCCTGCCTCCTCAGCGCCAGGGCGAAGGCCAGAAGGACCAAGAAGCCCCCAAAATAGCGTAGCCCGGCGAAGAGAAAAGGGGGCAACTCCTCCAGGCCCCACTTGATGAGAACGAAGGAGGATGACCAGAGGAGGGTGACCAGGGCGGCTTCCGCTAAGGCGAGGAGGTGTGGGTTGATCATGTCTCCACTCTAATGTAGCGCCACTCCTTATGAACGACGTATGCTCCCCGTTGGAGGCGAGCTCCGACGCTACTTTCTCAACTACTCACCGCTCCCGAGTGATGCTATATGGGACACTAGCGCGATTCTTCTCGCTACTATACCACAATTGCCCCCAAACCTCTAAGCCTTGGAATCAAAAGCGGCCTCCTGAGGAGACCGCTTTCCTTTTTCCTAGCTCGATAACTTATCTCTCCGGCTCTAGAATCCGCACCTCGCAACTGCAAAGTCGCTTGAACTTCTCCGCATCGGCTCGGGAGCCCACGATCTCCCCGTAATGCATGGGGATGGCCACCTGGGGATTGATCCTCTCCGCAGCCTGGGCTGCCTCCTCAGCAGTCATGGTGTAGGTCCCACCCACGGGGAGAAGGGCTATGTCGGCCTTGATCTCGTCCATCTCTGGGATCAAATCCGTATCCCCAGCATGGTAGATACGGCCCCCGCCCATCTCGATCATGAACCCCACCCAACCATTGACCCTAGGGTGGAAGGCTTTATCGGTGTTGTAGGCGGGTACAGCCTCGATAATCACCTCGTCTATCTTCAGGCTATCCCCAGGCTTCAGGATGTGTACGTCGCCCCTGAACTTATCAGCGCAATCGGCCACGGTGATGATCACCGTCCCCTCTTTTTGCAACTTAGCCACATCTTCGGGCGAGCAGTGGTCGGGGTGGGAGTGGGTGACCAAGATCACATCTGCCGGTTCAGCCCTGCCCAGTTTCCAAGGGTCGATATAGACCACCTTATCATCCCCGACCTTGAAACTGGCGTGTCCTAACCAAGTTATATTCTCGATCATTGAGCACCTTGCTGAGCAGTAAAACTTAGAAACTACAGGCGAACGTTATGTTCTTATGGTGGCCTGTGTGCCACGACTTATACTCAAAGTCCTCTCTCATAGATAAAGCAGGGGCGCCAGGATCGCAACTCTGCTTAATGGTCAAGTAATATTTGACCTCTGGTCCCAACTCCCCTGGCCCGCCGGCGTATCGGTCGAATTTAAACTGACCAGGCTCCCATGTGCCGCCTCCACTGATCACACATTCGGTTGGAGGAACAGCCGTCTGAAATTCAAGATGGACGGCAATGCCATTGCGTCTATTGCCCGCTGCATCCTCGATATAGCCTTCTATGACTGCGGAGGCTTGCCCCTCTCCTGGCCTACCGGCCATTGCCGTCTCCTTGCTACCCGCCACATAGGAGCAAGAGTAGACAACAGGCGTAGGGGTATGAGTAGGGGTAGCGGTTGGAGGTGGTGGTGGAGATGTGGGAGTAGGCGGAGGAGGGACAGAGGTATTCGTGGCCGTAGGTGTCGCCGTCGGCGAGGGGGCTGGGGCGGGCGTATCGGTGGGAACAACGACCGGGGTATTCGTCGCTATGGGAGTAGCCTCCGGAGTCGGTGTCTCTGCGACTAGGGGGGTGAAGGTGGGCTTAGGTGTCCTAGAAGGTGTAGGCGTCGCTGTCGGTGCTTGAGACACCAAGTCGCCGAGGGCACAGCCAGAGACTCCAATAAGGATAGAGATGGTGAGCAAAAGGGTGATCGCTTTTCTCATGGAGCGGCTCCTCTCCTTTCTCTCGAATTAAACGAAACCCCCTATAGACAATAAATGAAACGGTGGTGGAAAAAGGTTGCCCGCGGATGCTGAAGAGAACACTACTCATCAAACAAAAAAGAACCCAGAGGACTACTCCGGCACCTCGAATCGGTATCCCACTCCGCGCACCGTTCGCAAATATACCGGCTTGCTCGGGTTATCCTCGATTTTCTCGCGGAGCCATCGGACGTGGACATCCAAAGTTCTTGTATCCTCCGTCCAGTCGGTGTCCCACACCTTCTTCATAAGGAACTTGCGGGTGAGCACCTTACCGCCGTTGTTCATGAAAGCCTGGAGCAAAGCGCACTCCTTGGGCGTCAAGTGAAGCGTCGCCTTGCCCTTGGTAACACAGCGGTTCTCGAGGTCTAAAGAGATACCCCCGGCCTGGAGATGACCGGCCTTTCTTTTCCTGCGGGTTCGAGGGGTTTTTCGCTTTGCCATCCAGTTGACCTTGTTACCCGCATCCGCGGGAGGGTGCGGGGGAAAACGATGTCTCTAGTATACAACGATGTCGCCCAACTGTCAATATCCTCCATTATATAACAGCCTTTCTCCTCTTGGCAACCTTTGACCGTCGAAAAGGAGAAAGGGCCATCGAATAGCGATGTCCCTTGAAAATCGATCCTTTCCGCCTGCATCTAAGGGCGGCCCCTGCCCTTTCCGCGGTCTTCGGGAGGGCCAGTGCCTTCTTTCTTCTCCTGTCCGGGTGGCACCTCGGGCCGTCCTTTTTGGATAGCCTCCTTAGCCCGCTCATGACTCCGGCTTGAAACCTCAAGAGCCCTCTCCAGAGCAGGCTTATCCTTCTCGCGAACACGCTTACGGACCTTTTCAAGCACTTTCTGCTGGCGCTCGGTAAGATGGACCAACTTCTCAAAGAGGGTCTCGCGATTCCCTTCCGGGGCTACCTCTATCTCCTCTAAGGTTTCTTCTGTTTCCGTGGCCAGTTCCACTAAGATGCCTTCCTCCACCTCCTCGCCTCTGTCATACAACGCTTCTATCTCCTCCGTCCTACGCCTTGTGAACTCCAAGCGGAGATGAGTCTTCCCAGGCGGGGCACCAACCACCAAGAACCCCAGCCTTTCGGTCACCCTCTTTACAGGATACAAGGGGTCCCCGGGTATACTGCTTTGCGCTGCGACGGCGGTACTGGCGCTGGCTAGCACCAGGGCCAGGATCACACCCAGGACAGCTGCCCATCTCCTCGCCCCTCCAGGCGAAAAGATAGGAGTCAAGTACCGATCCCAGAGAGAGCGCCTCCTGGCTCGCTGGAGAGCCCTCGCCCTCTCAACTAGGCGTTTTTCCAAGTCGCCCACGAAGGCCTCCGTTGGCGGAGTTGAGATCTCCTGGATTCGACTAGCGAGTTCCAGAAGAGGTTCTAACTCCTCCTCGGCCGAAGGCTCCAACTTTTCGCCCTTGCGAAAGCGCTCTAAACTTTCGTCCAGCAACGATTCAAAGTCCTTTTTCACCAGACGTTCTCCACCCGTTCACTACGTCTCTTTACGGAGTTCTCCTCAAGACCTCTTAATCCCAGGAGATGACCCTCAGTTCCAAAAACCCTCCCCTGCTTCTCCCCATCAGCCCTCCTTCTCCAAGAACCGCCTCAGCGAGGCCAGGGCCCGATGCTGGAGAGACTTCACCGCTCCTTCGCTCTTCCCCAACAACCGCCCCACTTCCGCATTGGTGAGCCCTTCTCCAAACTTGAGAACTATCACCTGCTGTTGCTCCTTCGTCAACCGCCCGAGGGCCTGACGAAGGCGCTCCCTGGCCAACGCCGCCTCTGTTGTAGCCGTGGGGCCCTCACCAGGAGCGCTAAGCCCCTCACTCAGGGTGACGGTTTCTTTCCCGGCCTGACGGCGAAAGTAGTCCACCACTCGACCATGGGCGATGCGGAAGAGCCAGGCGGCGAAAGGCACCCCTCGATAGTCGAACGACTCTATCCCCTCCAGCATTTTGAGGAAGACATCGGCGGTCAGATCCTCGGCCAGATCCTCCCGACCAACCCGTAGATGGATATACCGATATATGGCGCTCACATGCCGCCGATATAGTTGGCTGAGGGCCTCGCGGTCGTACTCCTTGGCGCGTCGGACAAGCCGCTCTTCATCTAGCACTTCTGGCCCTCATTGTCCATACCTTATACCGCAGCTGGAGCCAAAAAGATACGGACCAGAAATCGGCTCGCTATAGACCGTATCCTTTTGCCCTCTCCTACGGTATAGAGTAGGGAGCACTTAATCCACCTCAAACGAGTTCCTTCCCCTTGGCCACCGTTTGCATCATACCACCGTAGAGTGGAGTGCGCAATAAGAAAGGAGGCAAAATGAAAACGCGCAAGGGGGTTGCTACACTCTTCATCTTGGGAGCCTTGCTTCTCTCAACGGTGACACCAGTCCTAGGAGCGCCAAGCCTCGATGGTGCCTTGAGCGCCTCCATCGCATATGAGGTGACGGCCTGTCCGGAAGTAACCTTCACCGGCTCAGCCGAAGAGGGCACAAAGCCCTATGAATTTGTTTGGGACTTCGGCGATGGGGACAGTGACACGGGCGAGACGGTCACTCATACCTACAAGCCTGGTCGGACCTACACCGTTACCCTAACTGTTACCGATAGCGCTGAGAACCCCGCTACTGCTACCGCTGAGGAGACCCTGACGCTGTGCTGCCTGGAGGCTAGCGCCAGCGCTGATCCCAGGTTGGCTGAGCCCGACGAGGAGATCACCTTCACCGGCATAGCCACAGGAGGCCAGGAACCCTATACCTTTGATTGGGATTTCCGCGACGGGAATAGTGACACGGGTGAGAGTGTAACTCACGCTTATGCAGAGACCGGCATCTACGATGTCACTCTTACAGTCACCGATGCCACTTGCATCGCCGTGGATACGGTTAGAGTAGCAGTAGGCGAACCCTCTGAGCATATCCTTTCCAACCTCATCGCCCTCTTTTTCACCCTGCCGCCTGAATATGTCGACGACCTGCGTGAGGGGGGCTGGGGCTACGGCGAGATCGCCAAGGCCTACTTCATCGCTCAACTGAGCGGCGAGGATATAGAAGACATCATCGCCTTGCGTGAAGGTGAAGAAGGTGAAGGGGGAAGCGGATGGGGCCAAATCATGAAGGGCGTTTTGGGCTTCGCCGGCCTGCACGGCTACAACTTAGGGATGATCGTCTCTGGTCGGGAGGCTCCCGCTCACCTCGAGAACCTGGCCAATTCTTGCGAGATGGAAGTGGAGAGCCTCACAGGACTGCTTCAGGAGACCGGGGCCAAGTTCGCGACTGTCAAGATGGCCTGCCGCCTAGCGCAACAGGGGGAGGACGAGGGGTTCACCGCGGACAGCATCATAGAAATGCGTCAAGGGGGGATGAACTGGAAAGAGATCAAAGAGGCTTTGGGTCTGGTTCCAGAGCGAGGCCCGAAAGAACAAGACTCCCAAGGGCAAGGTCTTGGCAAGGGACAGGACTCTCAAGGACAGGGGCATGGTCAGGGACAGGGTTCCCAAGGGCAGGGTCACGGCAAGGGACAGGGCTCCCAAGGACAGGGTCACGGCAAGGGCAAGGGCAAGGGCCCAAAACAGTAGCGGGTGACCAGTCGAAGGGCAAAGAGAGAATAGATAGCCTAGACTGGGGAAGAGAGCGCCGATAGAATCGAGGACGTGCTAAAGCAAGCACGCCCTCTGCCTTTCCTGAAAACCCCACCTTGCACTCAACTCACTCGCGGCACGCGAGCCAAGATCTCAGAAACCACCTCGTAGTTAATGGTACCTAACTTATCCGCCACCTCTTCGGCAGTAATCCTCTCTTCCCCTTGCTGGCCGATGAGGACCACCTCATCCCCCTGACGAACTCCAGGGATATCGGTGACATCGATCATACTCATATCCATGCATACCCGCCCCACCACCGGAGCCCGCTGGCCCCGCACCAACACCTCGCCCCAGATTCTGGGACCCCTTCGGAAGCCATCGGCGTAGCCTACAGGGATGACAGCGATGGAGGAAGACCTCTCGGTGCGGTAGGCGCAGCCATAACTTATGTAACTCCCTTTCGGCAGCCGTTTCACCTGGGCGATCTGGGTCTTGAAAGAGAGAACCGGTCGAAAACTATCAGGACAAGGGACCTCCGAGGAAGGATCAAGTCCATAGACCGCTATCCCTGGCCGCACCAGATTGAAGTAGGATTCAGGGAGAGTGAAGACAGCGGCGCTATGAGCCGCATGGATGAGGGGGATATGAATCTCGCTAGCCTCCAATTCCCTCACTACCCCTTTGAATGTCTCCAGTTGGCGGAGCGTATACTCCTTCCCCCAGCCGGGGATGCCGTGGGCATCCTCTACGTCAGCGATAGCGAAATGGGTAAAGATCCCCTCGACCAGGAGGTTGGGTAACCCTTGGAGGACCTGGACGAAGGGGAGAAGGTCAGAGGGAAGAAGACCCAGCCGACCCATGCCCGTATCCACCTTGATGTGCACCCGCACTTGAGAGTTGAGGGCCACGGCAGCGCGGGAGAAAGCCCTGGCCACATCTAGGGAGAAGACCGTGGCTGTGATATCGTGAAGGACGATATCTCTAGCCTGCCAAGCAGGGGTATAGCCCAGAATGATAATG
>Ga0114930_10005555_pt1 | contig 10349 bp, 7 predicted proteins | sample AnhtaG_FD_87300 | JGI IMG/M metagenome (GOLD analysis project Ga0114930, IMG submission 87300) | Deep subsurface microbial communities from Anholt, Denmark to uncover new lineages of life (NeLLi) - Anholt_01485 metaG | ecosystem: Environmental > Aquatic > Marine > Oceanic > Sediment | place... | reverse complement strand
CGAGCCTCAAACAGGCTTGCCAGCCAGGTGATAAATACGATCTTCCTCCTGACCGGTATTGCTGCGCTTGCTCTATCACTGCTAGCACCAACCTTGGTAAGTGCACCATGGGGTATCGGACCTAATTTCCCCTCCGAAGTCCAACGCCTCACCGCTCAACTGATGAGGGTGTTGCTCCTGTCGACTGTGGTTTTCGTCATCAGCAGCATCCTGACCGGCACACTGCATGCTCACCAGCACTTCCTGCTACCCGCCATCGCACCCGCTATGTACAGCGGGGGGATCATCTTTGGCGCACTAGTGCTTGAACCTGCGCTGGGGATTTTCGGCTTGGCCTGGGGTGCAGTCTTGGGCGCGCTGCTGCACCTGATGGTCCAAATCCCGGGCTTGATCCACTACCGTATCCGTTGGCGTCCCACCTTTGGCTGGCGTAATCCGGCATTGAGGCGGGTGGCGGTCCTGATGGCGCCGCGGGTGATCGATCTGCTAATGGCGCGCGCCAGTATCGATTGGATCAATGCCAACCTGGGCTCAGGTCTGGGCGAGGGACGGGTGTCCTCCCTACGCTATGCCTTTCAACTGATGAACACTCCCTGGACGTTGATCGGCACGGCGATCGGGATCGCAATTTTTCCCACTATGGCTGCACTGGCAGCCGAAAAGGACGTGAGTGCCCAACGCAACGCTCTTAGCGGCGCCTTGCGGGCGATCCTCACCTTAGCGCTCCCGGCAGCGGTGGGGTTGATCGTACTCGGTCGTCCGGTGATTGGAATCCTGTTTGAAGGCGGCGAATTCACCGCTGAGAGCACCGAGTTGGTTTATTTCGCTCTGCAGTTCTACGCGTTGGCCTTAATCAGTCAATCCGTGCTCGAGGTAGTGGTGCGGGCCTTTGCCGCCCAACAAGACACTTTGACCCCGCTTTTGGTTTCTTTTTTCACCACTGGCCTCAATGTCGGGTTGGCAATCTGGCTGGCGCGCCCCCTAATTGAGGGTGGCTTGGAGCATGGCGGATTAGCTCTGGCAAACGGTGTGGCGGTGGGAGTAGAGTCGCTGATCGGGCTGACGATTCTGCACTTACGCTGGCGAGGCGTCAATGCCCGACGCATCCTGCTGGATGCAGGCAAAGCCGGACTATCAGCAGTCGTTATGGGGGGAGCGATCCTGGTTTTCGACGCTCTGCTCGATCCGGGCAGATTCACCTTGCTACTGGTCGGCGGGACGCTTGGCGGAGTGATCTACTTCGGGCTGGCTTTGCTACTCGGCATCGAGGAGATCCGCACGTTACCAATATCGTTATTACGCCATGTTAAGCAGGGGGAAATAAAACCATCAAACTCATAACATCATTCAACATACCTACAAAGAAATCCGACCCATCTCGTACTTCATTCTCTCTTGTAGGACACATCATTGTGCTCACCAGTATGGAGGGGCTGTCCCAAAAGATCGCTGGACAGACCCTCTTCTCGTTCCAGCAGGGTCTGTGACCCTGCTGATGTTCTTGCTCATCGATAAATATATTGGCCTATGACGGGGGTCGCAGACCCGGGGGTCACAGACCCCCGTCGAGCATTTGAGATCTAGCTCCTCGATAGGGGTTGCCCTTTTGGGACAACCCCTACATATGGAAACAACCGCACATAATTTCCGTACTAGAATCACATAAGCCCTCACGCCGCTCTTCCAGAATACGAAAAAATATCCCTGCCTTTCAGCAGGAATTCATATTTAGCTTCTACGTTAGTTTGTTTTGTATCTTAGTCTCATTAAAAGCAATCAGCGACCTTCTAGGTCGCTGATTTTGATCAATAGTAATGTGCTTTCCAATCGTGGAGAGTCCCAACCTCACTGCTTCTCATAAGGCTGTCCGTCAGCCGCCGGCATCCTCGACCGCCCAATGAATCCGGCCAACACGATCATGGTTGCCAAGTACGGCGCCATCCCCAAGAGATCGCCGGCAATACCCACCTGCAGCAAGGCCAACTTCTCCTGCAGCGAGTCGAAGAAGCCAAAAATCAGCGACCCGAAGAATGCACCCCCAGGATTCCAGTTGCCGAAGATCATCGCCGCCAGGCCTAGGAAGCCCTTGCCGGCTGACATCCCCTCATTGAATCGCGCCGCAGAACCGATGCTCATGTAGGCGCCCGCCAAGCCGGCGATCGCTCCACTGATCAACACGCTGATGTAGCGTGTTCTGAAAACGTTGATGCCCAGCGTATCCGCGGCCCTAGGGTGCTCGCCCACGGATCGCACGCGCAATCCCCAGCGCGTGTTGTTCATCAGGATACGAGTGGCGATCAGCAATCCAATCAATACATAGATGATCGGGCTTAGATTGAACAGCACCGGTCCCAGAACAGGAATCTTCCATAGGACCGGAATGGGAACGGCCGCGATTGCCGGCCCGGGTTGATTCAATTCAGGATTGAGGTTGAGAACCGCGCGCTGTAGATAGCTCGTCGTTCCCAGAGCCAGGATGATTAGGCTTGCACCACTCACAATCTGATCCACCCTGTAGCGAATGGACATCACAGCGTGGACCAAGGCCAGCAGCATCCCGCCCAATGCTCCACTCAGCACTCCCAGGAGCATGTTGTCGGTCATGCTTGCCACGACAACAGACACGAAGGCCCCCACCAGTATCATGCCTTCGATGGCGATGTTCACCACACCTGACCGTTCGCTGTAAATCCCGCTGAGCGCCGCCAGCGCAATCGGAGCAGCACGAACCATGCTGCTCACGAATATGCCCGTAAGGTTGACCGATGCTCCTCGCGCCGACCACACGAGGAAGGCCATGATCGTTAATCCCACTCCCAGGGCCACGATAAGATCCGAGCGCTTGAACCCCTTAACAAGCTGCCAGATGCCACCAAGGGCAAGAACCAAGCCGATGGTAAGCAATGTGGGCCAAGTGGACAAGATCAGATCAGGAGCCTCGATGGCCACGCCCCCTCGGCGGCTGGTGAGGACGAATGTCGAGGTCAAGCCCTCGCTCCTCGCCGGCAACAGGAGAAAGGTCAGGATCGCCATGACCAGGACTACAATGCCGACTACAACACGCCCGCGATCGAATTCCGCTTTGCGCTCAACTGCGATTTCAGCCATCTTGTCTCCCTCTTAGCCCCAACCTCTCTTGATAGCTTCCTCACCCTTGCGGATGGCCTTCAGTCGGTATATGCCTCGCATGATCTCCGGCGCAGCGACAAAGATAATAACGATGGCCTGAAGAATGCGAATGATCTCCACGGGCACATTGGCCAGAGATTGCATCCTTGCGGCGCCAGCGCGCATGAAACCAAATAGCAGTGAGGCCAATACAACTCCAACTGGATGGCTGTTACCTAGCAAGGCCAGCGCAATCGAGTCAAAGCCATAACCCGGCGAGAAAGTCCGCACCATCTGGTGATCAACACCCAAGATCTGGCATGCTCCCGCCAATCCACCTAACGCACCACTCAACGCCAGGGTGAGCACTGTTATCCAGCTGACGCGCACCCCAGAATAGCGAGCTGCCTTCGGATTGGCTCCCACCATGCGGACCTCCATCCCAAGCGTGGTCTTCCACAGGAACCAATAGACCAAACCAGCCATAGCCAATGATAAAAAGAAGCCGAAATGCACTCGCATGGGCGCTGGAAACAGTGTGGGCAAATACGCGCTGGGCCGGATCAACGGTGTCATCGGCATGCCATCCGGGCGTGACATGGGCCCAATTAGCAAGTAATCGGTTAGCCGGAAGGCTATGTAATTCATCATGATGGTGTTGATGACCTCATGGGCTCCCGTGCGCGCCTTGAGGAAACCAGGAATGGCTCCCCAGATAGCACCTGCAGCAATTCCTGCCAGCAGCGCCAGCGGCAGGTGAACATACCATGGCAAGTTTTTGAGGGAATAGCCCACAAGGGCCGATGCTAATCCTCCCACGAACAGCTGCCCTTCCACCCCAATGTTGAACAAGCCGCCCCTGAATCCCAACGCTACTGCCAAGCCAGCAAAGATGTAAGGCGTTGTGAGCACCAGGCTCTCGCCTAGTGGCCGGAATGCATCGAGCAGGGGCCTGGTCTCGCCGGTCGCCCTCCAAGTCCCGAAAGCCTTCACAATTCGCGTTGGCTGGCCAAAGGATCCTTCAAGTATCGCAACGTAAGCATCACGCACGGTGATCCAAGTGATCGATAAGGCACCAAGAGGATCTTGGAAGAAACCCTTCCAGGCCGAAAGTACATCCGGTGTGGAAACCGCGATGATGATTGCCCCAATCACGATAGCCGAAAACACCGCCAAGATCGGCAACAGCAGTGAGGAGGACTTTCCTGATCTGACAAAGATGCGCTGGAGGAAGTTCCTCTTGGGCTCGGCCGGGGCTTCGGGGGTTTCAGAGGCGGCAGATTTCTCGCTCAATTGGATCTCCTCCTTGGGACAATAAAGGGAAAGAAAGCTTCGTCTATGCGACGACCGCTGCGGTTCCCTTTTCTTGGATACCTGCCATCAAGAGGCCCAGTCTCTCTTTGGTAGCCTCATCGGCCGGCATGATGGCGAGGATCTTCCCCTCAAACATCACCGCGATGCGATCGGATAGGCTCATGATCTCGTCGAGCTCGGGTGAGACCAAGAGCACTGCGCAACCTTCATCGCGTTTCTGCAAGATGCGGCCGTGAATGTACTCGATCGAACCGATGTCCAAGCCTCGTGTAGGCTGTGAGGCAATTAAGAACTTTATCGGGCGTGAGAACTCACGGGCCACGATCACCTTCTGTTGATTTCCGCCGGAGAGGTTCGAGGTAGGCAAGAAAACGCTCGGGGTTCGAATGTCGAACAGCTGGACCCGTTCCTCACCAGCTTTTTTGATCTCGTCATGTTTGAGGGAAATCCCCTTGGCAAATGGGGGTCTGTAATAGGTGTTGAGAACCAAGTTGTCCAACACCGGAAAAGAAAGTATTAACCCATCCCGCTGACGATCTTCAGGCACATGGGCCGTGCCCGCTTCCGTGATCTCCCTGGGAAGTGCGTGGCTAGTATCTTTCCCCAAGATCTTCACCATTCCACTCTCGATCTTTCGCAACCCGGTTAGGGCTTCCACAAGCTCCGTCTGTCCATTTCCCTGAACGCCGGCAATACCCAGTATCTCACCCTCGCGCACTTGAAGGCTGACACCATCAACCGCCCCCAAGCCTCGTTCATCCTGCACTTTGAGATCTTCAACCTCCAGCACGACTTCACCCAATTGAGGGGGCTTCTTATCCACCCTAAGGATTACCTCGCGCCCCACCATCATCTTCGCAAGAGAGGCTTCGGTGGCCTCCTTGGGTGTTGCAACCCCAGCCAATCGTCCATCACGAAGCACCGCGATACGGTCAGCGATCGCCAATACTTCCTTCAGCTTATGGGTGATGAATATCAATGACTTGCCCTGATCAACCAGGGAACGAAAGACCTTAAAGAGCTCCTCGACCTCTTGCGGGGTAAGCACCGCCGTCGGCTCATCGAAGATCAAGATCTCGGCCTCACGATACAAGATCTTGATAATCTCAACCCGTTGTTGTACACCAACTGGAAGGTCTTCTATTAGTGCATTCGGATCGACTTGAAGCCCAAAGCGAGATGAAATCCCTTGGATGCGTTTTGCCGCTGTTTTCCGGTCAAGGAAAACGCCCGCCCTGGTCGACTCGACACCCAGCATCACGTTCTCAGTCACGGTGAAAACGGGGACAAGCATGAAGTGCTGATGTACCATGCCAATGCCTTGCTCAATAGCATCGTTGGAATCGTGGATATCAACTTCCTGGCCGCGAATGATTATCTCACCCTCATCGGGGGTGTAGAGGCCGTAGAGGATGTTCATCAACGTGGTCTTGCCGGCTCCGTTCTCGCCCAGCAAAGCCAGAATCTCCCCTTGGTTGAGGGTCAGATCGATATTGTCGTTCGCCAATACTCCTGGGAATGATTTAGTGATGCCACGCAGCGCCAGCACGGGAGGCATAGGCTCGCTCCAGGGTGTATGCCCTCCCGCGAGGTGGAGCTAGGCCGGAAGGGATGGGTGGAACCAGGCGGTGCACTGGTGCACCGCCTGGTTTATTCCAGAGTTGTGCTCGCTACTCCAACTGCACGATCCTTAATACAGACCGCCGCACCACTCCGGATAGGAGACGCAGCCTGTGTCCGTGATCTCGCCTGAGAAGATCTCCGCTTCTAGGGCTTCGATCTCGGCCTTCAGAGCATCGGGGACCGCATCCGCGAGGTCGTGGAATGAAGCCAGTCCGACGCCACCGTTGGCAATCGTACCGACATAGTCGGTGCAGCCTGCGAAGGTGCCGTTCACCGCGCTCTCGATCACGTCGAACACTGAGTTCCCCATGTTCTTCATCACGCTGGTCAGCATGACGTCTCGAGCCTCCGACAGGAGGTCATAGGCATCGAAGTCCACCCAGATGCCGTAGCCACCGCGCTCGCGGGCCACATCCATGCCTGGCGCTCCAATCAAGCCCCCGACCGGGATGAAGATGTCAGCACCCTCGTCGAACAGCGCCTCGGTCGAGTCTCGACCCTTGGTCAGGTCCATGAAGTCGCCGGTGAAGAGGCCCTCGCCAGTCGCATTGTCCCATCCGGCAAGAACGACGGCGGTGCCGTGCACGCTGTTATAGTGCTCCATGCCGGCCTGGAATCCAACGCCAAAGATGGTCACTGTCGGATAGGGCGCTCCACCAAAGTAACCGATCTTGTTGGTCTGGGTCATGCCAGCCGCCAAATACCCGGCAAGGAAGGCTGCCTGGTCGGTCTTAAAGACCTGGCCCACCACGTTGGGGATGCACTCGGCTTGTCCGATGACCCCCTCAGGAACACCAAAGGGATTCGGATATGAGCTGTCAACGATCGTGAACATGATGTCCGGATATTGGTTCGCCACCTCGGCCAACGCACCACCAAGAGCCCAGCCGGCGCCGATGATCAGATCGTAGTCCTGGCTGGCGAACTCGGTCAGGTTGGGAACGTACTGGCTGGCCTCGTCGGACTGGATGAATTGGGCTTCGATACCCAACTCGGCGACCGCGCGCTCAACACCCAACCACTGCGCGGTGTTGAAGCTTTTATCGTCGATGCCGCCGGTGTCAGTGACAAAGCCAACTCGGAAAGGTGCTTCCGGTGTCTCTTGCGCACAGCCACCTAGCACAAATGATGCCAGGATCAACAGCGAAAGTACGACATACAATTTCTTCATTTCTCACTCCTCCTCATAAAAGAGTAATCACGGTTCCCCTTCAGGATTAAGCATGATTAGGTTTCCCTTCAGGATTTCGTATAATTAGGTTTCCCTAGGCTCACTCCTTTCCTGATGGCTTATCCCCCACGCTGATAATTTCCTAAAAAGGATCTTTGCAATCATAGCATGGGTTCAATGTAGTTGCAATATTTCTCCTTCTTCATAACTAGTAATTACTCAACCTCCCGCAGGTTTAGATGTTGTTTGACATAGAATCGCGTCTCGACCGGATATTCAAACCAATAAATGCTCTCAGTCATAACCTGCGAGAGGTAGGCTGAGTAGTCACCATGACTAAGCATTTCCCCGTGATGTTCGTTCCTGCGAAATGGGCAGCAAGGATGCCCAATAATTAGTCCTCACTAGATAGAGTTGGCTCGCCGTAATCGAGCACTTCACGCGGCTGCGAGCCGCTCTGCGCGGGTCCGACGATACCTCGCTCCTCCAGTTGGTCGATCAGCCTGGCGGCACGCGTGTAACCGATTCGCAAACGCCGCTGGAGCAGCGAGATCGAGGCCCGGTGCATATTTCGCACTGTCGCCACCGCCTGGTCATAAATCGGGTCGGTTTCATCTTCCGGCTGGGCGCTCTCCTCCCAGAGCGGCGCTTGTTTTAGCGGCACGCCGGGGGTGATCGTTTGGACCGGGGTTGGTGGCACCGGCTGGGTAACCTCGCCGCCGATAGCGGCGTTTTTCCAATACCGAATCAAGCGCCCAAGCTCGGCCTCAGACACAAACGCACCTTGCATCCGAACCGGCGCCGACGCATCCGGAGCCTGAAAGAGCATGTCCCCGCGTCCGAGTAAGCGCTCTGCACCCGGTTGATCGAGGATCACCCGACTGTCCACCGAAGAGGCGACGGCGAAGGCGATACGAGCCGAGAAATTGGCTTTAATCAAGCCGGTGACCACGTCCACCGAAGGCCGTTGGGTAGCGATAACCAGATGGATACCCGTGGCGCGCGCCAATTGCGCCAGCCGGGTTATCACCCGCTCGGTCTCGTCAGGAGCCATGATCATCAGATCGGCCAACTCGTCGATCACGACCACGATGGTGTGCATCTTCTTTTGATTTATGTGCTGCATACGCTGGTTGTAATCGGTGATGTTGCGGACGCCCTCCTTGGCAAAACGGTGGTACCGATCATCCATCTCACGTGACACCCATTGCAGGGCCGACACCACCCGATCCAGCTCTACCACCACCGGCGCGAGCAGTTGGGGAATCCCGTTGTAATTGGTCAGTTCCACACGTTTCGGATCTACCATGACGAATTGAAGGTCATCCGGTGTGTTTTGCAGTAGCAAAGAGGAGACAATGGCGTTGACACATACCGACTTGCCCGAACCGGTGGTGCCGGCGATCAACAGGTGGGGCATTGCCGCCAGGTCGGCGGCGATGGCTCGTCCCGAGACGTCCTTACCCAATCCCAGACGCAAGTGGGAAGAGATATTTTGAAAGGTTTCCGATTCCATCACATCCCGCAACGCAACCAGGGTTACCTCTTGATTGGGGACCTCGATTCCCACGTACCCCTTTCCTGGCACGGGAGCCTCGATGCGGATCGAGCGTGCAGCTAATGCCAGCGCCAGATCATCGGCCAAAGAGGAAATCTTGCCCACTTTTACTTTGGTGCGTCGTCCACGGCGGCCTTCAATAAAATCGGGTTCAACCCCAAATTGGGTGATCGTGGGCCCGCGATTTATCTCAACCACCCTGGCCGGCGCACCAAAAACCTGCAATGTCTCTTCAATTAACCGTGCTCGCTCCCGGTCAAAGGTCTCATCTGCCTTACCTTCAGCACCCGGATCAAGTACCTGCTCCATTTCAGGTAAAAACCATTCCGATATGACCGGCGGAGCTCCGACCACGACTGAGCTTCTGGTGCTTACCACTGGTGGAACGGTAGCAGTCTGAGTTACACTCGGTTGGGACGCATCTTTGGCTAAAATTGCTGGAGTCCTCCGTCTAGGTATAAGCTGACGCTGCAACCAACGCCCGCTCCGCATGACTAGGGCGAACAACTCCGGGATGGAGATCCCAACGGTGAAGGTCAGCCCTATCAACATCCAGGCTGTCATCACCACCACTGTACCGCCTACCCCCAGGGCGCCGAGCAAGAGAGCGAGCAACGCCGCACCGACTGCCCCGCCCCCACGACCAAGACGAGCCTGTTCCATCCCCTCGGCGAACTCCCCCGCACCAAGTACACCGTGCAGCACGATCAGCAGGGCAACGTATAGCAATCCAACTCCGATAACCTGTTCCACTTCAAGCTGAGGCAGTCGGTCGCCAAAGGTGCGCAGGAGCAGCCACAGTCCAACTGCAAGCAAGGTGATTGGAATAGCGAACATCCCCCAACCAAATACAGCCCGCAAGAGGTCAAGCCAGGCACCGCTGATTAAGCTTTGAGGCTTCGATAGCAGGCTCAGAATAGTAAACACACCAAGCCCGATTAGCAATAAGCCAATTAAATCTAGCTTACGATCGTGGGAGAGGCGCCAGCCTTGGATGGCCGAGGACGCCTTGGATCTTCGCGTCGATTTGCGCCGGCTTGACGCACGACGGGACTTGGTGGACTTAGTACGCCGCTTCGATCGTGAGGCGCTGATGCGTCGTCGCCTTGAGGTTGTAGGAGATTTCTTCTTAGCCACGAGAGAAACTCCAATCGGGGCGATTATAGCACAATGGCCCTTTTGCCAGGGGTCGAAGATGCCCGCCGGTCGTCCCGGTGGGTTTACCGGGAGCGATTTTCCGGGCGGTGAGGGTGACGATAAGTGAGGAAGGGATTAGAGATCAGGCGGTTATTTAGTCAGTGGTGATTTGGTTGTACATTTTGTTTAACAGATGGTCATAACAATCTATGAGAATGAGGAAGCCGAGGCAAGCGTCCTTCGACTACGCGGTGCCGAAGGTCCCGAGTGTACCGAGGGGTTCCGCTCTGGATGCTTGCCGAGGGGCTCTGTTCAGGATGCAGCTAAGGCCCTCGCACCCATAAGATCATTGCACCCTTCGGGTATCTGCGGCGGTAAGTCGCTCCCCTTCGGCATTGAGTCGACAAATGTGTAAGCCCACATGTGGATCACAATGGG
>Ga0114930_10005554_pt1 | contig 10350 bp, 8 predicted proteins | sample AnhtaG_FD_87300 | JGI IMG/M metagenome (GOLD analysis project Ga0114930, IMG submission 87300) | Deep subsurface microbial communities from Anholt, Denmark to uncover new lineages of life (NeLLi) - Anholt_01485 metaG | ecosystem: Environmental > Aquatic > Marine > Oceanic > Sediment | place... | reverse complement strand
GGCGATTTGACCTTTCACCTCTTTTATCGTCGGATCCACACCTGTATCAATGATGGCCAATCGAACTCCCTTGCCCTTTGTGATCGAGTGAGCCTGATGGATTTCCAATTCTTTCATCAACCAATTAGATTTTGCGAGCCTTGTCATAGGCCTTAAAAATTTCCGGAATTGGGGGGTAGCTTTTCTTGCGTGGAAGCCAATAGATAGGAGGATAGATTCGAGGGGGGAGGTATCTTTTGTCCACCTGCGGGAGGGGATAGAATTCACAAATTCTTCAGCCAACCGGTCTGTGAGTGCTATGATGTGACCAGATATGTCATCTTTTGCCCGATCTCCTTGCTTTGTGAAATAATAAAAATTCATCAAATGTTCATAGAGGCCTGAGATTCTTTTTTGTGCATTAAGTATTTTTTTTCTGTCCGTTTCTTCAAGCTGGGCGTTGGTCGCCATTTTCTTCAGAGCAGCATAAAAATTGTCTCTTCCCTTTGCGTAGGCTTTTTCCAAGGATTCCCTTTCTGTCAGATCATATGGCAGGCACCAGATGCAGAAGAAAATTAACAGAAGAGCTAGGATAAGGACAATTCTCTTTATCATGAATAGTCTGACCTATGATATGCATTTCCCATGCCAACCTTGTGGGGGAGAAAATGTGTTGAAATATTTGGTCCTACTGTAAGGTTTTTTTACATGGTTGTTCCCTTTCTTTTTTTTTAATTGCATACTACAATTCTTTTTGTGTAAAAAATTCAAGGGGCGAAAATGAAAAATAGGATCGAACATGGAAAAAGAGCAAAGGTTATTCTATTCGGATTCATGTCCATTATTCTTTTGATACAGCCAGCTCTGGCCGAAAAATACCAGATGTCCCTGTTCGTGGGCATGAACCATGTTTTTCAATATGGTTCTGAAGGAGATTATGTCCTCGGCGAGAATGATTTTCCTGTGACCCCAGCGCATACTCCTCCGAATCTGGGTGCATCACTCGCCCTGTATTTAAAAGATAATATTGCTCTGGAGTTGGATTGGCGGTATACGCTATCTTCGAAGCTTACGCTGGTGGATCCTTCTGACCAGGACGAAGTCGAGATCGATTCATCAAAGCGCCATTCGATTACTCTTAATTTTATCTATCGATTTCTCCAAGGCAACGTTAAGCCTTATATCGTCGTGGGCGGAGGATTGGACAAGACTCTCGCGAAAGACCAAACATACACAACACAATATGGCTTCGAGGTGGATTTTCTGGCACCCGACAAAACTATCGATCCTATCGCTAATATAGGGGCAGGAGTGCAATTTTTCGTCAGACCAAATATCGTAATACGGCTTGACCTTAGATATGTGATGATTTTTGCTAGGCCGGACAATCTCAGCGGTTTGAATGGTGTTGCTGGAATCTCCTTTTTCTTTTAGCCTGAATTATTAAACTTTCTAGCAACTTAAAACCGAGATTGCACGTCTTATAATATAGCCTGGATTATTCACGAGCTGAGATTGCTGTAATAAAAAAGGAATCGGCATTTTTTATGAATAGTTCAGGATAAGCGGTTTTGAAAGGAAAAAGCCGTGGATGGACGATTTTCGTTTAAATTATCGAGATAAAAGGTTATACTTCAAAAAGTCCAGTCCGATGAAATGTTCGAAATGCGATTTTGACAACACCCAGGCAAGCCGGTTCTGCAGCAACTGCGGAACGCAGCTTTTTCCTGTTTCTTCGGTCAAAGAAACCCCGACAAAAACTCTCCACTCCCCGATGAAAAAACTAAAAAGGGGCCGGGTTTTTGGGGAAAGGTATGAAGTGATCGAGGAGCTCGGTGAAGGAGGGATGGGAATAGTCTACAAAGTCTTCGACCGAAAGATCGATGATGAAGTGGCCTTAAAAGTTCTTGCCCCGGAAATTGCTGGGGATGAAAAAACGATCGAGCGATTCCAGAATGAATTGAAACTAGCCCGAAAAGTCTCTCACCGGAATGTATGCCGGATGTATGATCTGAGCGAAGAGGAAAAAACGCCATTCATCACCATGGAGTATGTGCCGGGCGAGAATTTGAAGAGCCTGATAAAGCGAATAGGCCAACTATCGAAGACCAAAACCCTATCCATCGCCAAGCAAGTTTGTGAGGGATTGGCAGAAGCCCATAGGCTGGGAGTTGTCCACAGAGACCTTAAGCCTCAGAATATCATGGTTGACAGCGAAGGAAGCGCAAGGATTATGGATTTCGGGATTGCCCGGTCCATCCGAACCAAGAGTATCACAGAAACCGGGATGATCATCGGAACACCCGAATACATGTCTCCTGAACAGGTGGAAGGAGTTGGGGTTGACCACCAATCGGATCTCTATTCTTTGGGAGTTATTCTTTTTGAGATGCTCACCGGGAGGGTTCCTTTCCAGGGTGAGACTCCTCTGAGCGTGATTTTGAAACATAAAACCGAGCCAGCTCCCGATCCAAGAAGATATGATGATCAAATTCCCCTCGCAATCAGCCAAATGATTCTCAAATGCATGGCAAAGGACAAAAACAAGAGATATCCAACGGCAGAAGCACTTCTTGCTGACCTTGTGGAAATCGAAAAGGGATTGACCACGACAGAGAAAGTTGGAATGGGAGAAAATCGAAAAGGGACCGGGAGGTTGAAGGACAGAAAGACCATTCTTATCGCTGTTTTGGCTTTCTTGGTGGTTGCGATGGTGATCACTGGTCTGTTTTTTTATCCTGGAGTATTCAAAGGGGGACAAAAAAGCCTGAATTCCATCGCTGTCCTGCCTTTGAAAAATTTATCGGGAATTTCGACACAGGAATACCTGTCCGATGGGATGACGGAAGCCTTGATCTCGAATCTTGCCCAAATGGAAGCCCTTGAGCGCGTGATATCGAGCACTTCGGTCATGCAATACAAAAATACGACAAAACCTTTGCCGGAGATTGCCAGAGAACTAGGTGTGGATGTGGTCGTGGAGGGATCGGTCATGGTCTCTCAGCAGAGAGTCCGGGTGAATGTGCAACTTATTGAAGCGCGGACGGATCGGAATATTTGGTCCAATAGCTACGAGAGGGACCTCCGAGATATCCTGGCCTTGCAGAGTGAGCTTGCTCGGGCTATTGCCCGTGAGATCAAGATCGTTGTTACCCCGGCCGAACAGGCCCGCCTGGCTCTCACACGCCCGGTCAATCCGGAGGCTTATCAGCTTGTTCTAAGAGCTCGTTCTTTGTGGAACAAGAGAGCGGAGGAGGATTTGTTGAGGGCAAAGGAGCTTTTCGAACAAGCGATAGAATTGGACCCATCATATGCTCTTGCCCATGCAGGATTGGCCGATGCTTACAATATGTTGGCGAGTTACTATTTTGTTCCTCCGTTAGAAGCATATCCGAAGGCCCAAGAAGCAGCCAATACTGCCTTGGAGTTGGATGAGAACCTTGCCGAAGCCTACACCTCCTTAGCCTGGGTGAAGTATCGATATGAAGGAGATTGGTTTGGTGCTGAGACGGACTACAATTGGGCCATCGGTCTCAATCCCAGTTATGCCATAGCTCATCACTGGTATGGATCTTTGTTGAGAGATATGGGGCGTTTCGATGAGGCTCTGGCGGAGTTGGAAAGAGCGCGGGAACTGAATCCGTTTTCCCTTTCCATCAACACCAGCATCGGCTATTTGTTCTATTTTGCGCGTCAATACGACCAAGCTATCGCCCAATGCCAAAAAGCGCTCCAAATGGATCCCGATTTCCACTGGGCTCATGATGTCATTGCTCTGGCCCATCTTCAAAAAAGGGAATTCGAGGAGGCGCTTACAGCGTTCCAAAAAGCCGTTTCTTTATCTGAATCGAGTGTCGATTACCAATGTCATCTGGCCCAGGCCTATGTCCAGGCAGGCAAAACAGAGAAAGCCCGGAATGTTCTTGAAGAATTGCTCCAAAAAGAAGAAACCAATCACGTGCCTTTACACGAGATTGCGCTGTTATATAAAGCTTTGGATCAGGGAGATCAGGCCCTTTCCTTCCTCGAGCGGGCTTCTGACGAACAATCTTTCATTGTGAACGCATCAAAAATGGACCCTAGATGGGCCAGCTTCCGTGAGGATTCCATGTATGCAGATATTTTGGAAGAAATAGGCGTGGAAGATTAATCTAACCCTTTGTATGAAAAAAACGATGAATGGGATTGGATGCTGAATATTCCTGTGGTATAAATCAAATAAGATTTATGTTAAGCAGTGCCTTTCTTTTGATTGCGTCTTATGGAGCGGCTGTTGCGGCAACCATTGCCGGCTTCGGGAGTTCGGCTCTGTTGATCCCGGTGGCGTTCCTATTCATGGATATCAAGACCGCTGTTTTTGTGGTGGCTGTCTTTCATCTCTTTAATAACGTTTTTAAGATCCGGTTGTTCTGGAAAAGCATAAACTTCAAAATTTTCTTGCTCTTCGGGATCCCGAGCATCATTATGGCATTCGCTGGAGCTATGCTTATATCCGTTATTCCCCTTGAAGTTGTCAAAATCGTTCTGGGAGTGTTTTTGATCGTTTATGCCGTCTATTCCTTCATCAAACCGGAGTTTGGGCTGAAAAAATCCAAGCCCACAGCAGTTGTCGGAGGCACCCTTTCCGGATTCCTCGCGGGATTGATCGGTTTGGGCGGAGCCATCAGGGGGGCCTTTCTGACAGCCTTCAACCTGCCCAAGGAAATCTATGTGGCCACCTCAGCCATGATCGCGGTCGTGATCGACACAACTAGGATTCCCACATATGTGTTGACTAAAACCGTCCAGGATAATTCTTATTATATTCTTTTGCCTTTTCTTTGTGTGATGGCCTATTTCGGAGTGAGGACCGGCAAGGTTCTGCTGAAGAAAATAAACCAGGATACGTTCCGAAGAATCGTCAGCATCGCCCTGTTCGCCGTCGGTGTCAAAATCCTTTTTTGACAGGAGAGTGATATGGAAAAGAAAAAAATCTCCAAAGAACGATTGGCAAATCTAAAGGCATTGGCCAATCAGATGAATAAGCAAAATTCCAGCACCATTCCCGTGACCCGGGCATTGCTAGATTGTTTCGATGTCGTGATCACACCGGAAGAAAACGAGTTTCTGCTGAAAATCGGCACTGATCCGCTGAATTATGAGCAGATCTCTTCATTTACCGAACTTCCTGAGGAATCCTTCCGTCCCTTCCTGAAAACAATCTGCGAAAAAGGACTTATCTGGACACGATACACCCCAGAAGAGGAAGAGCTGTATGTCTTGTCCCCGATCCTGTTGGGATGGTTCGAGATTTTCCTTTCTGATGGGGGGGATACACCCCAGAAAAGGGAATTTGCCCATCGTGTGGACGATCTTTTTAATTCGTGGGGAAAATTCAATGTTTTTCCGTTTAGGAATTTCTTGAACTACCATACCCAGAAAAGATCCAGGTCACACAGAAGGGTTGTCATTCCCCAAGAAACGAACGAGAAGGTCGAGACGGTCCAGGTCGATGTGCATCAACAGATAAAAACTCCTGAAACCAAGATTTATCCGACTCAGAGTGTTTATGAACTCCTCGAAAAATACGGGGATAAAAACCAGATTGCGGTGGTCCATTGTTTTTGCCGGCAGTGGCGGAAATTTATGGGTGAGCCCTGCCGGTTTAAGCACAGTGATGAATCTTGTATTGCTCTCGGAGGGTTCACCAAGTATGCGGTCAATTACGGGATTGCCCGTTATATCAGCAAGGAAGAGGCCTTGGCAATCATCAAAGATGTCCAGAAGAAAGGTGCCATTCACCAAGTCTACCATGAACGGGAGGACCTCGATCTCCCGGAGATCGCGATATGCAATTGCTGTTGGGATTGCTGCGGGGTTATCGGTTCCTATAATCGGGGATTAATCCCGATGCGTGTCCGATCCTATTATGTGGCGCAAATTGCGGATGAATCCTCGTGCACGGGGTGTGGCACGTGTATCAAATATTGTCCCATAAGAGCCGTGTCGGTCGTAAACAAAAAATCCCGTATCGATGAGGCAAAGTGTATCGGGTGCGGGCAGTGCGAGCTTCAATGTCCTGAAGGCGTTATAACACTTGCCTATAAGGAACGAGAAGTTGCCCTTCCCCTGGAGAAAAAAACCGAAGCCCGTATCAAAACATAGGGTTATTCGAAAGCTTTCACAGCGTTCACGAGAAAAGTTCTCAGCGGTTCGGCATTGGCTGAATGTCCGGCCCTCTCCACGATGATGAGTTTGGACTTGGGCAATTTTTTGTGCAGCTTAAAGGCTGTGATCGGGGGACAGATCACATCGTAACGGCCGTTGATGATCGTCATCGGGATGTCTTTCAGCTTATCGGCATTATTCAACAATTGCCCTTCTTCCAAAAAACAGTTGTTCGCCATGTAAAAATTTTCGAGAAGGGCAAAATCGTACGGGTTCCACTCTTTGAAAATGTCATCCACCACCTTATCTGAAATTTGAAGGACCGCCATTTTGATCTCATACTTTGCCCAGGCCAAAGCGTATTTCTGTCTTGTGGCTGGGTCGGAACTTTGGATTTTTTCCAGCAGTTGTGCCGGATAGTTCTTTTGTTCGGGATTATCGATGTGTTGGAGAAGTTTTTCATAATTTTCTGGGAAATATCTAGCTGTCTCTCCGTGATAGAAATGATCGATTTCCGATTTGGTGGCTGTGAATACGCCACGCAATACCATGCCCGAGACATTTTGAGGATATGTTTCAGCATAGGCGAGTGCTAGAGTGGACCCCCACGAGCCTCCGAACAAGAGCACCTTGCCGAGGCCGAGATGTGTCCGCAATTCTTCGATGTCTTCAACCAAATGCTGGATCGTGTTTTCTTTGATTTCAGCATAGGGTTTGCTTTGTCCGGCTCCTCTTTGGTCATGAAGAACGATGTGGAATGTTTTCGGGTTAAAGAACCGGAACATATCCGGAGAACATCCACCACCAGGTCCCCCATGGATAACCATCACGGGCTTTCCTTCCGGATTCCCTCCCAACTGATAAAAGATTTTATGAAGCTGTGAAACTTGGAGATAATCGGTTTTGTAAGGTTCCAAAGGAGGCCACAATTTTGGGCTGGCCTCGCAGTTGGTACCACACAAGAAACACAAAAAAGGAATTATGGCTATCAAGAATTTTGTTCTTCCCATGTTTTCCTCCATGACATATGATATCTTATAATTAGGATTCTTTACAATTTTTTGATATTGAGTAAACATTAAATATTCTCCGGACGTAATTATCTAATAAGAATAAAAATGAATGGAGGAAGTTTATGCGTTTAAACACAGCAGTGATTCTGTTTATTCTTCTTTTTCTATGTCTTTTTTGTGGCAAAAATGATCAAGTCGCATCGGCAGATAAAGATGTTCTTGGAGAGCCCACAGAAAATCAGGTGTCAACGGCTGTTGTCGAAGTGATAAATGGAGTGAATGGGGAATTTTTGGTGACCGGCTTTACATCCTCGAAAAAGATAATGAGATGTGCGTGTATGAATACCGGATCGTCGAGATGAAACGAAAATAAAAAAAATCTCTGCTCTTTCTTATATCTATCTTAAATGTTTAAAATCATTTGAATTTTTGTGCAAAAACATTTAAAATCCTTTTCTATATTTAGCGGGATCTGTAGTTTCGTTGTTCGGAGGAGCATCGATGCCAGTGGGTTTAGGAATAAATTATAAAAAAAATAAAGTTAAATTCCCCCTTTTCTTTTTTTGTATGATCGTTCCGGTATTCTTGCTGTCTATGTTTCTTTGGAGTCAGCAGGAATTCGATATTAACGATTCCCCGGGAGATTTGAGCGCCGCTCATCAGGATTCTCCCGGACTAAAAAACTGCAGCAAATGTCACAATGAGGATTTTGAAGTCCCACCTGCTAAGTGCCTGTCCTGTCATAAGGAAATATCCATGCGAATTTCACAAAACCGGGGTTATCATCGTGACAAAGGGGACGATTGTATAGTCTGTCATTCCGAACACCAGGGAGCGGATGAGCCCATCGTTTTTCTTGATCCCGAAGATTTCGATCATGAGGAGACTGGTGCTGTTCTCAAAGGGATCCATCAGGAAGTGGAAGATTGCCACCGTTGCCATAGGGAGGACAACACTATCCCGCGCAAGAAAACACGTTCTTATATTTTCAAAGAGTCCGGATGTACAGTCTGTCACACATCTCCTCATCCCAGCCGTCAGGAGAAATGCCTAACCTGCCACACCCAAAAAAACTGGGAGGTCGATATCTGGTTATCAGGAGAAATCCGGTGAGAGGCCTCCGGAGTTCGGGGATCATCTGCCTGCTGCTCTTTATCTTCGTTCCCCTCCTCGCTGATGAGCCCGGTCAGGAATTTTATTTTCGGGGAAGATTCTATTTGGACTGGTACGGAGCGGCCTATCAGGACACCGATTTTTACCATCAGCTCAGCTCCCGCCTAAAAGTCGAACTTCTCAATAAGCGCGGTCAAGGCTGGAATCTTCTTCTCGACACCCGGAACCGGACCCAGCTGAGCGGGGAACAAAGTAACAATCTTATTCTCTATGACGCCCGTTTGACCTACGATAAATCGAACAGTCCTTGGTATCTTTCTGTGGGGCAGATGAACCTGTACGACTCTGCCGGTATCGGTCAGCTCCTTGGAGGCGTCTTCGGCTTCAAGCCAAGATCCGGACTTTTATTGGGTGGATATGCCGGTTTGAAATCCAGTGTATACATCAGCCGTGTGGACAGTGATTACAGGAAGTTTGGTGTCTTCGGTCGATATCTTGGGAGTCGCGGGAAGCGGTTTTCTCTCAGCTACAATCTTGTCCGGTATGCAGGAGCGACAGAACGGAAATATGTCTATTTCGGAAGTCTCTATCCGGTGAACAAATTTCTCGTTCTTTACGGGAATATGGAATATGAGCTGGCTTCCAATGTGCAAAACGGGGATCGCCTTTCCCGAATCTTTTTGAACGTTCGTTTTGATCCCATCCAGCTTATCGATGTGACAGCCCATTACAGTTCCGGGAGAGGATTGGATTATCACCGCTTCGTGATCGAAGCCTCGAAAAATCCTACCCTGAACGACAGCTCCCTGGAACATTATTATTACACACGGCAGTACGGAATCCGTTTTAGTCTAAAACCGGCTCAAGGAGTGCGGTTGTTTTTATCCCGTCAGGAAAGCGAACAAAAAGACGACAACATCCGCAACCACACCTGGCGGTTTGGATTTTCGGTGCTGAACATATTCAAAACGGGTTTTACTGTCTACGGCAATTATGCTGCGAACCGTGGAGAAATTTCGGAATCTGATTCCTACTATGTCTCTCTGGCTAAAGATTTTGGAAGAATCTCTTGGAGCGCGAGCTTTTCCAATAGATTCAACGGCATTCGATTTGCCCCCGGGGCAGATGCACCCCAGGTTATCCATATGGATGATTACAAAACCATCGCTTCAGATTTTTTTATCTCCATCAGCCGTGCTGTGGCAATATCGCTTCAATACGAATATTTTATTCAAGAAAAGTTGAATCAACATCTGTTTTTTATTCGGTTAATGCTGCGAAAATGAGAAGCCAAAAAATATTGTTAGTACTTGTCGCTTTCGCCATGCTGTGGGTCGTTGGACAGAGGCAGGGCATCGGTCAAAAGCAAGAGGTTCAGCAGCAGTGGACAGTGGAAACCCATGATAAAACCAATTTTCCTCTAGTCGGGAAACACCGGACGACTTCCTGTGCGGGCTGTCATCTGAATTTGGTGTTCGAGGGAACTCCTGGAGAATGCGAATCGTGCCACTGGGAACGCCGCCAGGATGACCGTTATCAGCTCAGACTGGGAATGCATTGCGGCGACTGTCACACCCCCTACACCTGGAAAAATGTCTCCCCGAATAAGTGGAACCATATAGCGGCAACCGGGTATCCATTGGAAGGCCTACACCGGACACTGGACTGTGTAGAATGTCATGGTGAGGATGGTTTTGACAGCTCGAGAATAGCCTGTCTAGATTGTCACGATCAGGATTACAAAGAGGCGCGGAATCCGGATCATCAAGCCGCTGGATTTCCCCCCCAGTGTCAACTTTGTCATTTTAATCAAAATACTTGGGATGGTGCCGTTTATAGCCATGATCGGTTTATATTAAGAGGCGAACACAAATTAGCAGATTGCTCCGACTGTCATGGCAGCGGCCAATTTCTCGGGCTATCGACCGAATGTGTATTCTGCCATTTGGACGATTACAATAATGCCGAAGACCCCGATCACCAAGCCCTGAACTTTCCGACAGATTGTGTGGCCTGCCACGGCTTGAGCGCCAGTACCTGGGAAGGAGCCAGCTATGTGCACACGGCCTTTCTGCTTGTGGGTCAGCACAAGGTGGCC
>Ga0114930_10005553_pt1 | contig 10351 bp, 4 predicted proteins | sample AnhtaG_FD_87300 | JGI IMG/M metagenome (GOLD analysis project Ga0114930, IMG submission 87300) | Deep subsurface microbial communities from Anholt, Denmark to uncover new lineages of life (NeLLi) - Anholt_01485 metaG | ecosystem: Environmental > Aquatic > Marine > Oceanic > Sediment | place... | reverse complement strand
TAGCTTTGATTACGACGGCATTGTCAAGAAAGATATTTCTAACTTTAATGACTTTGCTCGTGGGGTAGCCATACAGCCGGACGGAAAGATCGTGGTTGCGGGTTATGCAGAAAAATATACGTCCCCCGACTTTGAAGAAGATGTACTGGTTATGAGGTATGCCGACAATGGGACCCAGGATAATAGCTTTGATTTAGATGGTATTGCCACGTATGATATTAGCTCTGGCAATAATGAGATGGCTAATGATGTGGCCATAGATGCAGACGGGAAGATCGTGGTTGCAGGTGAAACATATGGAAGCCTGAATGCACTGGTTTTAAGGGTTATTAGCGGGGTCGCGTGTACGTATTCCATTACGCCAGAAAGCAAGTCATTCACTTGGGCAGGAGGCGACAATGAAACTATAACAGTAACAGCTTCCAATGGTTGCAGCTGGACAGCAACAAACAATGACCCATGGATTACAATCGACCCTGACAACAGCACCGGAACTGATAATGGTACCGTAGTGTATTCAGTAGACCCAAATCCAGACCCCAGTCCGAGGTCCGGGAACTTAATCATAGGATGGCAGGTGTTTACCATAACACAGGATGGGACAACCCCTACAAACACCACAACCATACCTGATAACGGTAATGGCAATGATGGTGGACCTGGCGGACCCGGTGGACCCGGTGGTACAACCACCACTACAGCCTCTTCAACCACTACCAGCACACAGGAGGAACCGCTGCCAGGAGAAGCAGGAGCCGGCTTCATTGGCGTGCCCGCTTCCGGACCGGCACCGCTGAAAGTTGCGTTTATAAACACTTTCCAGGGCGATATCCTCAGCAGCTCGTGGGACTTTGGCGACGGGGGGACCTCTGCTGAAAAAAGCCCCGAGCATGAGTATGCGGAGCCGGGTGTTTATACGGTAAGCCTGACAGTGACCACTAAAGAAGGTCCGAAGACTGTTACAAGGCAGGACTATATTACCGTAACCAAACCTCCTTTTGCTGCTGATTTTTCTGCTGAGCCCGGATGCAGCACACCGCTGGATGAGATTCAGTTTGCTGATGGCTCAACCGGCGATGTGACAGGGTGGCTATGGGATTTTGGCGACGGTGAAACAAGCGAAGAACAAGACCCTGCCCATGCATACAAAGAGCCCGGAGTCTACACCGTAAGCCTTACAATAACAGGGCCGGAGGGGTCTGACACGAAGGTAAAGAAAGACTATGTTATCGTGGCTCAGAATGCCCCGTCTGCTGACTTTAAAGCATCCACTGCAGAGGGGGATGAACCTTTAGCTGTCAAGTTCACCGATACCTCAACGGGCAGAATTACAGAGCGGTTGTGGAATTTTGGTGACGGAAAGATGAGCACCAGGAGAAATCCGCTGCATATCTATGCTGATGCAGGCGTGTACACTGTAAGTCTCACGGTCACGGGCCCTGACTGTACTTCCACTGAAACCAAGCAAGACTATATCACGGTCAGGGCAGGCCGCAGGACATATTCGATATCAGGAACAGTCTCGGGTGATGTGGAAGAGGGAATATCAGTAAATCTCAGCGGGCCGGAGCAAATGGACGTCCAGACAGGTGCAGACGGAACCTACACCTTTTCAGGAGTGGACCCTGGAACGTACCTGGTTACTCCCCACAAGCAGGGTGTTTCGTTCCAGCCCCCGGCCAGCGAAGTGACAGTGACGGCAAGAGGCGACGATATGACAGGTGTTGATTTTTCCTCAGAGATGCGGGGCCCGGTTTTTCAGACTGTACATGTGGTACCTTCCCAGGTTGCCGCAGACGGCCAGACCCCGGTGCTTTTTCTAGCACAGGTCTCTCACCCCTCATGGCAGGAAAACAGCACGCTCGTTACTGTTACGGTTGATCTTTCACCTGCCGGCGGGAGTGCAGGCAGTCAGATGTTTGATGACGGCACTCATGGTGATGAGACCGGCGCAGACGGCGTCCATTCTTTGGAGACGACTGTCAGCGCTGATACTCCGCCTGGAGTAAAAACCATCCCGCTGACGGCAATTGACGTTGATGAATACACAGCATTTGCATCAGTTGCCCTGGATGTAATCAGCGTCATTACTGGTACGGTTTCAGCATCTGCATCAGCAGCATATGACATAAACAATGAAATACCCGGGCAGACATTAATTGTGAGTTGTTCACTCACGGAGACCACTTATATTACAGGTACGCGGATAAATAAACCTCTAAAGGCAGCCTCCGGATGCTCGCTCGTTCTGCAGATATTTGATCCGGACAACAAGCTATGGCTGAAAGAAGAGCTGCCATGCACAGAGACGGGTGCTGAAATTGAAATTAAGGACGCAGCAGAAGGCAAGTGGACATACACAATAAGCAATGCATGCTCTGAGGCAAAATCTTTTAGAATCAAAACCGCCTCTTCGGGGACCGGGATGATTACAGGGCTTGTGATGGATGCCGAGACAGGAGAGGGTATTGACGGCGTATCCATTATGACAAACGGTGGCGGCTATTCCGCGACTGCAGGAGGCTATTATGTTCTGGTTCATCCTGCCGGGGTATTTACCATCCAGGCCTCGGATGCACTTCACAGGCCGGCTGTAAAAACAGTTACAGTAAATGCAGGGCAGTCGGCTGAGGTGAACATGGTACTCGGGCCGCAGGGCCAGGCCCCGCCCCCTAATATGATATGTTTTTTCAATGACCTCTTTGGCCCAGGCAAAGAGGAACAGCTTGATATGCTGCGAAGCTTCAGGGACTCGGTGCTGGGAAGGACCCCTGCAGGCAGGAAGTACATAACCCTCTATTACAAATATTCACCGGAGATAGCTGCCATTCTGGAGGAGGATGCGGGACTGGCAGTGGAGATCCTGGAATGCACGGTAAACCTTCTGCCGCTTGTCAGGAGCTTAGTAAAGGCAGAACAGGCACACCTCGATGAGTCAGACATGATACAGATAAAGAGCTGCCTTGAGCGGATAAAGTCAAAGGCGAGCAGAGCCCTTAAAAGGGAGATTGAAGAATTTCTAAATCTTCTTAAGGGAAATATTATTCTAAGCGGGTTGCTGGAGTAATTGCTGGTTGCTCGTTACGGTTGCATAAAGAGGGGTGGGATGTGATGTCCCAAGACCTTATCTTAATCAATAAGGGTAAAATCCCGTTTTCTGAAATAGCAAAGCCGTATATAGAAAACCCCCCTGTGGGCAGAAGGGGGTACAGATATATATACACCCCTATTGCAAAAAAAGAAGGTATCCCTCCCCCTGTAAATATTATTACAGCATAAATATTATTAGAAAAAACTTCTTGCAAAGTCAAAACTACTTCGCTTATAATTATAGGTGTAAGTGTTTTTTGTAATGTCTCTTATTGAGATAAGCCCCCAGGTTTGGAGTAAGGCCTCCTTTTTTTTGCTTGGGGGTTTTTTCTTGCTTAAAGAGGCAGAGGAGAAGCAGGGTAAATAGTGAAAATCTGTAATTTTATTTTACGGTAAGGATAGGGGGTAGCACCTCCTGTTTTAGCCCCCCCCGAAAAGCCCAAGAACTGATGGTTCGGGCATTCCTTACCGTTTTTATTAAAGCACATACTACCATATCAAAGATGGTATAGTCTGATTTCAAAGGCTATGGCAAGTAACTGTTGGTTTTTTGCTGATTAGGGGCACCGCTATATATTGTACCAAATGTCTTATCAACCGGACCCCAAAATAGTCTATTAAAACTCAAATCTTGACAATTCCTACAATAGGTGTATGGTTGAAATATTGTGGCACCGCCGGGAAACCAGGCGGAAACAGAGAAAACAAACCTCAACCTGTAGCATCAGAAGCAACCGGTCTAATTGACTCAATTCAATGGAAGAATATTATTTCAATCTGCCATTCCACCAGTAACGGATGATTTCGTTGTGGCGCTGAAAATCCCCCTTTTAAATCCATCTATTGCAGAAATATAACAAGCCAGCTCAACTGTTACATTGGAGATAATGATGATACAGCTATTAAGAAAGTACAGCAATAAGAGATTCAAGTTGTTGAAAACTTTACTCAGCGTACTTGCAATCAACTTAGTGACGGCAAGCCTTGTTCTTGGTGCAGAGAAGAGTATTCCAGCTGTAAAAGAAGTAACCAGAGATGCCATTGTTAAGATCTATACAATTATCAATAAACCAGACTACTTTAGACCATGGAACACCTCCACGAAACGACTCAGTGGATCAGGATGCATTATCAGTGGCAATAGAATCCTTACGAATGCTCATGTAGTTGCAGACCAGACCTTCCTTGAAGTCAGACGCCATGGGCAACCACAGCGGCACAAAGCTAAAGTTCTGAGTGTTTCTCACGAAGCTGATCTGGCACTATTAACAGTTGATGATAAAGAATTCTTTTCTAATGTTGTACCTCTAGAATTCGGAAAATTAGCAAAAATGCAGCAAGACGTTGTTGTATACGGCTTCCCAATGGGTGGAGATACGCTGAGTATTACAAAGGGTGTTGTGTCACGTATAGAGCATCATAACTATACACACAGCAGCGAATACTTTCTGGCCGCGCAGATAGATGCGGCAATCAATCCTGGTAATAGTGGCGGACCTGTGCTTGCCAATGATCGAGTAGTTGGTGTTGTAATGCAAAGCTATAAAAGTGCAGACAATATTGGCTACATGGTCCCGATACCCATTATAGAACATTTTCTCCAAGATATCGAAGATGGTAGTTATGACGGTTTTCCGGCTATCGGGTTAGTAGTTCAACTGATGGAAAATCCCGATATGAAACGCAAATATGGAATATCTGAGGACCAAACAGGAGTATTAGTGCGCCACATATTTCCCGGTTCTCCAGCAAAAGAAATGATAAAGAAAGATGATGTTATTTTGACAATCGATGGACATACAATTGCTGATGATGGTACTGTTGAATTTAGACTGAAAGAGCGCACCTCTTTCAACTACTACATTGACAGGCACCAAATGGGTGAGAAGATTAGTCTCGGTCTGTTGCGAGATTCTGCAACTATGGAGATTAGGCTTAGCCTGAGTAGAAGAACAAGGGACTTCCAGCTTGTCCCTAGAGAACAGTACGACCAGCTGCCAAGGGACTTCATATACGGTGGAATTGTATTCAGTCCACTTACAAAGAACCTCATCAAATCTTGGGGAAAGAACTGGCAAAAAAAAGCGCCACAAAATCTTATGATTGAGCTATCTAATTGGCCTACGGAAACAAGAAGGGAAGTAGTTGTAGCTCTGCAAGTCCTTGCCTCTGATGTTAATAAAGGATATCATGATATCAGCAGTTGGATTGTGGAGGAAGTAAACGGCAAGAAGTTCAAAGACTTCGATGAATTTTGCCAACTTGTAACAACTTCTCAGGCGCGTTTTGTCACCTTCAAAGACAAAAAGGGGTTCCAAATTGTCATAGACCAGGAAAAGGCTCTAGAAAGTCATGAAAGAATTCTTCAAACCTATCAAATTGATGTAAATCGTTCCCAGGATTAATAAGGAATAGGGAGTAGGGGACTAGACCAAGGCCTGTATCTTGGGGTAGATGTACTTCAAACTACTACCGTGACTTGCTGCTATCCAAGCAGCATTTTAAAATCCCAAAAAACCAAACACTACCATGAGTATGTTGTGATGAATTTTCGGGAGGTTGGGGCAAAGACTATGGCAAGAATGTGTTGGTCGGACGAACATCTCTGAACATCGGAGACACCGCAATATCTTGTGGTTAATAAGCCGCCAAGGAGAGTATTTTTAAAATGTTATTATCATCTAAATTATTGAATTAGCATTGTTTATAATAAAATACCGAGTACTCATTGCGAAAACATAAAAATAACTCAAAAAAGAAGGTAATTTATATTGACATATTTTAATTAATTTGTTTTGATAGATAAGAAATACTGTAACATTAAATTCTAAACATTAAAGTTATAAATGGGGTTCAGGAATGAATAGGGTGATTAAGGAGGATATTTCTGTTACTATTTTTGGCTAAAGAATATACCGCCAACAGGGTATAAAGCATACCTTCTGGCGGTTTTTTATTTCAGAGAAAGGGATACAAGTAAACATTTATTGGCATAAAAAAACAATAACCTTAATTTAGAAGAGGAGGAAGAGAAATGAGAAGAGAGAAAAAAGCAAAGGCAGAAGGAGCAGTGATAATAACTTTAGTGGCGATGATGGTTTTGATACTGACGGTGAGCGTATTGGCAAGTGAACTGGAGCCGACCGGACCGCCTAGTGAAGGGGCGATGAAGACGTTGGATGAGATTTATAGCAAGTTGGAGACGATCGAAAGCAATTGTGTCCCAGCACCTCCTACATCCTGCGAGGGTGCTACAGTGCCTAAAACAGGGCAGACTATATGTTCTGATAGTGATGGGATTGAAATTACCTGTGCTGGTACAGGTCAGGATGGTGAATATCAGAAAGGAGTTGAATGGCCAACTCCAAGGTTTATTGACAATGGCGACGGGACTGTGACAGACAACATGACGGATCTTATCTGGCTGAAGAACGCTGACTGTTTTGGATTAAGAACTTGGACAAATGCCTTGTCGGATTGCAACGGATTGGCAAGCGGAACGTGTGGACTAACGGATGGTTCCAGCGCCGGTGATTGGCGATTGCCGAATGTCAATGAACTGATTAGCCTGATAGATAGGAGCCAATTCAATCCAGCACTGCCCAGCGGCCATTTTTTTACAGGTGTGCAGTTCACCACCTACTGGTCTAGCACGAGTCATGCAGCGGACGGTTCCTACCTCGCATGGACCGTATCCATGGTCCATGGCGTCGTGTTCTACTACGTTAAGACTACCATTACCCACGTGTGGCCTGTTCGTGGTGGCATTGATTGATTATTTGATCATTTATAGATAGGGGGCACAGGGTGACTTGTCCCCAGTCCGCGGCAAATTTTATTAAAAGAGGAGAATGAAATGAAAAACAGTTTATTGATAAAGCCGCTGTTCACCATGGTTGCAGTGCTGATGCTGGTTTTCTGCAATACGGTTTGTGCTGAAAACATCGACCCAAACGATGACGGCTCTCAGTATTCCTGGGGGCAGAATGTGGGCTGGTTTGATTTTGAACCATCAGAAGGGCCGGGAGTCACGGTCAGCGGTACGAATGTCACTGGTTATGTCTGGGCCCAGAACCTTGGCTGGATCGATTTGAGTCCCGTGGGCTACGACGGGGTCACCAATGATGGTACGGGGCAACTATCCGGCTATGCCTGGGGGCAGAATGTTGGCTGGATCAGCTTCTCATGCGGGAACACAGCAAGCTGCGGGGCCGTTGACTACGGTGTAACCATTGACTCAAACGGTGATTTCCAGGGATATGCCTGGGGGCACAACATCGGCTGGATTAATTTTGACCTTGTAACGCAGCCTGATTATAAGGTTCAGACCGAGTGGGTTCAGACTATAGATTCAGACGGTGATGGTATTTATGAAGATGAAGACAACTGCCCTTATACACCAAACGGCCCGGATAATGGAACTTGCACAGCAGGTGAATATGTAGGGGATAATTGCACAGATAATGCTACTTGCGGTACTGGTGGATTCTGCAGCATGGATCAGGAGGATTCAGATAATGATACTGTTGGAGATGCCTGTGACAACTGTCTTAATGATACCAACCCTTATCAAGAAGATATAGATAATGATGGTATAGGGGATATATGTGATAATTGTACTGACACTGATGGAGATGGTTATGGTAATCCTGGATTTTCTAATTATACCTGTGATGAAGACAACTGCCCATATGATTATAACCCTGATCAGACGGACAGTGATGAAGATGGAATAGGTGATTTTTGTGATAGATGGATTATTAAAGCATCTTTCCCCCAAACCCCTTGTGGTTGTGGTGTGGGTCATGGTTCTGCCTTGGCATACTATCCACATACAAATAGTATATATGCTTTAAGAGGTGGTAATTTTTCTTATCATTCAGATGCCCTGGATTTCTACAAATATAATATTGAAAGCGATAGCTGGACGCAAACGGCAGATTTCCCATACTATCAATATGGTTTGTTTGATAATCTTGCTTGGGATCGTGAAGGTTATTTATATGGCATTCAAACTGGTTATTATCATAATTTTTATCGATATAACATTAGTGCAGACAGCTGGTCAGGAGATCTAGGACTCGGAAACCCTCCTTTTACCTACGGTTGGGGTTACAACCTTATCTACGGCGGTCCTGATACTTTTTATTCAACCGGCTATGCTGTTGATCCTTATTGGTGTCCTGAATACGGATTTTCTAAATACACGCCCTCTACAAATAGCTGGACCGGTCTTGCCAATTTTATGCCGTTTAACACATCCGGTTTATTCATAGCAAAGGCAGGAAATTATATCTATGGAAAACCTGGGTTTTTTAATGATAGCTACAGCAATTTTTGGCGCTATGACATCTCAATCGACAGCTGGACGCAAATGGCAGATATACCTGGGGCTGACGCGTATGATGTTGCAATGATTTCTGCAAGCGATTATGTTTATCTACTAAAAAAAGGCACTAAAGAATTTTGGAGATATCATATTCTTTCCGATACGTGGGAAGCTATGCCGGATACTCCTGAGATTATAGGGAAGGCTTCTATTGTATATGACAGTCAAAACAATAAACTATTCGTTTTGAGAGGTGCGTTTTCTCTTGGATATAGCCATACAGGTTGTGACTATCCTGAAGATGCGCCAACTGATTTTTGGGAATATGACCTTTATAGCATTGCTTTTGACACAGATGATGATGGAATTCCTGATAATAAAGACAACTGCCCTAATACACCAAATGGCCCTAATAACGGGACTTGCACTGCAGGTGATAATGCGGGAGATAATTGCACGGATAATGCTACTTGTGGTACTGGCGGATTTTGCAGCATGGATCAGGAGGATTCAGATAATGATACTGTTGGAGATGCCTGTGATAATTGTACAGATACCGATGGAGATGGTTATGGTAATCCTGGATTTCCTAACAATACCTGTGATGAAGACAACTGCCCATTGATAGCCAACTCTGACCAACTGGATTCTGATACTCAAAATGGTGGAGATGTTTGTGATATATGCCCTGCTGATCCTACCGATCTATGTGATCCTAATGGCTCTGGATCAGGAGCGATCGGTCCAGAGGGTGGAAGTATAACAAGTCCAGATAATAGCACTACTATTATTGTACCACCAGGCGCAGTGGATAATGCTACTACGTTTTCTTTCACAGATACTGGGAGTGGTTTTGAACTGGAAACAAATAGAGGAAAAGTTAAAACTGTTCTTGGTATTACCACTCAACCTGATGGAGTAACTTTTAATGTGCCAGTAACTATTATTCTAAGATGGAATGATGCGGATAGTGATGGGCGTATAGATGGAACTAACATGAAAGAGAATAAACTCTATATCGCTAAAGACGGTGTAATAATAACCTCAACCTGTGATATTGATTCCTGCTCCTGCATAAGCCAATGTACTGATTGCAGTTGTGACATCAATGCAAATTACTTTGAGATAGATGTTACAAGCTTCAGTGAGTTTGCATTAGCAGTGCCTTTAGACAGCGATGAGGATGACGTGCCGGATGATTTTGACAGCGTTACGGACAACTGCCCTAACACACCAAATGGCCCAGATAATGGAACTTGCACAGTTGGTGCCAATGTAGGAGATAATTGTACCAGCAATGGTAATTGCAGTGATGGTGGATATTGTAGCATGAATCAGGAAGATGAGGATGGTGATACTGTTGGAGATGCTTGTGATAACTGCCCCTATACACCAAACGGCCCTGATAATGGAACCTGTGTAATGGCAGTTGGCAATATCGTTATACCTATCAGTGTTGATGAGCACATCGTCAGATGTACAGATAACAGCACATGTGAAATCATTCTCGAAGAAGGATACTGCCAAATGGAGCAGGGAGACATTAATGAAAACGGAGCAGGAGATGCCTGTGAATGCTATGCTGACTATAATAATGACGGCATCGTGTCCACTCCCGATCTCGACTTGTTTGAAGCAGAGTATTACCTAACTCCTTGTGTTCGAAACGCTGAGAATCCAGTGCCGCCGGCCCCGGGCTGCTGCTATGCCGATGGAAATATTGACGGCATCGTGTCTACTCCCGATCTCGACTTATTTGAAGTACAGTATTACCATTATAATTGTCCTGACTTGAACCCGTGCCCAAATGTCCCCGTACCCTGATGCAGGCATACAAGTTTATTAACTCACTTAAGAAAGGAGTAAGAAGATGAAAAGAGGGAATGTGTTAAAGGGACTTGTGGTATTTGCAGGTTTATTTCTACTGTCAGC
>Ga0114930_10005551_pt1 | contig 10352 bp, 6 predicted proteins | sample AnhtaG_FD_87300 | JGI IMG/M metagenome (GOLD analysis project Ga0114930, IMG submission 87300) | Deep subsurface microbial communities from Anholt, Denmark to uncover new lineages of life (NeLLi) - Anholt_01485 metaG | ecosystem: Environmental > Aquatic > Marine > Oceanic > Sediment | place... | reverse complement strand
TGATCTTATAGCTAGGAGAAAACCATTTTGGAAGTTCCATAGGTTTTAAATGGTTTAAAATCTTTAAAACTTGGTACTCCCCTTCCTCTGGATAAAGGCTACACGTAGAATAAACGAGAATTCCAGAGGGTTTTAATAAGTTAATAACGCTTTTAAGTAACTTCTCTTGGAGCACAAGATTTTGATGTAAGAATCCCTCATTCTGTCGCCATTTAAGTTCGGGATTTGTCGAAAACGTTCCACTTCCAGTACAAGGTGCATCTAATAAAATTTTATCGAAAAAGTCGGTAAATCTAACTGGTAATTTAATACCATCTGAATTCATCAAATTGGTATTTAACGCATTTAACTTTCTTAAAAGCGGTCTCATTACACTTACTCGCGGTTTGCTAAAGTCGTTAGCAATAATTTTCGCCTTATTTTGAGATAACTGAGCAATTATGCTAGTCTTTATTCCAGGCGCAGCACATATATCGCAAATTAACTCATTTGCTTGAGGTTCTAAAAGATGGGTTACGGCAAAAGAAGCCTTATCCTGGATAACGAGTTTGCCTTCTTTATATAATCTATTGAAAAGGATTTTCTTTTTATTTTTTAATTCTGTATAAAAAACTCTTGAGAAATGCTTATCTCGTTTAGCATTAATTCCGTGTTCTGCTAAATCCTTCAAAATAAAATCTAATGAATCCTGTTGGTAATTATCAAAAGGTAAGTCATTAAATCGAAAAAAGAATGTTTCATTTCCCACTTTACCATCCATTTGTTCAATATTTGCTCTAATGGTTTCTAAATCCATTACAGCTGCTAGTTTTTTAATTGAAAAAGTTGGAATTGCGATTTCTAAGCTCAACCTTTCGATCTCTTTTTTTCCTAATAATGCTTGCTTCCAAGAAAAGGATTCAAGATTTTTTATAATATTTAATTCATCCGAACCGAAATTAAGTTCATTACCTACTTTTATAACATTTTCTTTCTCCCATACGATTCGATAAACAGCAATAAGATACTTAGCAATATCATAATTATCAGAAACATGTGACTCATTAGTAAATTTAAACTTTCGCTTTAAAATGAAATTAATTTTATTCCAATATCGGAGTATTTCGTAATAATAATATACTAACTCAGCATTACTACGATTTTTAATAGAGAGAGTGCCTGTTTTTCGCTTAATAAATTTAACTAATAACTTAATTAATTCCTCTATAACTATTTTATTGATATAAGACACTCTCCAAGAATATAATTATTTTTAGAGCTTTACCTATCAATAATGTTTATGCTAAAAAAAAGAATAAGTATTTAGAAAAAAAATTGGAATTAAATTATATCTCAACTGGTATTAGAATTCCTTTGTTTTTTAGAGATAGTATAGTACTAATGATTTGATCTCTTGATTCTTTTCTACCCGCAATTCCAAAACTTAGTAAACTAGCTACAAAGAAAAACTTCCTCTCTTTTTGTATCTGTTCAGCGACTTCAATTAACGCCTTTTCTAAGGCGTTTAGTTTGAAGACATCTCGGTAGGGAGCTAATTTCAAAGGATACATTAAAGTAAGATTAAAATACTTCTCAATCAATGGCTCTGTTTCTCTGTATGGGGTGATATCACCGTCGAAGTTTTCTAAATAGGCTCTGAATTTATATTCAAATTCGTTGGTAAAAGAGGATTGATTTTCTTTTAATTGATCAGAAGGAGATTTATCTAATACTAAAGCGACACGAGCATAATCACCATCAGTAATAATAATTTTGAAATCATAGTAATCCATTTCGAAACCTTTAGAGACCTGCTCTTTTTTTGCCCCTTTTTGAAATTCTTGACGGAACTGCGATATTGCTTGTAGAAATCCTGAAATTAAGTCTGAATCGATACCCTCAAGGGCAATTTGCTTATTGAAAATTGAAACTCCAACATCTTTATGGATGATCACAATATAAGATATATTCACTAGATCGTCTAAAACCATAGCTTCCTTTGACCAAATTCTTCTCAACTTATGTGTTTTTTGTCGTTTTACAACAACGAAAATAAATAAACCAGCTAATATTGCTATCATATAAGGCAGTAATTGTAGGAATGTATCCATAAATAGAATAAAGTCATCAACGATTCTGATATTGATTGATTGTAATTCTGTACTTACATAGATTCCTTCTTCGTTATAAATCGCTTTAATTGAAAAGGATTCTCCAGTTTGTGAAAATTCGAGATTTACTGTCGCTATCCCTTCATTACTAGTTGTATCTCTGGTTTCATATGTTACTAACGAGTCACCTTGAATTACTTGAAAAATAATATTCAGATCCTCTAAGGGTTTTCCATCACTACTAACAACTCTCACTGAAAAAGGGTGGTTTCCGATTTTATATTGATTATTAGGGCTATCAAGAAAATTAATTGAAACTTGGACTTTATATACCTCATACGTTCCATTTACATCGAATTGAACGAAATTCCAAAGTGAAGTGACATTAAATTCAAAGAAACCTTGATTTGGTTCTCCATATTGGATATCTCCCTCCCATATACCCCTTCCTAGTCCGTTATCGATGATTGTAGTTCCAGAATTTTGTAACATGATATCGGACGGTTTTAAGCTATTAGGATTTAATCCAAAACCGATCTTTGAGGTTATATCCGAAGTTACTGTATTTTGTATGTATAAATTTATAGTAAATTCGTCTATCGAGACATTAAAGTTTTCGAATGTTCCGTTCCCTATATACAAAAATCGCATTCTTATCGAATTATCGTTGCTCGTGTTAATTAATTGGAGCATAACCCAGGTAAGAAGGGGTGGTAAAGCATCTGATGTGGTAGTTTCATCTTTAAGAGCGAGAGATTTATTATCCTTGGATAATTGTAACCACTCTTTTTCATTCTCTTCAGGACTGAGAAAAGAATAATTTTGATTACCTTTATATATTTCTATAACTGCTCGGTCTAAGTCAGTAGGATTGTTGATGCTTACATTCGAACTCGCCCGAAAATCAAGTTGAGGGACATATGGATATGGATAAAGAGGAGGAACTCTGATACCAAAATTGAATCCCCAATCAAAGAGATCAACATCCCATAACGATAAATCTACATCCTCAAGAATATTAAATTCAAATTCAATCGATAGATTATTTGTATCCGCTTGTGCACCAAAGAATTCATTATCGTTCAGTTTTAAAGCATCTAAGTCTAATTCTCCAATTACCGTACCATTTAGGGCAGCTTCATTTAATTCATTTGGAAATTCTAATTCTTGAACCAATGGATCATATGGCAAAATTGTATCGTTAAATAGCAATCTTTCGCCAAAATTTGCCGTTAAGAGATTATATGAAACATCAAATTGGGTGCTACCAAGATAATTAAATTGCAATTCCATTGAATTGTTATTTGAATAGTTAACAAAATGTTTAAGGAAGGCTATTTTCTCATCTGGTTCAAATATTTTGTAGCTTATTAACGACTCAGATTCCTGCTTTATGTTTATTCTGTCTGAAAGATCGAACCATTGACCATTACTGTAGTTTTTAATTAGTATTGATGCCGTATTAATATTTATCAAGTTGCTTATGGCTGTAACTAGATCAAAATCTATACTGTTTAACAATAAATTATGCCATAATCTCCATAAACCTGGATTATTGTAAAAAAAATTAACCGTTAGCTCATTTAAAATACCAGAAGATACATTCTGGATATTAAATTTCATCTCGATTGTCAAATTAGTTGTATCTGCTCTACAATTATATGCATCTCCATCAAAAACTTTAAGCGAATCTAGATCTCCTGCTAGTCTTGTACCATTAATGGGACCAGTTATTTCATTAACATTGTTAATCGTAAAATTCTCTTTGTATACTTCATTATAGAAGAGATAGGTTTCTCCTTCTCCAATATTATCCAAGTCTCCGCCATCTGGATTGAAATATAGAAATTTTGGACCCCCTCCATACACATGATCATCAGGAGGAATTTTGATTCGAAAAGCAAACCAATATTTATCCTGGCCATTTTCGTTGGTATTATATGTTTCTGAAATATTGAGAAATACAGCTCCTTGCTCTGAGTCTAAAAAATCAAAAATTTCCCAATGAGCCGCCATATTGAGAGGGTGAGGATTTGTAACTTGACCTATTGTTTCGTTGTTAGGCGTACCATCAGAAGTACAATTTACAATAGCGATTTCCCAAGAATTTTCATCAGTAAAATTATAGGTGTTAACAATATCTTGAATAAAAATGCTTATATTATTTATAAATTGGCTTAATTCAACAGAGAATTTTTGATATATGTAGAGAGGCTCTTCAACAGAACTAGAAATAAATTGAGTAGGATCAACTTCTACCTCTTTAGTGTAATTCATGGCCGTAAGATTTTCAAAATACATTTTAGCGTATGAAAGATTATAATTTGGGATATAGATACTAGGCTGCACATTTAAATTCGGTTGTTCTCGATTGATATAGCAGTTTGGGCTTATGCTTGTTACATTTGTAAAAACCTTTCCTGTTCGATTTACTGCGTTGATATTTAAATCATCACTATAATTTTCTGAAGTGTAGTTATCTATTGTGTTAGATTCACTAAGTAAAATGCTATAATTAGAGAGCGTTAGGATTGAAAATACCAGTAGTACTAAAAGTTGTTTATTTCTAATGATTTTCATTTTAAGATTCCTCGAACTTGTTATGAAAAAAAATTCATTTTGAATAACAAGTGACAAAATGAGCTTTTAAAACTTTATTTTCTATGGAAGTAGAATGTTCATTTAATTCCTTTTTTTGAGAGAGAAAAAAATATGCGCAAATTTTTATAAAAGCTCTAAATCCATAATAATAAATTTCTAGTTTCTCCAGAATAGTACTTCTTTCTTATTAGAGAATTTTTAAAGACATGAATACCTAAAATGATTATATAAAATGTTGATCGAATATTAAGTGATTAAATAAATGTGGTTAGTCTTTCTGATATGGATTGTTGTCATTTTCGTTTCTACATTGTTAATTAGTCAGTATATAAAAATGCAAAATCGAGAGGATGTTGCTATTGCGTTTTACATCTTGTTTATTACGATGTCGCAAATACTCGCGGCAAAAATCGGGGATTTTAGCATAGCAGGGTATTTAATCACTGCACCAGTGGCAGTTCTTATATTTCCTTTCACTTTTCAAATAACAGACATGGTGAATGAAAATTTCGGGCGAAAGAAAACCCACAGAATGATATTTATTGCTTTCGTGACTCAAATTTTTATGGCCATATTTATATGGTTTAGTATCGAAGTTCCTGCTGCTCCATTCTGGGGCTTTGATTGGGGAAGCACTCCTACTGAAGCTCAACAATTTTGGCTTTATTTCCTTGGATCAACTGTTCGAATTACCATCGCGTCTTGGATTTCATTTATTATAACTGAAAATTTGGATGCCATTTTATTCGCTAAGCTTAAAAAATGGACGAAAGGCAAAAATCTCTGGATAAGAAATGTGGCTAGCGATATACCAACTTTAGCTTTAGATAGCGTACTCTTCATTAGTATTGCTTTTGGAGGCGTATTTGATCTTGATGTTATTTTGATTATGATTTGGGGGCAACTGCTTACTAAATGGTTCTTTGGTATCATAGATACACCTTTCATGTACCTTTCGCGCGGGATCATTAATGGGAAGATAAATTTATTAGGAAATCTCTTTTCTAAAAAGGAAGATCGCTAATTAAACCTATTCTTTTTTAATTTTATTCTTATTAAAAGAATAATGCGTAGATGGTATTTTTAATCCAAAACGAGCAAAGAAGAAATTAGAATAATTTACTGTGAAATGATTGAAATAAAAAAAAAATAGAAATAAAAAAAAAATTAGATATCTTTATTTTCTCTTTTTCATTATTACGAAAATTAGGACAACCATCGTACCCATTGTAACACCAAGTATTAGAAGAATTTCAAAACCAGGAATCTCAGCTTCTGTAGGTAATTCTATAGAAAATTCGTAAATTGTGTTAGACCTGTCATCTTGTATTTTATAACCAATCCACGCTCCGTATGTTGCGTCATAAGTCCAAGTTTCGGTACAATCTTCTAAGTATGTAAAACCCCAATTAAATGCAACATCACTTGCAATAGCATTATGAACTACTGTATTTGTTGAAAACCCCCATTTAGGTTCCCAGACTAATTGACCTAAATACTGTGTAACTGGGGTCGGAAGTTGAGCAAGATTAGCTCCTGCTGTGTGCATGGATATATTGTAAGCAGTTGCATAAAAGAAAGTATAAAAAGCATTAATGTAGAAAGTGAGATTGGTTGGGACATAAAGGCTCCATACTATATCTCCAATTGAATCAGGTGTAGCGCTAAATGTTCCCGTTGTCCAATCCCAGTTACTAGTATTATAAGAACAAGCATCGTATACTCCAAAAATACTAGCATCAAATACAGCGGTAAAATTAACACCAGTTACTAAAGATTTTTTTCTTGCACCTAAATTAGCAGCTCCCTCTCCAAAGATTTCTATTACATCAACCCAGGTTGGGCCAAAAAGATCATTTAAGCTTGCATTATTTACTGTGGTAACTTTTAAGATTTTCTGATTCCCTGCTGCTCCGTGGAAGGTATATATGGGTACTTGAGGAGTGACTGTCGGAGTAAATGAAAAAGCAATTGAAATTGTAATTAAAACCAGTAGAATAATCTTTGTTTTTTTCATATTAAACCCTAAATTTGTTATTTTGTATTTAAATTTGTAATTAATCTATATTTTACTGGTTATCTATATAAATCTTACTCAAATGAGAAATTATTTAGAAATGATTATAGAATCCTACTTAGTATTAGGATATATTTTTTAGAGGAAAAATTATTAAATAAAAAGGGAGTATCTTAGTATATGGAATACTATTCTCCTGAAAAAAACATAGAAATTTCATACCAAATTAGTGGAAACGAAAACGGACCTAAAATGGTCTTAATCCACGGACTTTTTATAAATAGCGATTGCTGGAAATTACAGCTTCCTTTTTTTGAATCCAAATTTCACATATTGAGGTTTGATCTTCGTGGCCACGGAAATTCCACTAAGCCTAAGAAACGATTTACAATTCGAAATTATGTAGACGATATGTTGGGTCTATTGAATCACCTTACTTGGACTAAAGAACTTTATCTGGTAGGCCATTCGTTAGGGGGTATGATTGCTTTAGTTTATGGTCTAGAAAATCCATCACAAGTTAAAAAAATGGTCGTAGCAGATAGTTTCTGTTTTATTAGTCAAGAAGCAATTACAGATGTATTAGGACGTGTCAATAGTAGTAAATTGGAGAAATTTGCTTTAGGAATCGGCGTAAGAGGGTTACATCCTTATAATGAAGAGAAAGCAAAATTTGTGGCTAAGTTAGTAACAGATCATATGACAAAAAAAGACTGCCTACAAGCAACGGCGGCTTCAGCTGGTTTTAATATATGTGAAAATTTAAAGTCTCTTAACATTCCAGTTTTAATTTTAGTAGGAAAAAAAGACATCACCACTCCAGTTTGGGCAAGTGAGATGATTCACGAATGGTTACCACAATCTGAATTAATAATAATTCCAGACGGGGGTCATTTAATCATACTCGATCATCCTGATGAATTTAATGATCTTGTTTTATCATTTTGGGAGAAATAACAGATAATAAAAATTTAATCGTTTTTTCCCCATTTTATAACACCAGCATTCCAAGCCCAGCCTATACCTGCAGCCGTAAGTACTACAACATCTCCATTTTTAATTTTTCCACTCTTTATTCCCCGTTCTAGCGAGATTATTCCATCATTTTGGCCATTATGTCCTATGTCTTCAAAATAGGTTGCTTGTTTATATGGATCTATTCCTACTGCTTTTGCTACAAATTCAAACGCACTTCTTTTCATGTGTAAAAGAGCTAAATAATCGATATCCTCTCTACTATAACCCGATAATTCTAAAGCATCGTCAATAACTTTAACAAAAGAATCCATTGAAAATTTATCTAATCTTCTTTTTAGCCCTTCAGGATCAGGTACATCTAAATAAATTTGATTATTTTCAATTGCTTCAGCAGAAATTGGTTGTACTGTACCTCCAGCAGGTACATATACATCGTCAGCAAATCTCCCATCTGAAATTGTTGATATTCCTAAAATTTCGTTTATCTTATAATCTGCTTTCATCACTGCCGCAACCCCACTGGCAGCAAGACTGAGCATAAATCTTGATCGTAAGTTTTTATAGCTAATTAAATCAGAATTTCGATATCCACTAGCTACTAATACCCTATTGATATTTGAATCTGTTTGCATTAAACTTTTTGCTATAAGCATTCCTACCAAAAATGTTCCGCACCTTTGATTTATGTCAAACGCCCAAGCTTTAGTAGGATTGCCTAATAATTGCTGTAGTTTGATCCCATAGGTCATCATCGGTCTTTCAGCGTAAACTTCACCTGCCCAGATTATAAGATCTATATCTTCTGGAGTCAAATTAACGCGTTCAAGAGCCTGAAAACTAGCTTTTGCTCCCATTGCAACAGTATGATCGTCAGGACCGGGAACTGTTTTACTCTTTAATCCAAATTTCTCTTCGAGTATTTGCTTTGGAATGCCTGTCTCTTGAGCAATAAAATCGCTAGAATGTCGTTCTTTTGGAAGATATACTCCCCAAGATTCTAAACCAACAGGACGATATTTATTCATATTTACATCTATTCTAATTCTCTTTTTAATATTTTACCGGTTGCACTCAATGGTAATGAATCCCTTATTTCAAAATATTTAGGAACTTTATATTTTGCGAGTTTAGTTGCCAAGTACTCTCGAATTTCTTCAGATTTTAGAGATTGACCGGGCTTTAGCGTTAAAATTGCCTTGCCTACTTCGCCCCATTTTTCATCGGGAACGCCTATAACGGCCGCAAGATCAATAGCAGGATGTTTAAAGAGTAATTCTTCTATTTCAACAGGGTAGATATTTTCTCCCCCACTAATATACATTTCTTTCCTGCGTCCTACAATGTAATAAAATCCATCCTCATCTTGTTTGGCCAAATCTCCCGTATGTACCCATCCATCTTGTTCAATAGTTTTTCTCGTCTCCTCTGGTTCTTCCCAATACCCAGAAAAAATATGAGGCCCCTTTAACAATAATTCCCCTACGTCACCTTTTTTTACATCGTGATTTGTTTTAGTATCTATAATCCTCATATCACAATGGAAAACAGGTAACCCTACTGATGTTGGTTTTTTTCTAATGTCTTTTTCTGGTAAGTAAAAGTTATTTGGTCCGACCTCAGTTAATCCATACCCCATTTTAAAAGGTTTTTTTTTTGCCCAATATCTTTCCATAATTGCAACGGGACAAGGTGCGCCCCCAGAAATAAATATTTTGACGGAATCAAAATTTGTTTCTTTAAACAATGACGAATTCGCCATAGCGTGAAACATTGTAGGGACGCCTACCACAATTGTACTTTTTTCGCGCTCAATCACTTTAATTGTTTCTTCTGGATTAAAATCTCCCATTAATATAGTTTTTGCTCCAAGATGATAAAAAGGAACAAGAAGAACATTCCAACCCCCAGTGTGAAATAAAGGAAATAATAAAGGTTGGATATCCTCAGGCGTTAAACTCCAAGACAAAATTGTATTCACAGAATTCCAAAAGATTAGTCGATGAGGAATAACTGCCCCTTTAGGTAGCCCAGTAGTGCCCCCTGTAAATAATATTAGATGAGGGTCCTCAAAATTTATAATTGGGCGCTCAACTTTGGAATTTGATATTTTCTCTGTCAATTTTTGAGTGGTTGTATCATTTAAAATTGCCTTATTACCCATCACAAGGTTTTTTTTTATTAAATTCAAATTCTTAATTTCTAAAGCTTTTTCCTCTAACATTGGTTCATAAAAGAAGATCGAGGGAGAAGTTTTTTTAATTAAATATTCAAGTTCACGAATAGATAATCTTACATTGAACGGAACGAGAATGGCTCCTATTTTTCCAGTTGCTAAAAATAAATCTAAACTTTCAATTCTATTAGTAGAAAACATTGCAACGCGATCCCCTTTAGAAATACCCTCGTTTAATAAAACTCGAGCAAGTTTATTTGCTCTTAAGTTAAGATCTTTAAAGGTATAGAGGTTCTTTTCAATGTTATCGAATAAAGCCTCCCGATTTGGCGATAAAACAGCACGCCGTTCAGCCCAATCGCCTATCCATTCGAATTCAGTTGAAATTGAAAACTCTCCTGCCTTGAACATTTTGAAAATCACCTAAACAGCTCTATAAATAGGCCATTTTCTCCAAACATAGGCAAACAATATTTCAATCCAAAGGAACCAT
>Ga0114930_10005550_pt1 | contig 10353 bp, 11 predicted proteins | sample AnhtaG_FD_87300 | JGI IMG/M metagenome (GOLD analysis project Ga0114930, IMG submission 87300) | Deep subsurface microbial communities from Anholt, Denmark to uncover new lineages of life (NeLLi) - Anholt_01485 metaG | ecosystem: Environmental > Aquatic > Marine > Oceanic > Sediment | place... | reverse complement strand
TGCTCGCCAAAAAAACATCTATGTCACCAACACCCCGGAAGTCCTGACCGAAGCTACCGCCGACCTGACATGGGCTCTCATCCTCTCGGTAGTCCGCAACATCGTCCCCGCCGACCAGTTCACCCGGCAGGGGAAGTTCAAAGAATGGCAGCTTTTCCTGTTCCTGGGCTCCGACCTGAAGGGGAAGAGGTTAGGGATAATAGGTCTGGGAAGAATAGGAAGGGCAGTTGCCCAGCGAGCCTCCGGGTTTGAGATGGAGGTGGTCTATTATGATATCCAGCGAGCCGACAGGGAACTGGAAAAGAGGCTAAAAGTCACCTATTTACCACTTGATCAGCTATTGAAAACTTCTGACATAATCACCCTCCATCCACCGCTGACTTCCCAAACCCACCACCTCATCGACCAAAAAGAATTCCAGCTTATGAAGCCAGGAGCTTATCTCATAAACGCCAGCCGGGGTCCTGTAGTGAACGAGAAGGCATTGGTGGAGGCTCTGAAAAGAAAAAGTATAGCCGGTGCCGGGCTCGATGTCTATGAAAACGAGCCCCGTATAGAACCCGAACTGCTCGCTATGGATAATGTGGTTCTCCTTCCTCATATCGGCAGCGCTTCCCTGGAGACCAGGACCAAAATGGCTATGATAGCAATAGAAAATGTCCTTCAGGTGGTCTATGGGGAGAAACCGACTAACTCCGTTTAGGAATAAAAGAGCGACCTTTCTTGTTAAGGATAGCACCTTTGGCTATCAATTATAAGAAGACAATCTCTCCGCTTGCGAGCATACCTCTATTGTCCTGATAAATTGCGGAGGGATTTCCCTCCAAAAGGAAATAGCACATTAAGATGACAGCCAGAATAATCGACGGCAAAGGGATAGCCCGGCAGATAAAAGATGAAGTCAGACTCGGCGTGGAGAAGCTGAAAACTACCAGGGGTGTCCAGCCAGGACTGGCAGCCATTCTGGTGGGAGACCACCCCGCCTCCCAGGTCTATGTCCGTATGAAGACCAGAGCCTGCCAGGAAGCCGGCATCCGCTCCGCCACTATCCTGATCGACAAAAATTCTACCACTGAAGAGGTGCTCCGCCAGATTGAGCAGTTAAACCGCGATGACCAGACCGACGGAATACTGGTTCAGATACCCTTACCTCCTCATATTGACGAAGGTCTCCTCCTTCAGGCAGTCGACCCCCAGAAGGATGTCGACGGATTTCATCCCGTGAACTTCGGCAACCTTCTTGCCGGGCGGGAGTGCTTTGTCCCCTGCACCCCTGCTGGAATTATGGAGATACTGAAAAAGGAGAGAGTTCCCCTCAAGGGGAAAAGGGCGGTAATGTTGGGCAGAAGCAATATAGTAGGCAAGCCTACAGCCATTCTCTTGATGCACCAACATGCCACAGTAACCATCTGCCACTCCCGCACTGAAAACCTCCCCCAGGTCACCTCCGAGGGGGATATACTTGTGGTAGCTGTCGGACGCCCGGCAATGCTCACCGAAGAGTTCGTCAAACCGGGAGCAGTGGTCATCGATGTTGGCGTAAATCGTCTCAGCGACCTGGCGGAGATAAAAAGAATCTTCGGCAACGACCCCCTCCGCTTAGCAGAGCACCAAAAAAAGGGGTATACCATAGTGGGCGATGTGCATCAGGCGAGGGTTCAGCAGGTTGCCTCGGCGCTGACGCCGGTCCCCGGTGGGGTGGGACCCATGACCATCGCCATGCTGCTCAAAAACACCTTGATAGCCGCCCGAAGAAGGAGAGGAGATGACTGAGGATAAACCCCGTCGAGGGAGAATCCTGAAAGTAGGGTTAACGGGTGGAATAGCCTGTGGCAGAAGCACGGTAGCCAAGATGTTCGGAGAGCGGGGATGTTATTGTATTGACGCCGATAAAATAGCCCATCGCCTCCTCCAGCCTCCGTGCGCTATCTGGAAGAGGGTAGTAGGGTATTTCGGTGAGGAGATTTTAAACCCCGACCAGACCATAAACCGAGAAGGGCTGGGGGCCATCGTCTTCTCAGACAGAGAGAAAAGAGAGAGGCTCAACTCCATCGTCCACCCTCAAGTAATAGAAGAGGAGAACAGGCTCGTTGAGGAATACCTTCTCTCAGGTGGCGAGGAGATAGTGATCGTGGACGCTGCCCTTATGATAGAAACCGGAAGCCACCATCGCTTCGACAAAATAGTGGTGGTTTACACAGATGAACAGACCCAGCTCGAAAGGCTTATTGAGAGAAGTGGACTCTCTCCGGAGGAAGTCCAAAGGAGGATAAAAGCCCAGCTCCCCCTCAAGGAGAAGCTCCTTTATGCTGACTATAAGATTTCTAACTCCGGAAGCCTGCAGGACACAGAGAGACAGGTAGAGGAGGTTTTTCAATCCCTTAAGGAGGATTGGAGAAGAAAATTTTCCCTCCTCCCCCCCGGAAAAAATCTTTAGAGAATGCCTCTCTTTTTGGGGGAAGAAGAGGAGCTAAGAATGTATGAGATAATGATAGAGACCGGGTTTTCGGCTTCTCATCAAGTAAGAGGCTACCCGGGTGATTGTGCCCAGCCCCACGGGCACAACTGGAAGGTGAGGGTGTATGTGAGAGCTGACCGCACCAATAGCCTGGGGATGGTGATAGATTTTCGCCGCCTGAAAGAGATAACCTGCGAGCTCACCGAACAGCTCGACCACAAGTCGCTGAATAACCTCCCTCCCTTTGACAAAGAGAACCCCACCTCCGAAAACATCGCCAAATGGCTCTATGATAATCTCAAGAGGAAAATAGATACTGAGGACTATTATCTGTGGGCGGTGGAGGTTTTCGAAACTGAGACCAGCCGAGCTTTCTACTCAGAAAGCGAATAGCCTGCAAGGGGGAACTATAGCTTCTCCTCCACAAAGCTATTCCAGGCGTGGCAATGAGGACATCTCCAGAGCAGCTCGGTGGTCTTATAGTGACATTTCAGACATATATATGGGTCAAGAAAGAAGGCCATCTCCCGTGAAGCATCGACATACTCCTCCACTTTATCCCGCGGTAGCCCTTCCTCTAATAGCATCCTCCAGAAAAATTGGTGTACGGTCAGAGAGTGGGGATTAATGCGAGAAGCCTCCAGCAGCCAGCGATAAGCCTTCTTGGCTTTCCCATTTTCCCTGTCATGCTCAGCAAGGGCTACCCTCACCCGCCAATCCTTCCGATTCTCCCCGGCTAACCGCACCAGAAGAGCTTCATACCTGTCAGGTTCTTCAACCATCTCATAAGCCTTCTTCAAGCGGTCTAACACCAGATACGACTTCAAGGGGGCAATAGCTATCAGCTTCTCCCAGTAGTTGATAGCCAGGGGAACCTCCCCACTTTCAAGATAAGCATCCCCCAGATTGATGTAGGCAGGATAGATAGTCGGGTCGGTCGAAATCACCTTTTGAAATCTCTTGATGGCGTCTGGATAATCCTTCTCGCCAAGGAAGATAAGCCCCAGCTCATTTTGAATAAAACCTAATGCCATACGATTGGTAGAATACCCCATCTGCAATACCTTCTCGTGGGCAGCATAGGCTTTCTCCCAATCCTTCAGCTCCTCATATAGTTCGGCGAGGTTGAGGTAGCCGTTTATGCTATCGGGGTCGCGCTGGATTAGCTCTTCAAAAATGCCGATAGCTCGGTCGATGATGCCCGCTTTTTTAAAATCTATCCCCAGACACAGCAGCGCCTGGTTGCGCTCCACATCGCTAAGATGGGAACGGTGGAGCACTCCCTTGTGAATCTGAATCGCTCGCTCCACATGACCCTTCTCCCGAAACAGGTTCCCCAGAGTGATAAAAACCTCCACCGTTTCACTGTCCAGCTTGGCTGCCTTTCCCAGCTCCAAAATGGCTAAATCGGTCTGGTTAGATATAAGATAGTTCAATCCCAATATGTAGTTAGTCGAACCTCGGCTCCCCTCCCGACGAAAGCCCGCTGGCTCCGGGCGTATAAACAAAGCCCATACTCTACCCAGCAGAACCCCCACCAGCAGGGCAATTAATACATACCACAACATCCGACACCCCTTCCCTCCATACAGAGGGGGCACGAAAGTTTGAGAGCTTATAACTCCTCTGTCAGCCTGTTTGGCTGATTCAGGTTCTCTTTTTCCCTCTCTATGCCCTCGGCAATAGGGAGATGCCTCAGGGAATTGACTTCCTCCTCCAACCTTTTTATTTCCTGCCTCAACTGACGTTGGGTCAGCCTAAGCCTCATATTCTCAGCTAGCCCAATAATGCCGGCAATTATCACCCCAACCAGCAAAGAGGCAAGGATTATAAAAATCAAAGGGATATCCGGTAAGGTACGCCAATAGAGATTTAACGACACTGACTCCCCGGAGTTGAGCACCGCCAGAATAAGCAGGGCAAAAAAGAGGATAATTATTATTAAGGCTCTCAAGATATTCATTCATCACCTCCTCTAAAAGGTTGTTAGTCGTGGGCTCTCTTTATTGTCTTCCACCGTTGATGCATCCAGGTCCATTGCTCGGGGTGCTTCCTGACAATATCTTCCAAAACAGTGGTATAGAGCTGGGTGTTGGCAACCAGCTCCTCCGCCCGCTTGCCGCTACGAAGGGGTGGCAAAGGGGGTCTAAAGGTAATCGTGAGGCAATTGTTTTTCTGACGTACAATAGAACCAATAATCACTTCCGCCTCGGATCGCAGAGCTAAAGAGGCAGCAGACGAAGGGGTGTAAGCAGGACGACCGAAGAAGTCGACAAAGACGCCCTTGACTCTGGTGTCCTGGTCAATTAAGAGCCCCATCACCTCCCCCTTTTTTATAACCCGAAGAATTGTCCGCCGGGCTGAAGGGTGGTGGCGATAAATTGTCTGCACTCCATATCTTTTCCGTATTCCGGCTACTACCCAGTTCAATCGGGGATCGTAAAGCGGAGCGGCAACCACCCACAGAGGGTAGCCTGCCGCAGCTACTGCCGCCGCCATGAACTCCCAGTTGCCTATATGCCCGGTGACCAGAAGGACCCCTTTCCCTCTCTGATATGCACTCTGCATATGCTCCATCCCCTGAAAATGCACCTGCCGGAGGAGCTCCGAAGGTGAGACCCTGGAGAGCCAGAACAACTCAAAGAGGTTCCTCCCTTGATTGACGAATACCCTCCGGTTTATGCCTCGCAGCTCCTCGGCTGATTTCTCCCCCTGAAAAGCCAGCTCCAAATTTCTTATTGACTTTCGCCGTTCAGCCCTGAGAACACCGTAAGCAAGACGCCCCACCTGACCCCCCACCCAGAGGTTCCACCGGCGAGGTAAAAGCCATCCCACACCATTCACCACACGCAGCGAGTAGTATATAATAGACCTCAAGAAGCGCTTTTTTAGCTCCATCAGTATTATTGCTTAGCTAAGAAACTCTTCCAGCATCGTATCCCACCTCCCCTGGGCTTGGAGGATGAGTTCAATCAACTCCCGAACCGCCCCCCGCCCCCCAGTGGAGGTGGTCACCAGGTCCACCCTTTTTTTCACCTCGGGATGAGCATCAGCTACTGCCGCCGATAAGCCCACCCGCAACAGAATAGGGAGGTCGAGAATATCGTCGCCTATGTAGGCTACCTCCTCATCCCGCAGGGAACACCTCCCTAATATCTCCTTATATATCTCCACCTTGTTTATGACTCTTTGATGAACCTCCTCTATCTTCAACTCTTTAGCCCTCCGCTGGAGCGCCCTTGACTCCCGACCGCTAATAATGCCGGTCTTGATGCCTGCCATGCGGGCAAGATCAATGCCAGCTCCGTCCTTGACATCAAAGGATTTCAACTCCATGTTCCCATCCCCATAGGTCACCTTTCCCTCGGTCAGAACCCCATCGGCGTCCATCAGGACGAGCTTAATCCGCCTGGCTTTGGCTGAGATTATCTGCGAAATCTCCATCAGAACCCTTTCGCTAACCTGTCTATCTCCCTCAGTTTAGGCAAAAGGTGGGGGAGTAGTTCCAGCTTCAGGACGTTTGTCCCATCGGATAGAGCCTCCGAGGGGTCGTCGTGCACCTCCATAAACAGGCCATCTATGCCAATGGCAAGACCCGCCCGGGCAAGGGGCTCAATGAACTGCGCCTCCCCACCTGAGGAATCACCCCGCCCACCGGGGAGCTGGAGGCTGTGAGTCACATCGAAGATAACCGGATAGCCAAAGCCCTTAAGAATATGGAGGCTCTTCATATCAACCACCAGGTTATTGTATCCGAAGGAGGTCCCCCTCTCGGTTATCATTACCCTCTCATTTCCTGTAGAGATGACTTTTTTGATGATATGTTCCACATCCCAGGGGGCTAAGAACTGCCCCTTCTTCACATTGACCACCCTTCCGCTTCGGGCAACAGCCAGTATTAGGTCGGTTTGTCGGCAGAGGAAGGCAGGTATCTGGATGATGTCCAGCACCTCGGCTGCCCGCTCCACCTGCCCCGGCTCGTTGACATCGGAAAGGAGAGGAAGAAGATGCTCCTCTTTAACCCGTTTTAAGATGCGCAGCCCCTCCTCCAATCCCGGACCCCGGTATGAAGCCAGGGAGGTGCGGTTTGCCTTGTCAAAAGAGGCTTTGAAGACAAAGGGTATGGACAGCTCATCTGCCACCGCCTTAATGCTGGCGGCGAGGCGGAGGGTATGCTCCTCGCTCTCTATCACGCAGGGTCCCGCTATCAGCACAAAGGGGGTATCCCCCCCTACTGTTAATTTGTCGGATATGTTAACCTTTTTGGCTGGCATCAGTGATTGGAATGCTTTCTCCTTTGTCGATGGTCATAAGCGGCTTTGATAAAGTTGCTATAAAGGGAGTGGGGCTGAAGGGGCTTCGCCTTCCATTCGGGATGGAACTGGCAGGCGACAAACCATGGATGCTCCGTTAGCTCCACAATCTCCGCATAGCGCTTATCCGGGGACTCGCCCACAATCCTCATCCCATTCTTAACCAACATTTCCTCGTACTCTCGGTTGAATTCGTAGCGATGGCGATGGCGTTCGTACACCTCCTCCTGCTGATAAGCTTCATAGGCAAAGGAGGGATTGGCAATGCGACAGGGGTACTGTCCCAATCTCATAGTCCCTCCCATGTCCTTGACGCCTACCAGGTCCTTAAGGAGATGGATCACCTTGTGAGGTGTCCGCTCATTGAACTCGGTACTGTCAGCGCCCTCCAGGTGGCAGACATTGCGGGCGAACTCTATCACCGAGCACTGCATACCCAGGCATATGCCGAAGAAGGGAACATTATTCTCCCGGGCATAGCGTATGGTTTCTATCATCCCCAGAATACCCCTTTTCCCAAATCCACCCGGAACCAGAATACCATCTACCTCCTCCAATTTGTAAAGGTTGATACCCTTTTCAATATCCTCCGCTTCAATCCACTCTATGTTCACCTTTAAAGAGTGAGGGTAGCCTCCTTGTTTCAACGCTTCAATAAGGCTTTTATAAGAGTCCTGGAATCGGACATACTTCCCCACCACCCCGATGGTTGTCTCATCGGCAGCGTGCTTTATACTTTCAATTAGCGCCTCCCATTCCTTCAAATCTAAATAATGGTAGGGGAGATTTAGGAGCTTAAGGACGATCCTGTCCAGACCTTCCTTGCGGAAGACCAAGGGAACCTCGTAGATGCACTCCACATCCTTGGCAGTGATCACCGCCTCCTCAGATACATTGCAGAAGAGAGAAATTTTAGCTTTTATCTCAGGAGGAAGGAAGCGGTCGGTGCGGCAGAGGATAATATCGGGCTGAATACCGATCTCCCGGAGCTGCTTGACGCTGTGCTGGGTTGGCTTAGTTTTCAACTGCTCGGCGGTCTTTATATAGGGGACCAGAGTAAGATGGATGTTTATGGCATTGTGAGAACCCACCTCCTGCCTGAGCTGCCGGATAGCCTCCAGGAAGGGAAGACCTTCAATATCCCCCACGGTCCCTCCTATCTCCACAATCTCTAAATCCACATCGTGGGAGATCTTGGTTATGGCTCTCTTTATCTCATCGGTAACATGAGGGATGACCTGCACCGTGTTCCCTAAAAATTCTCCTCTCCGCTCCTTGAGAATCAGCGTCTCGTAAATCTGTCCGCTGGTAAGATTGTGGTCTTTGGTAGTTTTGCAGTGGGTGAATCTCTCATAGTGCCCCAGGTCGAGGTCGGTTTCTGCTCCATCATCGGTGACATAGACCTCGCCATGCTGGAAAGGGCTCATGGTTCCGGGGTCAACATTCAGGTAGGGGTCCAGCTTCTGAAGGGCAACCTTATAACCATGGCTCTCCATCAGACACCCTAACGAGGCAGAGGCCAGCCCCTTACCAAGAGAGGAGATGACCCCACCGGTCACAAATATGAATTTGGCTCCCATTTTCTAATCCCTTTTATCTCCTTCTAAGTAAGTTGTGAAGAGCCCCCCATGGAACTCCTCTTGGATAGCCTCTCTTTAACCCAGCGGAGGTCTTGGGGAGTATCGATGCCCCTACTTGAACACTCGGCGGTAATCACCTTAATTTTATGCCCGTTTTCCAGAACTCTCAACTGCTCTAATCCCTCCAGCTCCTCCAGAGGGGAGGGTCCCCATCCGGCATAGCTCATCAGGAACTCCTTCCGATAGACATAGAGACCGATGTGCCGGTAATAGCTGGAGAGCAGTTCCGGGTGTTCCATCAGAAACTTCTGATGGCTGAGTCCTTCTCTCCTCCCCTGCTGTATAAAAGGAAGCGGAAGCCGGGAGAAGTAGAGGGCATAATCCTCACGGTCGGTGACCACCTTCACAATATGGGGGTCAAAGAGGTCCTCCACCCTGTGCGCTCTGCTCTTCACAGTTACCATCATTAGAGAGCTTTCTCTAAGTAGGGGGGCAATAGCAAGGTCTATGACCTGAGGCTCCAGAAGGGGCTCATCCACCTGGATATTGACTATTATCTCGGCGTCAAGCTGGGCGGCTACCTCCACTACCCGGTCAGTTCCCGAGTGGTGTCTGGGTAAAGTCATACGAGCTTCCCCACCGAAGGCTTCTACAACCTCCAATATCTCGCGGTTATCGGTAGCCACAATAACCCTCTCCAGCAATGAAGCCTCCCTGGCTGCTTCGTAGACCCACTGTACCATAGGCTTCCCCCCAATGTCCAGCAGGGGCTTTCCAGGGAGTCTGGTGGAACCATATCGAGCAGGTATTATCCCTACCACCATCATTTAGACCTCGCCTCTCCTTGCTTTTTTAACTGCTTCATTTACAAGCCCTAAAGCTAAATTTACTGAGCTAATATTAGCCTACTTTCCCTCCGATGTCAAATGAAAATTTCTCCCCCACTGCCGAAACAACCTTTGCAAAGGGGAAGGAACCAGATCCGAAAGACATCCGCCCAAAAGGGTGGACCGATGCGTTCCTTTGAAAATGGGAATCCAGGGGGGGCTCTCGCTGAAGGGTCTTTTTAATAAAAATAAACCTTGACAACTGTCTCTTCTTTTCTCTAATATAAGTAAGGATGCTGGCGAAAGAGATGTGCGGTCCTCCTAAAAAATATCGTCCTCAACTCTGTTTATGAGAGGAGGGAATTGTTTTTCCCTTTCTTCTCTTGCCTAAAGGGGGAACGCTCTTTTTCTTAAAATGCTATGTGTCCCGATGGGAAAGATGGGATATTCCTTTCTAAGAACCTTTTTTATAAGACCGCTCACTATAATAGGGAAAAAAGTAGGATGGCTTTTTGGGCAGATAAAGAGGATTATGGTCCAGCTTCTTTCCCGGCTGGGCGTTAATCCCAATCTGCTGACCTTTCTGGGGCTGCCATTCAATTGCGGGGCGGCAATCGCCTTTGCCTACGGAAGAATCAGAACGGCGGGGGTGATAATTCTTCTGGCTGGTCTGTTCGACTGGGTCGATGGCGAGGTTGCTCGCATATCAGGGCGGGTGACCAAGTTCGGCTCCTTTTTTGATTCCGTCATCGACCGCTACTCCGATATGATCCTCCTGCTGGGGATAATCATATATTTCTCTAAAAAGGACCAGATCGGCTATATAGTGCTTACCACCATTGTGATGATGGGAGCCCTACTGACCAGCTACACCCGTGCCCGGGCTGAGAACCTTATCCCCCGCTGTCAGGTGGGATTTATGCTCCGCCCTGAAAGGATTGTCACCCTGATAATCGGATGCCTGGCTAACCATCTGCTAACCGCCCTCTGGCTTCTGGCAGTTATGGCCCAGTTAGCGGCGGTTCAGCGTATATATTACACTTGGAAGGAATTGCTCAAGCTTCCCCAAACTGATACTAATTAACTCTTTTCAGTCACCTTAAATATTAAGAGAAAGGAGATGAGATGGCTAAGGCAACGGATTATAACGAGATAATACGCCAGGAAGAGATGGA
>Ga0114930_10005549_pt1 | contig 10353 bp, 23 predicted proteins | sample AnhtaG_FD_87300 | JGI IMG/M metagenome (GOLD analysis project Ga0114930, IMG submission 87300) | Deep subsurface microbial communities from Anholt, Denmark to uncover new lineages of life (NeLLi) - Anholt_01485 metaG | ecosystem: Environmental > Aquatic > Marine > Oceanic > Sediment | place... | reverse complement strand
ATTGCCCTCCCCAAAGCAGCCATACTCCCTAAATAGTTAGACCAACCTAGAAACCAGAGCATCCCCAAACTAACCTCATCAGGAGTAGCCTCTACTTTTTTAATCTTCAAAGGCATGAAAACCTCCTTATGTCAATTAACCTTAATAACGTATAAAATTCTCTGGAAGGGCCTGAGCCTAACTCTTTTTACTGACGGTGTCGCCAGCATGAGTCTAAAGGGTTAAACCCAGACCCAGTTTCTGCCCTCGGATACTGAGGTTTATCCCCTTTTGATGTATTTTTCTATCTTACGAGCAGCTTCTAGCACTTCCTCTATCGTGGCAACTTCGCCCACGCCAGGAAATACATGCCTCACTACCTCTACACACCACTCCCGTATCTTCTCATCCTTCTCCATCTCTACCTCCTTTCTTAAGATACTTATATTATGTAAAACCCCCTAACCTATATAAAAATTCTCTCTGGCACCTCAATTACTGAAACCCCAACCAAATCCAAGTCCAAGCCACTTCCCACCTACACGGAAGCAGGTATCAGAGGCACTAGGATGAAAAATAAGAGGCTTGAAAGGCCAGGGTAATACCAGAGTGTCTTAGGTGGCTTGGTGCTACACGGTAACGTGTCCATTTCGTATCTGAAGGGCGTACTATAACTATTATGTATACTAGGACTCTAACCCATTTGAGGACTACTGTGCAACCGAAATGCGGGGTTTAGAGGCTCAACTGTCTATATCTGTGCCCTCTTCGCCCCATTCTGTCAATAACTTCTTCTCATCCAACATCGGATTGCCCATTAAGTGCAGCTCTTCAGCACTGTATACCCTCGTGGCCTTGATATTGGAGTCTACAGTCTGCTTGGCTGTACCTAAATGGCGGTTTACAAGGTACATTGCGCACTCTTTATCCCCACCACCTGGTATATTGAACACCTTTTTGCAGTGCGGACACTCAACCTCAACTGCTATGCGTGCTTTGTAGGATAATGTCTCAAAATATGCGGGCAAGTTCTCTCGGTCGGAATCGACCGTCTCACGCATAACCGTACTTGGTTTCTTACGGGGCCCTGAGCCTATTCCCCCCATATTTGCTCCTGATTTCCTATACGCTGAAATGCGTTAAAATAGTTATTTCTTTAGCGTTACTTCTTCACTGCCACAGTTAGGACACCTTAAGTCCTTCTTGGTAAAGAGTGAAGGCTTACTTTTGATAGTCCACTTATACTTACAGTCTCTACAGGTTATATTCCATAGTGTTATATCTTTATACATTTATAAGGCACGCAGAGCGTTAAGCCCGAATTGTCTCTCGATAGCGGTAGTCGTGGTGGTCTCACCCTTCGGGAGTCTACAATCTCTATGCCAGCCCCCACACTATAAAATAACGGGGGATTCGGGTTTGCACCTGGGCGATTAGGTATGTCTGGAATTGGGAGTAGTCCTCACCAGTGCAATAGTCCGCAGACCAGCGCCGTATCTCCATTCGATGCAATTTGTGGCTACCCTCTTCCTACTCTCAGCAGTTTTTAAGCTACTCCCCCATGCCCCAAACGGCTCTGCCCGCCGAAGCAAGCAGAGGAACTCATAAGGTTGGGGCACGCTACACGGTATCGTTTAATAATTTGAAGTTCGTTTCACCCCATGCCTAGAGGGGTATTGACATATGTCGTTGAGATATGATATGGTTTAGGCAGAATAAACAGGAGGTAAAGGAAATGGAATGCAACCAGTGTGTTTATCAATACTCTTGTGGGTACAGTTCTCTACGCCGAGGCAAAGAAACTGATAAGTGCTGCGAACCCCATCTGTTTAAGCAAAAGGATGGATTAGTTTGGAGCTACAAACTCCAAGGGCTTTATCCCGAACAGCAAGTTAAAGCCGAAACCGCTCAGTAATGGGCGGTCTACCGAAAGGTACTGAGGAGGCTAAGAGATGATAGGTTTAATAATATGGTTGATAATCTGCTTTACCTGGTTACTCTATGAGACTGACTGGATGAGGGTTAGATTGCCTTATGGAGCTAAAGCCAAGCCTAAAGTTGACTGGTTTACTGAATTTAAGTGTTTTGGCATTCGTGAAAGTTGCTTTATTGCGCCGAACGATTGGAGCCAAGAGCCAGTACACAGGGATGGTTATATTATCTATAGTACCTTTATAAATAGAGCTTCAGATGCTAAGTATCTTAATAAACATCTAGTTCAGCTTAGCCCAGGTGTAAAGAATGTATTAAGTGGTAAGGCATGGCTAGATAAACATTGGGCTGACTTAGAGGACTATCACCCTACAGTTGAATTATACTTTGGTAATGGCTATAAGCAAACCTTTACCCTCAAGAAGCCAGAGCTTATGAAACAAATCATTAAGATAAATACAGGCAAGCGATATTTCAGACAATTGGTGGAAAGGAGTTAGAATGGTAAAGCTACCAACACTTAAATGTCAAAGATGCGGCTTCGAGTGGCACCCCAGAGTCCCTAATCCCGTTACCTGTGCCAAGTGCCGAAGCCCATACTGGAATAAACCTAAGAAGAATAAATAAGGAGGTGTGAGATGGAGGATAAAGTAGTTTTAATCCCAGATGAGGATATGCTAGACTGGCTTAATGGTTGGGAGGAGTTAGCGGCAGAGGATAAAATACTCAAGGCCAGACATACTTACAGTGGTGTAGAATTCACTATCGGACAAGAGGATAAAGAATAAATAAGGAGGCTAAGAGATGAAGGTTAAACGCCGAAATGCAAAGAACTGTATCTATTGCTCACACAAAGAATCCAGCATACCTTATTGTCACTGCCCTAAGACCGCTTTTTTATTTTGCGGTGGTGTTTGCCAGTTCTTTAAGACAGATAAATGCGCGACCTAAGCGGCACCATATTGCTGATAGTTATATTTATCCTTATTATGATGGGCTTTGCTTACCTGATATGGAGTGAAACACTATGAAAAGCACGAGTAGAATGTTAGGCGGTTTTAAGGCTAGAGATACCCGTAGGCGCAATGAGCTGCGTCAAAAAGCCCTAGATTATTTTACTCAAGTAGCACAGGCGAATGGGTGGTATTTACCAGTTATCCACTCACACCCAAAGGATGATTGGGGGCATGGGGACTGCTGCATTGAGCTTTGTATAAGTTGGGGGGATGGGTATTTATCTAGATGGTTCAAAACTCGAGCTGCGGCCGAAGATTACTTGATTGATATAGCACCACATTGCTGACCTAATATGGAGTGAGATTGGATAGTTTTTCCTTACCCGGTTAAATAGAAAAAGCCCTCAGCGATAGGAACCCACAGGTCTACACCTGCTGCCTTTTACAGACCAATCGTTCCCCAAGGGCCTAAAATACAAGAAGCCCTCTTGTGAGAGGGCTGAGGGCGCCGCCTCCACCAGCTTGTAGCTGATTTCAGCTGCTAGTATCCGAGTTTACCGTTTCTTCATTTTAGATATACCTCTAGCTTTCCCTTTTCCCCTCTATATATATTATACCATGCCTTTCAAGTGTTTTAGCTACGGAAATAATTCCTTTCCGTTCAAAAGTTGTGTCATTCGCCAGTAAGCTAGGCCCCTCAGTTTAGGAATATTATAGAACCCCATATCCTCCAATGTGGCATCATCTATCCCATACACATCAGCAATAACAACCTGTTGCAATCTACCAAAGTATCTAAAGTCCCTAAACTCACAACCTTCTATTTCTCCCGTCCATCTTCCCTTGCCTAACTCGTTGAGTGCCATATCAAAGTCAGCCTTATATTCTATCAAAACTTGCTCCCCTCGAATACACCATTCCCTCTCTACTTTATAGCCGTCAAGGATTACTGTATAAACAGCCAAAACTATCCTGTCGTAAATATGTTCATAGTTCCCAGCTACTTTCTTCAATATCTTTTTACTGTAAACATACTCATCACCTTTCCACATAAACAAACAACGCTAAGTCCTCAAACCTAGCGTTGTCCGCCTTAGTTCTAGCTCCTCAAGCTAATATTTTATCTTAGTGCCTCCCTCCTTTCGTTTGGTTTTTTTACCCCCGCTTCCTTCCACAACACAATACGCCCATTCTGCCAATTCTGTGTCGTTTCGCCCCAGAATGGCAGGTTCTTATTCCTGATTGCTTCAAGGAATTCAGTTATCTCCTCTATAGTAAAATAACATTCATGTCCCATCGCTTAATATAATACACCTTACACGGTTGCGTGTCAAGTTTCATACTTCTTAATGTAAATTGCCTATACCCACCCTAACGCCCGTTTACAAATGCTGAAGAATCGGGTCTTCAGTCAATTGGCATCACCTCCTTTCATTCCAATTCCTGTGCTCCCAAAAACACTCTTTACAACCTGTCATCTTAACTCCATAACCATCTGCCTACCTATAGCTTCTATTACATTTACTGTTACTGCATTTCTTATTTGCATCTACCACTTCGTGAGCTTCCATGTATTTGGCATTAGGGAATTCGGATTCAGCATCATCCCTAGAGCCATATACGGGGAGATAGCCCACCATTTTACCCGCATCAACCTTTACTGGTAGAAAGGAATTTACTGGTTCAAAATCAAAGTCTTGCAATTTCATTACAACAATCACCATAACCCCCTAATCATATCGTTACCCATTCATCTTGATAAGGCTTCACTTTAACTCCATAACCATTTGCCTGTATGCTAACAATGCCACCTTGAATACCCTCCGTGCTGGCTGCGTTTCAATTGGGAAACCAAGGCTCTGCATAGTCTTTATTACATGCACCCCCATAGCTTCGGGGGTAAGAAAAATATCGGCATTGGGGTATTCTGTCTTAGCCACAAATGACCTTAGTTTCAATTCCCTATTTACTGTCCCCTGCCAATATAATACACAGCGTGCCTGCCGATTGCTCCAATCAGGATGCAAGGATAGCATCCTTTCAATATGAGAACCCAAATCAAACTCAACGACTACAAGCCAGCAAGATTTTTCTAAATCAATAACATCCTCTACCAATGGTGTTTTAGGGGGACAGCCATATTTATGTCTATAATTCGGGCAACCCTTTGGATGCAAGGGATAGGGTAATTTGCACCATTCCCTTGCCCTATAATCTATTGTCAGATTGGCTTGCACAGTATAGTGTTTCACCTTAACTCCATCTGCTTCTTAAAGACCAAACCACATCCTTTGTCTTTAATTCTTTCTGACATTTATAGCACCACCAAATTATCCGCCAGCTCTCAGCAATAACCACTACTTCAAATCCACAATCTTTATGTCTTGCCTTGATGTCATTCATACCATTTAATACCGCTATCCCTTTGGGCTATATCTGGGCAAGTTATTTAATTCCTTTAGCTTGTCGTGTATTAACCATATTAGTTCCTCGCTCTCGTCAAGCGTCAATTTCTCAGTTTCTTTTACTACTAATTCGGCTATCCTTACGTCTGTAATTTTCAACAATGGTGGTTTCCCTTCGGGTAGTTTGCGGTAGCCAATAAGCTCTAAAATTTCCTTCCCTATTTCCATATAGGTTTCCCGTCTATGCTCCTCAAGAGAATAATAATCCAATCCACCATTAAAGCTTGCTACATAGACTGCTATCTTCTCCTGTGCTTCTTTATCCATTATCTATCCCTTCCCGCTTCTTGAGAGAGGCTATCTTGGACTTCTCTATAACGAGCTTATCCACATCAGCGAAGATAACCGTTTCCTTTCCTTCCTTCCTTGACCTCTCATATAACTCTAGGAGACAGTCCATCCACAAGGAATCTTCACAAGGCTTAATCAGCAACCTATCATCAAGCTTTTGCTCATAACCGTTCGGGTTATCTTCCGATTTGGGAAACAGTCGGCAGATTTGGAGGGCTAAGTCATCAATAGTCATCTTACGATAACCCTTACCGTCACCCAAATATATATCTGGATTCCTCTGCCAAATCTCTATCTGCTTCTTCACTTCCTCAAACATTATTCAATCCCCCTTATCTCATCTACAGAATAATATATTGGTATCCCTAAAGACTTGGCTAGTTCAACCTCTTTATCTGCACCAGGCGACTCACCATCAAGCCTCAACAAACAATCACATAAAGGTAGGAATTCCCGATCATATTCAAGCCAGAAAGACCGAGGCTTAGGTGAAATAAAATCCCAGACAAGAGAAAGGTGTGGAATAAACGGCGTGTGCCCCTTCTCCACAATGGCATCAGCCACCTTAATCACATTATGAACATTAACCGCTATATCCCCCTTTTCATAGGGCGCTGCGATATAAATTATCATATTTTAACCTTCACAACCTTCTTAATACATTGGCAGGGACGCATCTCTCGGAATAAACCTGTATCTAAATCTGGACGAATAAAGGCAACATAGCCACAACCACCACATTCAGGGCAATTCTTATTCGGCTTCAAATCCTTAAACTTAAATAGCTTGCCATCAACAAGAAACCACATATTCCCCTCCCTTAAATTTCATTTCATTCATATAATTTGCCTCCATACATCAAGCTATTCCCCACAATGGGTATCTGTTCCACCCAGAATCTCTTATTCCTGAAATGCACCAAAGATATGCCGTGCTGCCAATTGGGATGCTTTATCCAGTCAGGGTTAAGAGAGCAAAGGCAATAGTTTTCCCACCATCCCCAAGTACCGAAGTCATCTGTCTTGTAATAACTCCCACCCCGGTGCGAATGGCCGTGCATCCCACAATGACCATGCTTCTCAAACATACGCTTGGCAGTATAAGCAGAGTAGGCACTTATCAAGTCTCCGTGCATTACCTTAAACACACCATTGATTAAATACCCAGTGCCATCAGGGATATACTGAATTCCATAATCCTTGAGGTGATATAGTTCTGGTATCGTCAGGCAGTACAGGGAAGATAGTGCCGAAGCCTTTGTCCACAAGAACTTCTGCCATCTATCTTCGTGATTCCCTCCGATTAACCTTATATCTGCATTGGGTAACATTACCCTGTGCTTGCGGAACATCGCCCTAGTATTATCTATATCCGATTGCATCTCACTTATGCGGGCTGGGTCCTTGTCGAACACTGAAATCTGGTAGAAATCATTGGCATCACCAGCATAAAACAGGAAGTCAGGCTGAAGGTCAGTAAGAAATCGCTCCACTAAACCCAATGCCACCAAGTCCTGATAAGGGTTGTGTGTATCATTTATGACCGCTACTACACCTTCTTTAATCTTGAGGGGCACATTAGCCTCGTGTGGTGCATTAGTCCTTCCCCCTGATTGCTCAGTACCCGTCTGCTCTAATCTTGTCTCACTTATATAAACACCATAAACATGACGCATAGCCCTGGTAAAAGCATCCCAGTTTCTATAGCCTAATTCCCGTGCTAAAGCCTTACCTTCACCAGCTAAGTAGCGGGCAATTACACTCTGAGCCCCGAGTGTATCCTTGGATGGTAATTTACCTAATGCCATTATCTCTTCCTATACCTTTAACTCCATAACCATCTGCTTATAATGTAATATCACTCTCCACTTCATTACCCCAACAATCCCAGCCATCAACCCTCCGCCGAGCAAACAACTCTATACGAGGTAAATCACCGACTAATCTTATAATCCTATCCCGCACAATTTCATCGGGTTTTCTTGAATGTTTTAGGCGTGGGGTAATAATAATTTGCGGAACGTCAGCATTTACTCTGTGAGGATGCCCCTTTGTGGCTAACAAACAGTATTCCGCATTTGCTCTCGTCCAATGTCCCATCCCCTCAAAGAATGTCATACTGTTTGGATTTTGCTTAATCCATGTAAAGCCTACAGTCTTGTAAATAAAACCCCACGCATTGATTACTGAAAATGCTTCCTGTAAATTCGGTGAAGTTGTCCATAAGAATAAAGCACAATCTTTATCCACAAATTCAGCTATAGGTAATTCCTTAATTTCCCCTAATGCCATACGGATATAATGCCAAGGACGCTGTGAAGTAGTTTTACTCCAAACTTTATAATCCCAAGGTGGGTCAGCATATATAATCTGATACTTCTTCATACCCATTCATCTTGATAATAAGGCTTCACTTATCAACACCATCCCGAATGATCACCTTTTTCTTGGGCTTCTCTTATTGTCATTTGCAATTCTGCTAATTGTGCTTCGGTAAATTCTATTTCTACATCTTGGTCTGGTCTAGTTAAGGCGCCAAAAGACATAATGAAAAAACCACCTTTGGGGTACTCCTTTTCCCAATCTATAGAAGCAGAGCATTTCCTTTTCCTTGAAACCCTAACTAATATATCCATCATTCCCTCCATTCATCTTGATAATAAATCATCCCCTATGCCTTCTCCCTAATCAATGGTTCTACTGCTACATAGCCCGCGTTTCGTGCTTCGCTTGCCCCCACACATCGGCTAATCCAATGAGACCGCTGCCCACAAGCCAAATCACAGAAATAACCCCATTCATCAATTAGCTTATTTTCTGCTGTGCAGTCATCACAAGGACACTTAATAAAATCAGTGGTTTCCCTCTCCACCTTTATCACTACACCCAACCTATCTAGTAATGGGAACAGTTCATTGAGGAACTTTTGCCTTTGAAAGACCAGCAGTTTAGGATAATCTGAACTACCCCTCGTATAACAATTATCTATGAGTTTATTGGTTTCTTTCTTTATCTGTTCCTGCTTAGTCATCCTTTGCCTCCCTTCCCGTGCCTTCTCCTGTCAAGGAAATAACACACCGTTGCACATATAGGGATGCAAAAGGCCAGGCAGATTGGAACGCACAAAAGTATCTCAGCCCAGTTTAATTCCATTATCTATTCCCCATTCTTTCTTTATTTGGGCTTGCCATTCTTCTTCCAATATACTCAGCCACCATTTTATTGTTTTATTCCTCACCCCGTTCTTATGTATCCACCCCACCACTTCCTTTTCCCCTGCCCTCTTACAAATATAAATGATAGCCTCACACTCTTCCTCGGTAAATCCTTTATCGTATAACAACTCATGTATCTCAGGGACACTCAGTAAAGGTTTCCAATCTTTAGCTTCCATTATTTACCCTCCTACAATGGTTCTAATTGGTCGAGGGCATCAGTCAGTGTATCCTCCAACCTTTCAAGCTGTCTTTGGGTGAAAGTATAATCGAGGCAACACCCTAAAACTTCATGGACGAGAGCCTTGCGTTGCACTCTGGGGTGTAGACTGGGGTCTATGTATATCCTCGCCATTACTTGTCTGCACCCACCACCACTGTCCTGCCCAACCAATCCATTCTCTTTGAGTATCTCTATCTCCATCTATTCACCCCTAATAGTGTCATCTATTATTTCCTTTACATAGCCAGCCTTGAGCATATCCCGCTGGGCTTCGTTATACCCTAGCCAGCTAATTATTTCCCCCTCATCATCTGGTGGATTAGGCAATGGGTTGGGTGGCAACTCTGCATCCCTATCCACTATTGCTAGTTCGGGAATGGCAAGGATTTTATCTACACTTTGGCTTAAAGAATGGTCTCTATCAGCTTCGTAATTAACAAGAATATTGACCAACTGAAGTATTGCCCTATCCCTTATCTCCGACATCTTTACCTCCTTTCACTAAAGCTGTTTTAGCTGCTCCAGAAACAGAGCTGCGTATTTCTTTCTCTCTTCCTCGGTTTCAGCTTCTGCCCAGTTAGCATAGGCCGTAAACTCCTCTTCACCCTGACAATCTCCAAACCGCTTGTAGTAAGGGCAATGACTACACCACTCCCCGCCTAGTCTTTCACATGCCCGGTTGTCATATTCACAAAGGGCACAGTTGCATAACATATGACCATACTTCTTCCAACCAGACCATTCCCATTTTTCCTTCCCTGTCTCTGCCAGCCATGTCCATAACTCGATTGAAATTTCTATTGCCTTCTTCTTAGTAAGTCTCATGTTTTACCCCCTTCATCTCTTCTATTTTGACCTTTAAGTATAGGGTGATGGCTTCTACATCAGGCCCAGGATAAGTAATCCTTGCCCTGGCTTTCAGTAGGTTATATCCCTCTTGCCCTAAATGGCTTTCAATAAAACTTTCCTTCTCCAAATGGTCTCTATCTAAGGTTAAATGGCAACCCCCACAAGCTCCGATAGCGTTGTCCTCATCCCAACGAATAGACTTTTTCCACCTTCCAAGTAAGTGAGCACAATCTAGTTGCCCCCAAGCAGGGAATATACTCCCATCCTCTTTTTGTATATCATATTTTGGCACCAAACACCGCTCGCAGCCATGTACCCGTTTCATGGCACGAAGCCTGATATATTCACTAAATAGCTTATCAAGAGGGGATAACTTAATCCTCATATCCTCTCCAGAACCCACATATAACAGGCTATTTTTAGGTCATAGATTGGTTCTATCAT